>Ga0194060_10002563_pt1 | contig 12925 bp, 10 predicted proteins | sample SepL225m_MetaG_FD_163427 | JGI IMG/M metagenome (GOLD analysis project Ga0194060, IMG submission 163427) | Anoxic zone freshwater microbial communities from boreal shield lake in IISD Experimental Lakes Area, Ontario, Canada - Sep2016-L222-5m | ecosystem: Environmental > Aquatic > Freshwater >... | reverse complement strand
GAAATCACCCTGATCGGCAACGCTGATTTCCAACTCAGCCAGATCGAGGACATCCTGCGCAACAAGCTGACCAAGCGCAGCGTGGACGTACGCTTTCTGGACAAGGGCGACGTACAGAAGATGGGCGGCGACAAGGTCAAACTTGTCATCAAGGTACGCAACGGCATCGAGACCGAGATGTCCAAGAAGATCCAGCGCCTGCTCAAGGACAGCAAGCTCAAGGTCCAGTCTGCCATCCAGGAAAGCAAGCTGCGCGTGACCGGCGCCAAGCGCGACGATCTGCAGGCCGCGATGGCGCTGATTCGCAAAGACATCACCGATGTGCCCCTGAGTTTTGACAACTTTCGCGACTGAACCCTGATGGCCTCCGCTGTACGCAAAGAAGACGAATACGAAGACCTGCTGAGCCTGTGGTCCGATCTTGAACTGGGCCTGGGCATTGTGCTGGGCAGTCCGCACAACACGCAGGAATTCCAGCTGCGCGTGCAACAGTACGACCAGTGGATGCAAACCCTGCTGGAGCGCGATACCGACCTGGGCCTGTACCTGCTGTTCCAATTGGCGACCAACTCGCCAGTCGGCTACAGCGCATCGCACGCGCTGGTCTGCGCGGTCTTGTGCCATTTGATCGCAACCGAACTGAAACTGCCGCAAAGCGAACGCAATAGCCTGGTGCACGCCGCGCTGACCATGAACATCGGCATGACCGCCCTGCAAGACCAACTGGCCGACCAGACAGAAAAACCAAGTCCCGAGCAGCAGGAAGGCATTCGCAGCCACGCAATCAGGGGCGCGCTGATGCTGACCCAACTGGGCGTTGTCGATCAACTGTGGCTCGACACGGTCACCCTGCATCACGACGAAGGATCGGAGAAGCAGGCCTTGGAGTCCCTGCCGCCGGCGCGGCGCCTGGCGCGTATTTTGCGGACGGTGGACCGTTATGCGGCCATGATCAGCCCGCGCAAATCACGCGAAGGCCGCAGTGCGACGGATTCCGCCCGCAGCATCACCACCACTGCCGACAACGCAAGCGATCCGGTCGGCCACGCCCTGTTGCGCATCGTTGGATTTTGCCCGCCTGGGACCTTTGTGAGGCTTGGAAACGGACATGTTGCCGTCGTGATTCGTCGCAGCAGCGAGCCCAATCTGCCACTGGTGGCGATCGTGATCAGTGAGGCTGGCGCACTGGTGAATCCGCCGCAACTCCATCAGATCACCGCCACTGGGCCCGCCATCCGCTCCGCCATGGCGGCTTCAGCCGTACAGGAAAACCTGAATCACTACCTGATCCTGCGCATGGCGGTCAACGCCTGAGCCTAGCCGAGCAATTTTTGGAGAAACTGCGCCTGCCCCATGGCCGGGTCAAGCTGGTAGTTGGCAAAACCGATGCGCTGGTAGAGCTTGATGGCGCCGGCGTTGCCACCCAGCACCTCCAGCGTGAGCTTGCAGGCACCGCGTTGCAGCGCCAGTTCCTCCACCAGCGCCAGCATTTTTTCTGCCACACGCTGGCCGCGAAAAGCGGGCAGTACGACGACGTCGTGCACATTGACCAACGGGCGGCAGGCAAAGGTGGAAAAACCTTCAAAGCAGTTGACCAGACCAATCGGCTGCGCGTCTGGCGCACCGTCGAAAGCCAGCACGCTAAAAGCCTGCGGCTGTGCCGCCAGCGCCGGTATCAAATTGGCCAGTGCAAAAGCGCTCAAGGGCTCGGCACCACCCATCGGATCCCGCGCGTAGGCGTCTAGCAAATCCAACAGGGCCTGGCCATGCAGTGGATTGGCGTAATCGACGCGACAGACATGCACAGCAATGGACTTGTTCATGTTCAGGCCGACACAATTGCGGCGACCCGCTCGGCACAGCGCTGGGCCTGCGCTGCATCCACCGCTTCCACCATTACCCGCACCAAGGGTTCGGTGCCGCTGGCGCGCAGCAGCAATCGTCCGTTGGCACCCAACTCAGCTTCCACGGCCTTGATCGCATCGGACAGTCCGGCGCTGGCTTGCCAGTCCTGGCCCGGCTTCAGCCGCACATTGATCAAGGTCTGCGGGAACAGCGTCACTTTGGCCAGCAAGTCGGCCACGCTCTTGCCGCTGCGCACACAGGCTTGCAGAATCTGCAGTGCCGAAATCAGGCCGTCGCCCGTGGTGTTTTTGTCCAGCGCCAGCAAATGCCCGGAGCCTTCGCCACCGAGCAGCCATTTGCGCTTGTCGAGTTCTTCGAGCACATAGCGGTCGCCGACCTTGGCACGCACAAACTGCACGCCACGCGCCTTGAGCGCCACTTCAACCGCCATATTGGTCATCAGCGTGCCCACCACGCCCGGCACGTGTTCATCCAGGCCGAGCCGGTCGTCCACCATGATGTAGAGCAGCTCGTCGCCGTTGTACAGACGCCCCTGCGCATCAACCAGTTGCAGGCGGTCCGCGTCGCCGTCAAGCGCCACGCCGAAATCGGCGCCATGCGCCTTGACCGCAGCCACCAGGGCCTGCGGGTGCGTAGCGCCAACCTCGTGGTTGATGTTCAGGCCGTTGGGTGAGCAGCCAATCGCCACCACATCAGCGCCCAGTTCGTGAAACACCATGGGTGCAATCTGATATGCCGCACCATGCGCAGCGTCCACCACGATCTTCAGGCCTTTCAAGGTCAGGTCGCTGGCAAACGTGCTCTTGCAAAACTCGGTGTAGCGGCCGGCGGCGTCGTCCAGGCGCCGTGTCTTGCCGAGGTTGGCCGAATCGGCCCACACCGGCGCTTCCTCCAATGCAGCCTCGACTTCGCGCTCCCAGTCGTCGGACAGCTTGGCGCCCTGGGCGCTGAAGAATTTGATGCCGTTGTCGGCGAAGGGATTGTGGCTGGCGCTGATAACCACCCCGAGCGAGGCACGCCGCGCACGCGTCAGGTAGGCCACGCCCGGCGTTGGCAAAGGGCCCAGCAGCAGCACATCGACGCCAGCCGAATTGAAGCCGCTCTCCAGCGCGCTCTCCAGCATGTAACCCGAGATACGGGTGTCCTTGCCGATTAATACAGTGGGGCGCGCTTCCGTGCGTTTGAGAACGCGGCCGACGGCGTGGGCCAGGCGCAATACGAAATCGGGCGTAATCGGGGCCTGCCCTACCGTGCCGCGAATGCCGTCTGTTCCGAAATATTTTCTGCTCATGAATGTTGCCTGGTATTCGAATGGAAGCGACGCAAGCCGCCTCATTCTAGGGCGTGCAGCACACGCAAAGCCTGCACCGTCTCGCGCACGTCGTGCACCCGCAGCACAGCGGCACCGCGCTCAGCCGCGAGCATGGCGGCGGCCACACTGGGCACCATTCGCTGATGCGCCGCCAGCGGCTCTGCGCTGCCACCCATTGCCGCCAGCGATGACTTGCGCGACCATCCGGCCAGCAGCGCATAGCCACCGGTCAGAAGCTCACGCTGGCGCGCCAGCAGGGAAAAATTCTGGGCCACGGTCTTGCCAAAGCCGATGCCCGGGTCCAGCACGATGCGCTCTTTTGCCACGCCGCGCGCCTGCAAAGTCTGCGCCCGGCTCTGCAGGAATGCACGCACTTGCACCACCACGTCGCCAGCCATCGGCTCGACTTGCATGGTCTGAGGCTCGCGGTGCATGTGCATAAGGCAGACACCACAGCGCCCGTGCGCGGCGATGACATTGACGGCGTCAGGCTCAGTTGCTTGCGCGCCGGGCTCGCGCCAGCGCAAAGCCCAGATGTCGTTGAGGATGTCGGCACCCAGGTCCAGCGCCGCCTGCATGACGGCAGGCTTGTAGCTGTCGACTGAAATCGGAACGCCGAGGCTGACCGCTTCGCGCAGCACCGGCAACACACGCGCGAGTTCCTGGGCCAGCGGCAAGGGTGTGGCACCAGGTCGGCTGGATTCGCCACCGATGTCCAGAATGTCAGCGCCGTCGCGCAGCAACTGTTCGCAGTGCTGTAGCGCAGCTTTCGTGTTGTCATGCGCACCGCCATCGGAGAATGAGTCCGGTGTGACATTGACGATGCCCATCACCTTGGGGCGGCTCAGGTCAATGGCGAAGCGGGTGGTGATCCATTGCATGGCGAGGCGTTCGTGTTGCATGTATGAAAAACGGGGCCGCCTGGCCCGTACTTCAGTCAAACTTATACTGCCGCCGCGCCGGGCCGCCCCAAGCAAGGCACGGCCCCCTCGGGGGGCAGCGCAGCACACGCAGTGGCAAGCGTGGGGGTCCTAAGCCACGGTCGGCGCGGCATCCACTTTGACGGCTGGCGTGCCGCCGCTGCTGCTGTCGCCGCCCGGGGTTGGCACGCGTGGTGTCCAGTCCTTCGGTGGCCGTGGCACCTTGCCGGCCATGATGTCATCGAGTTGTTCGCTGTCGATGGTTTCCCACTCCAGCAGGGCCTTGGCCATGGCGTGAATCTTGTCCTGGTTGTCCTCGATCAGCTTGCGCGCCAGGCTGTATTGCTGATCAATGATGCGACGCACCTCGGCATCGACCTTTTGCATGGTCTGCTCGCTCATGTTGGTGGTCTTGGTCACGGAACGACCCAGAAAGACCTCGCCCTCGTTGTCGGCGTAAACCATCGGCCCGAGTGCGTCGGTCATGCCGTAACGCGTCACCATGTCACGCGCAATGTGGGTGGCGCGCTCGAAATCGTTGCTGGCGCCGGTGGTCATCTGGTTCATGAACACTTCTTCGGCAATGCGGCCACCAAACAACATGCTGATCTGGTGCTGCATGTATTCGCTGTCGTAGCTGTAGCGGTCCTGCGCCGGCAGGCTCATGGTGACACCCAGGGCACGACCGCGTGGAATGATGGTGACCTTGTGCACCGGATCGCACTTGGAGAGCATCTTGCCGATCAGTGCGTGGCCTGACTCGTGGTAGGCCGTGTTGCGCCGTTCGCTCTCGGGCATGACCATGCTCTTGCGCTCGGGGCCCATCAGAATCTTGTCCTTGGCCTTTTCGAAATCCTGCATCTCGACGGTGCGCGCATTGCGCCGCGCCGCCATCAGCGCCGCCTCGTTGCACAGATTGGCCAGATCAGCACCCGACATGCCGGGCGTGCCACGCGCGATGATGGCGGAATTGACATCCTGCCCCAGCGGAACCTTGCGCATGTGCACGTTGAGAATCTGCTCGCGACCGCGAATGTCCGGCAGGGTCACGTAGACCTGGCGGTCAAAACGACCCGGACGCAGCAGCGCCGCATCCAGAATGTCGGGCCGGTTGGTCGCTGCGACCACGATCACGCCGGCATTGGTCTCAAAGCCGTCCATCTCGACCAGCATCTGATTGAGGGTTTGCTCGCGCTCATCATTGCCGCCGCCGAGACCGGCGCCACGCTGACGCCCGACGGCATCAATTTCATCGATGAAGATGATGCAGGGCGCGTTCTTCTTGGCGTTGTCGAACATGTCGCGCACACGGGAGGCGCCGACACCGACAAACATTTCAACAAAGTCGGAACCCGAGATCGAGAAGAACGGCACCTTGGCCTCGCCGGCGATGCCCTTGGCCAGCAGAGTCTTGCCGGTACCGGGCGGGCCGACCAGCAGCAGACCGCGCGGAATGCGCCCGCCAAGCTTCTGGAATTTGGCCGGGTCCTTCAAAAAGTCCACAACCTCTTTGACTTCTTCCTTGGCCTCGTCGCAACCGGCGACATCGGCAAAGGTCACCTGATTCGTGTTTTCATCCAGCAGGCGCGCCTTGCTCTTGCCGAAACTGAAGGCTCCGCCCTTGCCGCCGCCCTGCATCTGGCGCATGAAATAGACCCAGACACCAATCAAGAGCAGCATCGGCCCCCAGCTGACCAGCAGCGTCATGAGGAGTGAACCTTCCTCGCGCGCCTTGACGTCGAACTTGACGCCGTTGGCAATCAAGTCGCCAACCAGACCACGATCGAGGTAGGTCGCTGTCGTGCGGACCTTGCGGTCATCGGTGGTGACAGCAACGATCTCGGTGCCGCCCTGGCCTTCCTGGATCACGGCGCTCTTGATGCGCTTGCCACGAACTTCTTCCAGAAAATCGGAATACCCGAGGTTCCCGGCGCCCGCGGTTCCACGCGTATCAAACTGTTTGAAGACGGCGAACAGCACAAGGGCGATGACGAGCCAGACGGCTATTTTCGAGAACCACTGATTATTCAAGCGAGGCTCCAGTAAGGAAGCAGGTGAGAGAGAGGACTAGGCACAGTTGGGCGCCATTTTAGGCGTTTCAAGATTAAGCAAGCTTGAATAGTGGTTTTCCAGCCACCGTCCACAGAACAAGGCCGGAATTCAGACCGATTTCAACCCGATGCCCAGCAGAAAGGTTTCCGATGACTTGTCGCGGGAGGCCTTTGGCTTGAAGGGCTTGACCACCTGAAAGGTCTCTCGAAAACGCTTGACCAGGGGGTCATAACCGCCACCGTGGAAGACCTTGGCCACCAGCGTACCCTGCGGCCTCATGTGCGTTTGCGCGAACTCAATGGCCAGTTCCACCAGTTCCTCCACGCGCGCCGCGTCGGCGGAAGCGATGCCCGACAGGTTGGGCGCCATGTCGGACACCACGACGTCGGCCAAGCGGCCCTTCATCTCGTCGGCAAGGCGCTGCAGAACTTCGGGCTCGCGAAAATCACCCTGCAAGAAGGTGACGCCCTCGACTGGCTCCATTGGCAGGATATCGAGCGCAATGATGGTGCCATTGAGTTCCCCGACGGCGGCACCGCCGCTGGTGGCGGTCTTGGGCGACAGGCGTCGGCGCACATACTGGCTCCAGGCGCCTGGGGTCGAACCCAGATCAACCACCAGTTGTCCCGGCTTGATCAGATGCAGCGCTTCATCGATTTCCTTGAGTTTGTAGGCGGCACGCGCGCGGTAACCCTCCAGTTTGGCGAGTTTGACGTAGGGGTCGTTGACGTGGTCGTTGATCCACGCCCGATTCACCTTGCTGCTTTTGCCGTTGACTTTCATTTTTACCTTCGTAACCGATAATAAGGCCATGCCCCAAATTCAACTGACCCCCGCCCAACGCAAAGAACACCGTGCGCAAGCGCATCACCTCGACCCGGTAGTGATGGTGGGTGGTGACGGACTTAGCGCCGCCGTCAAAAAAGAGACCGACGCCGCCCTGAACGCACACGGTCTGATCAAGGTCCGCGTTTTCTCCGATGACCGCGCGGCACGTGAAGCCATGTTTCAAACGCTGGCCGACGAACTCAACGCCGCGCCGATCCAGCACATCGGCAAACTGCTGGTGCTCTGGCGACCCATGCCTGAGCGGGAAAAGACCGTTGACGAAGACCGCATGCCCGGCCCGCGCGACTTCAAGGTGCTCAAATACAGCAAGCGCGGTGGCCAGCGACCCGAAGTCAAGACCCTGCGCGTGCTGGGCAACCAGCGCCTGACTTCAGGCGGTCAGATCAAACGCGCCAAGCCGAAACAGATCAGCATCAAAAAGCGCAGCCAGACCTGATCTTCAGCGCGCCGATGCCGACGGCGTCAACTTCCAGAACACCAGCGTCGCACAGACCCACTGCAGCACAAACATGATGCTGCCGATGCTGTGCCAGAGACGCAGATTCTCGCGCGCCACGATGTGCGGTGCGACGGCAAATTCAGACAGCAGCGTCAGCAACATGCCGCCCATGACCAACAGCAATACCTGGGGCGCCAGCACCATGGGCGCCCGCCTGGAACGCGTGCTCATCAACAGCACGAGGCCACACACCAGCGAAAGCCAGGTCTGCGCCTGAAACAGTTTGGCCGCCATGCTGCCGGCAAGGGCCGGCGTTGGCAAATGGGCAAATAGCATGGGCACGACCAGAAAACCGATCAGACCCAGACTGCAGCACCACAGCGCCGCGACCCAGACTGCAAGGCGTGACATCGGATCAGAACTCAAACGTAACTGACAGTCACCACTTCGTAGTGCTTGATGCCGCCCGGCGCCTGCACTTCCGCGCTGTCTCCTTCTTCCTTGCCAATCAGGGCACGCGCAATCGGACTGCCGATATTGACCAGACCGAGTTTGATGTCCGCCTCGTCTTCGCCAACGATCTGGTAAGTCACGGTCTTGCCAGACGCCTCGTCTTCAAGGACCACGGTGGCACCAAACACCACGCGGCCACCGGCGTTCAGTTCAGACGGGTCGATGATCTGGCAGGCCGAGAGTTTGCCTTCGACCTCCTGGATGCGGCCTTCGATGAAACCCTGGCGATCCTTCGCCACCTCGTACTCGGCGTTTTCGCTGAGGTCGCCTTGCGCGCGGGCCTCGGCGATGGCGTTGATGACCCAGGGACGGTCCACCGTCTTGAGCTTGTGCAATTCGGCCTTGAGCTTTTCAGCGCCGCGCTTGGTGATGGGAATGGTCGCCACGTACTGCTCCGTTGGGTCTATTCAAAATACAAAATGAAACCGCCGCGCGTTGCCGTGCGGCGGTGTTGTTCACGTGATGGGACAGCGCACTGCCCCACCTGATTTGCGCGATTATGCCGTCATTGTCAACATGCGCTCAGACAGCGGCCAGTTGCGCATGCATTTCCTGCACCGAAATCACGTCCAGGTGATCCAGGTGTGGCATACCCTGCACGGCGGCTTCGGCCCCGGCAATCGTAGTGAAAGTCGTCACGCGTGCCAGCAAAGCTGAAGTGCGGATCTGGCGCGAATCGGTGATCGCATTGCGCCGCTCTTCCACGGTGTGAATGACCATGGCAATCTCGTTGTTCTTGATCATGTCCACGATGTGGGGACGCCCTTCCGTCACCTTGTTGACCACCGTGCAGGGCACGCCGGCGGCATTGACGGCCGCTGCCGTGCCACGCGTGGCCACCACGACAAAGCCCATGGCCAGCAAGGAGCGCGCGACTTCAATGGCGCGCGGCTTGTCGTTGTTCTTGGCCGAGATAAAGACTTTGCCCGAGCGCGGCAACTTGGTGCCGGCACCAATCTGCGACTTCACGAAGGCTTCGCCAAAGGTCTTGCCAACCCCCATGACCTCGCCGGTCGATTTCATCTCGGGCCCGAGAATCGTGTCCACACCGGGGAACTTGACGAACGGAAAAACCGCTTCCTTGACACTGAAGTATGGTGGTGTCACTTCCGCGCCGATACCTTGCGCGGCCAGTGACTGACCCACCATGCAGCGCGCCGCCACCTTGGCCAGTTGGATGCCGGTGGCTTTCGACACAAAGGGCACGGTGCGCGAAGCCCGCGGATTCACTTCGAGCACAAAGATCACGTCCTTGCCCTCGATGTTCTGAATCGCAAACTGCACGTTCATGAGACCGACCACATTCAAGGCATGCGCCATGGCCGCGGTCTGGCGCTTGATCTCGGTGACCGTTTCCACGCTCAGGCTGTACGGCGGCAAGGAGCAGGCCGAGTCGCCGCTGTGGACCCCCGCCTGTTCGATGTGTTCCATGACGCCACCGATGAAGGTGTGACCGGGCTCGCCATTCAACGCGGCATCACGCACGCAATCCACATCGCATTCAATCGCATCGTTGAGAAAGCGGTCCAGCAGCACGGGTGAGTCGTGGCTGACCTTGACCGCCTCGCGCATGTAACGCTCGAGGTCGCGCTGCTCATGCACGATCTCCATGGCACGGCCACCGAGCACATAGCTCGGACGCACCACCAGCGGGTAACCGAGCGCAGCGGCTTTCTCCAGCGCCTCGGGTTCGGTGCGCGCTGTGGCGTTGGGCGGCTGGCGCAGACCCAGGGTGTGCAACAGTTTCTGGAATCGTTCGCGATCTTCGGCAGCGTCGATCATGTCGGGCGAGGTGCCGATGATGGGCACGCCGTTGGCTTCGAGATCAAGCGCGAGCTTGAGCGGCGTCTGGCCACCGTACTGCACGATCACGCCAAAGGGCTTTTCCTTGTCCACGATTTCCAGCACATCTTCCAGCGTGAGCGGCTCGAAATAGAGGCGGTCCGATGTGTCGTAGTCGGTCGAAACTGTCTCGGGGTTGCAGTTGACCATGATGGTCTCGTAACCGTCTTCCCGCATGGCCAGCGCCGCATGGACGCAGCAGTAATCGAACTCAATGCCCTGGCCAATGCGGTTCGGGCCGCCACCGAGCACCATGATCTTTTTGCGCGTGGTCGGCTCAGCCTCGCACTCGCTGGCGCTGTCGAACGGGCTGTGCGCCTCATAGGTCGAATACAGGTAGGCGGTGTTGGTGGAAAACTCGGCGGCACAGGTATCGACGCGTTTGTAGACCGGGCGCACACCGAGGGCGCGGCGCTTCTCGCGGATGGCGGTATCGGTGGTCTTGAACTGGCGCGCCAGACGCCGATCGGAAAAGCCTTTTTGCTTGAGGGCGCGCAGCGTGGCGGCGTCAATGGCATCAAGCGCGCTGCCGCCAACGGGCACCGGCAAGTGTTCAATTTCGAGTTCGATCTTGACGATCTGCTCGATCTGCACCAGAAACCAGCGGTCGATTTTGGTGATCGCATGGACTTCTTCCACGCTCCAGCCGGCGGCAAAGGCGTCGCCAACGTACCAGATGCGCTCGGGGCCCGGCTCTCCCAGTTCTTTCTCCAAGAGCTCACGGTCCTGCGTCTTTTCGTTCATGCCGTCAACGCCGACTTCCAGACCGCGCAAGGCTTTCTGGAACGATTCCTGGAAGGTGCGGCCGATGGCCATCACTTCGCCGACCGATTTCATCTGCGTCGTCAATCGGCTGTCGGCTGCGGGGAATTTCTCGAAGGCAAAACGCGGAATCTTGGTGACGACGTAATCGATGCTGGGCTCAAAACTCGCGGGGGTCGCGCCACCCGTGATGTCGTTGCGCAACTCATCAAGCGTGTAGCCGACCGCCAGCTTGGCTGCGACCTTGGCGATCGGAAAGCCGGTCGCCTTGGAGGCCAGGGCCGAGGACCGCGACACGCGCGGGTTCATCTCGATCACCACCATGCGCCCATCATCCGGGTTGATGGCGAACTGCACGTTGGAGCCGCCGGTATCCACGCCGATCTCGCGCAGCACGGCCAGAGAGGCGTTGCGCAGGATCTGGTATTCCTTGTCGCTCAGCGTTTGTGCCGGCGCCACGGTGATGGAGTCGCCGGTGTGCACACCCATCGGGTCCAGGTTTTCGATCGAGCAGATGATGATGCAGTTGTCCGCCTTGTCGCGCACCACCTCCATCTCAAACTCTTTCCAGCCCAGCAGCGATTCCTCGATCAGCAGTTCGCTGGTCGGAGAGGCTTCCAGGCCGCGCTTGCAGATCACTTCGAACTCTTCCGCGTTGTAGGCAATGCCGCCGCCGGTGCCGCCGAGCGTAAAGCTGGGGCGGATCACGGTGGGGAAACCGAGCGTCTTTTGCACGGTCCAGGCTTCGTCCATCGAGTGCGCAATACCGGAGCGCGCGGAACCCAGACCGATCTTGGTCATGGCGTCCTTGAACTTCAGGCGATCTTCGGCCTTGTCGATCGCTTCCGGGCTGGCGCCGATCAACTCGACCTGGTATTTCTCCAGCACACCGTTGTGCCACAGATCGAGCGCACAGTTCAGCGCGGTCTGGCCGCCCATGGTCGGCAGAATGGCGTCGGGCCGTTCCTTGGCGATGATCTTCTCGACCGTCTGCCAGGTGATGGGTTCGATGTAGATGACGTCGGCGGTGGCCGGGTCGGTCATGATCGTGGCCGGGTTGCTGTTGATCAGAATGACCTTGTAGCCTTCTTCGCGCAGCGCCTTGCAGGCCTGCACGCCTGAATAGTCGAACTCACAAGCCTGGCCGATGACGATCGGGCCGGCGCCGATGATGAGAACACTCTTGATGTCGGTGCGCTTAGGCATTCTTCTTCTCCTGGGCTTGCCCCATCAGCGCAGTGAAGCGGTCAAACAAATAGGCGATGTCGTGCGGTCCAGGCGAGGCTTCCGGGTGGCCCTGGAAGCAGAAGGCCGGCTTGTCGGTGCGCTCCAGCCCTTGCAGCGTGCCGTCAAACAGGCTGATGTGGGTGGCACGCAAGTTGGCCGGCAAGGTCTTTTCATCGACGGCAAAACCGTGGTTCTGACTCGTGATGCTGACGCGACCATCGACCAGGTTCTTCACCGGGTGGTTGGCACCGTGATGGCCGAACTTCATCTTGAAGGTCTTGGCGCCGCTGGCCAATGCCATGATCTGATGCCCCAGGCAAATGCCAAAGGTCGGAATGCCGGTTTCCATCAGCGTCGCCACGGCCGAGATCGCGTAATCGCAGGGCTGGGGGTCGCCGGGGCCATTGCTCAGGAAGATGCCGTCAGGCTGGTACTTGAGCACCTCGGCCGCGCTGGTCTGGGCCGGCACCACGGTCACGCGGCAGCCACGCTCGGCCAGCATGCGCAGGATGTTGAACTTGACGCCAAAGTCGTAGGCGACCACATGAAAGCGGGCACTCGATTGCTCGCCATAGCCGGGGCCGCCTTGCGGCCGCGCCAGTTGCCACTCGGTTTGCGTCCATTCGTAGGTCGCCTTGGTTGATACCACCTTGGCCAGATCCGTGCCGGCCATGCTGGGAGCGGTTTGCGCCAAAGCGCGAGCCTGGTCGATTGCGGCCTGGGTCACCTCGCTGCCAACCGGCAAAGCCAGAATGCAGCCGTTTTGCGCACCCTGCGTGCGCAGATGCCGCGTCAACTGGCGCGTATCGAGGTTGGCGATGGCAACGGTGTTCTGCTGCAGCAGGTATTGCGACAGCGTCATGCTGGCGCGGAAATTGGACATCACCAGCGGCAGGTCCTTGATGATCAGGCCGGCAGCATGGACGCGTGCCGCTTCGACGTCTTCGGCGTTGATGCCGTAATTGCCGATATGCGGGTAGGTCAGCGTGACGATTTGCTGGCAGTAGCTCGGGTCTGTGAGGATTTCCTGGTAGCCGGTCATGGCGGTGTTGAACACCACTTCGCCGACGGTGGAGCCACTGGCTCCGATGGAATTACCGACAAACACCGTGCCGTCTGCGAGCGCCAGGATGGCGGGGGGAC
>Ga0194060_10002562_pt1 | contig 12929 bp, 13 predicted proteins | sample SepL225m_MetaG_FD_163427 | JGI IMG/M metagenome (GOLD analysis project Ga0194060, IMG submission 163427) | Anoxic zone freshwater microbial communities from boreal shield lake in IISD Experimental Lakes Area, Ontario, Canada - Sep2016-L222-5m | ecosystem: Environmental > Aquatic > Freshwater >... | reverse complement strand
TTTTGATTTGTTCCCATAACATTTTGTTTTTTTAGTTAACAATGGAAACACTATCTAAATTTAAGCTATTTTTAGTCCAGATTGTGCTGACGATTTACACCCATCCCAGGATCTTGAAGTAAGTAAAATCAGTCTGCCACATTTCATGAACAAAGCAGGTCTTTTGGCTAAATTCATTACCGGCAGCTAGTAAAATGTGAGAAGGGGTAGTGATCAGCCCCCTTGCCTTCAAAATACGGTAAACACTGGATTCTGAGATAAATATCCCTTTAGTATCACTGAGTTTACAGGACAATTCCCGGGGTGATAACTCGGTGTACTCAAGAGAGATTTCAACCACAAGATTCTTTTCTTCCTGGGGTATTGCATTCCAGCGTTGCCGGGTGCTGTGCTTTGGCTCAAGGCCTCCAGATCCATTGTCCAAATAGGCTTTATACCAATTGTAAAACGTGCTTTTGTTTATGCCTATTTGTGCAAGGGTTCTGTTTACACCAAGGTCTGAGCGTTCAACCAACCAGATAATTTCCTGCTTTTCAGATGCTGTTAATCTCATACGACGTTGATACTTTTCGCTTACTCCAAGATGCTCAAGCTTTTTTTTACAATGTCGTAACGGAGCATAAGATCGGCTACCATTTCTTTTAATCGTTGATTCTCTTTGCGTAGTTCGGTAACTTCATCACTGGTAGCTTCTCGGGTTGTATCGCCATTGAGGCGTTTCTTCCCTGCTTCCATGAACTCCTTGTTCCATTTGTAAAACAGAGCCTGATTAATCCCGTGTTTACGACATATCTCAGCTGTAGAACTTTCGCCCCGTAATGCTTCCATCACTATCAATATCTTTTGCTCGGAGGAAAATAACCGCCTGGTCTTACGCCGGATGTCTTTAATAAAGTTTTCTGTGGACTTCTTTTGATTTGTTCCCATAACATTTTGTTTTTTTAGTTAACAATGGAAACACTATCTAAATTTAAGCTATTTTTAGTCCAGATTGTGCTGACGATTTACAGTATTTACAGTATTACCAAATAGGTATTTTCCCCTGATATAGCAGATAAGACTGAAACACAAGCATGATTATAAGATCATAGATATAAAAACGATTCACGCCAAAAAACAATGACAAAGCCAGAATAATGATACATTGAATAATTATTGTTACCTGAGAGATAAATACAATCCTTGATGTCCTTTTTTGTATTTCCCAGTTTTCCAGAAACGTCTCAAGATTTTCATACCCACGGCTAAAAACCTGACTAAGTGAAAGTATCAGAACAAGATTTATCAGCAGTATCACTTTTAATTTGAAAGATGCTTCGGAACTTTCCATTAATAAAAAATCCCAGGCTTTGCCGTCAACTGCCTGACTACGCTGATATTCCGAAATAGAATCAACAATTTTGTAAAAAAACGGGAAATATAATTCGCACATGACAAAAAGCAGCACAATCAAAGCAAAACAAGATGAAAAACTGTCTACAATATTGATTTTTAAGAAAGGTTTTGGTTTTGATTTTTCACTATTCATGAAGCCGCTACAGTTCAATTCTGAATCATATCTTATCCTTTTGCCGGGGTTGCTTAACGTTTCATAGGCTTCATTGATCAGTTTAAACAACTCATTAAACTGCTTATTTCCTGAATTGTGGTCTGGATGAACTTTTAATGCAAGTGCTTTGTATGCTGCCCTTATTTCTTCCTGAGTACAATCATATCGCAGGCCAAGAATCTCATAATAATTTTTCCCATTCATTCATTTCGATTTATCGGGTTTATTAATAATTATTAAAATGTTTCTATATCATCATTCCAGCCAAATCACTACTCCGGGAACTAATCTTGAATAACCGTTGTTTTTTTTAACTCGGTAATAGTAAAAACTATAGATGCCGGGATTGCCGTTATTATATTCAACGGTACTAGAGGCTATTCTTTCTATTTTTATGAATTGATTGATGATGTTTTCTATTTTTTTGTCCTGTTCACTCATTAAATACCCTTCGTAACTTCCGTCATATCCCCAATATTTTTCAGGCCGTTCTGTTGAATCACCAGTAGTATAAAGGCTGCCATTATGCTGTTTCTTAATCCTCTCATCACGCAGTAAGTCCAATATTTTGGAATATGATTTACAGATATCAATGACCTCCTTCCTGTATTTTTCGGGACCCTTAATTATTTCTATCAATTCGACAGGATGAGGGATCATTACGGTATCAATTTCCCCCTTTTCTCCTAACTTGATAACGTATTCAGAAGGGAGTGTTTGTAATTTCATGATTATGTTACGCAACACTTTTTTACATGAGCCTTTTGAGGAATAAGGCTGCATTAATCTTTGGTCATGTCTGTTAATATTCCGGGAAATGATCTTACAGGAATCAGCAACCTGTGCACAAAGTCCATTTGAAACTATAAATGAACAAAGTAAAAAATGACAGTTTATTATTACCATTGTTACATTTTAAACAAGCAGCATCGTTAAAAGATTTCCTACGCCAATCCTGTTTCCGCTGGCATCGAACGTAACGTTGATCTTTGGGTCATATTGACCTAAACGATTTCCCTTCACATCATAAATAAAAAGTTTGTTGCCAAACTCTATAATCTTGCCAATCGTGTTACCACTTCTGTCTCTTAATATCTGAGTTGCCATAAATATTATTTTAAATTTTTTTAAATTATAAATCAGGCGGTTAATAATACTGCTCAGTAGTTTTGCTTACCAGAATGAGACTTACTGTACATTTTAATATTGAACTTATTGTTATCCTGTAGTATAATCGCATCTACAGTATATCCCATATTGTAAAACTGAAAATCAGTCACTCTCCTGATTTCCCTGAATGACAAAACCCTCATTAAACAGTTAAATCCATCTGCAGTGATTTCTTCCAACGGATGAACTGCATTAAAGCCATGCCCCTCAGCTATTTGCTGCATACCCGCCTCTATGAAATCCAGGTTTTCCGGTTCATTCAGTGATACTTCTATCCACCGGTATTCTGCACCCGGATAATATGCAAAAAAAGATCTTCTGTTTTTAAGCCAACTTTTTGCTTTTTGTTTCATGTCATGTACAGGATCAAACCCCAGGACCAGTTTTTGGAATAAACTTTTGGAGTTATGTTTTTCTGGTTCCTGGCTTGCTTTTTGGTTCACCAGATCATCAAAATCAATTGGTATTATATACCAGTCTTCATGTTTCGACCATATTACACAACCCGGACATTGTGTCGTTTCCCATTTTTTATTACAGGAGGGGCAAACACCAGCTGTATCAAAAGTATTCCAGAAATGTCCGCAAGTGCATACCCAGTAAGCTTTGCCATCTGGTTTCCATTCACAAAGAGGACACCTGATTTGTATTTTCTCGTTTAGCATAACAAATTGTTTTATTGATTGAATATTAAATTATGTTCCCCATTCCTGGAATTCATGAATCAGCTCGAAATCAGCCTGTATTTTCAACCGTCATCACCTGATTGAACATTTTGATTAGTTCATCAGCCTCTCCTTTTATATCAAATTCATCAATTACATAACCTTTTGAAACGAATTCAAAATGAGCGAACCTGTTTATACGATCAACCATCAAAATATCCATCAGCCTGTTAAACCCCGGTACATCCAAGTACACAAGTGGATGATTTATATCAAACCCTTTGTTATTTTGAATCTGATGCATCCCTTTATCTATCAGACGTATCAATTCCGGTTCATTTATGCAAAGGTTGAACCATATCAAATCCGCCTCCGGATGTTTATATAAGTACCTTTTTTTCGAGATAATCCACCAATGCGCATTTTCTATGACTTGGTCGTATAATGACTTTTTCATTCCATCCTCTCCTAGGAAAACATGAAGAAATTCCGGATTCCCGGATTGTCCCTTTCTTCTTTTATGGTTTCCCTGATAACCCAAAACCGGCAACTTATACCATTCTTCCAATAGCAGAGGGAATGCGCACTTTGGGCATTGCAATTTCGTCCACACTGTTTTACAGGAAGGACATAAGCCTTCAGTGTCCAATGCATTCCATACTTGATGACAACTGCACTCCCAGTGGGGTTTATGATCATTTTCCCAAAGGCACCTGTTACACTTGAGTTCGATTTTCACTGACATACTTTCAAGTTTTTAAAACAAGATTCCATTTTACATCGCCGTGATTCGACCAGCTGACATCTGAAACAGTTTTATACATCAACATCGGACATGTTTCTTTATTACCTTTCAGATTCGGATATAATTTCAAGGCAGCATTATCGCCATCTTGAAGGTCATGATGCCCATCAGTAATAAAAACTTCTGTTTGTAAATTCTTAAGCACATTTTTCAGCCATACTCCTGATGCATAACCTCCGCCACCCATTCCGCCGCCGTATCTTACATGTATGACATGGCTAATTGATGTATTCCCCAATAGATACTTTGAACAAAAGCCCTCGTTTTCTGCATTTATATAAACCAATGGAACTTTATAGGTTCCTAGAACATTTGATATAACCTTTAATTCCACGTAAACAACCTTCCTTAAGGGTCTTTTACTGGAACAACACACAATCTCTTTATCAGACCTACAGGAAATTTCAGGAAGATTCTCAAAATATTTTACTTCAATCCTTGTTCTTCCATCATCAAATAATGCCCAAGCTCCAAGATCTTCGGCATCCCCCAGGGTGGCCAGAAATTTACTTTTGGGTATTTCAATACCCAAATGATTAAAATTGCTGTTGAAGAAATCTTCATTGCAATCGGTATACAAAAAAATATCCGGTGAACCTGGTTCACTTAAAAGCAAGCTTTCCAGAGGAGGAAATAATTTGCAGTTATAACCACTTAAATACAGAAGTGCCCTGAAATCTAACCCAGCTGAAGGATACCAGGCAATTCTTGGTTGACCTGAAAACTTATCCAGAAAGTTCTTAAAACCAGCCTGATTATCACCATTTAAACTGTATAAAAACTGTTTTGACATAATAGATGCGATTGTTGATTATCTCAATCAGGTCACAAAATTAATATCATATTATTGATTTAAAAGTATTTTGATATCTTTTTTATTTATTTTAACTTATTAAATATTTTATTACCTTTGTTCCGCATACACACCTTATTATCTCAAAATATCTAATATGTCATTCCTTTTTCTTTTAAAAACATCCTCCTTTACACACAAGTTGTCTGACTTATTTGAAATGAAGCAGGGCCTGGCTGTAGACACCACACAGACCAAAAAGGGGGAAAACAAATACAAAGTAGTATACCCATCCCGTCTAAATAACCCTTTTAAGACATTGGATATAATGGAGTTATCAGACTATTATACCTCAAGCAAGTTATCTGAGGACAAATTACTTTCTAAGATGGATTATATAATTGCTGCCAAAGGTTTGATAAAGGGGTTTTCCATGTACCATAGTGAGGAGTGTTTGAAAGCTGTAAAAAAGGAGGATGCTTTAGGCATAATCGGCACGAATCATTTGATAATTCTTAGCCCAAAACCACAAACACTTGAAACATTCTCTTCATCTTACTTTTTACACAATCTGCTGGACCAGGTTGTAAATAAGATAATTAAAATAAAAAACAGCAATAAGAATACAAAACAAAATTACCTCACTATCGGAGAACTAAAAGACATAGAAATTGAATTTAAATGGATAAGGCCTGACCTTAATGATGAAAAAACAGACTCTCAAAAATTAGATCATTTTAAAGAACATTACAGTCTCAAATTGAAGTCATTCAACAACCTATATATGGATTGGGAAAACAAGCTTGCCAAATTTAAAAAGGCAGACCAAACACTTAGCGAATTTAATGAGAAACTAAAGGAAGAAGTTATTATATCTTTTCCGGTAAAGCAATAAGCTAAACAGTGTATATATTTTCTACTACTACCAGAATTTAATCTACATAAACTTATTTTTAAATTAAGAAATGAACAAAGTCACCTTAAAAGAAAAAGCAGATATTTTAGCTCAAGTTGTACTCCTAACAGCTGATCTTTACCACAGTGAATTATTGAATGAAGCTCAAAAAGGATTGCTTGAAACACTCTTAGGTGCTGGTATTTGGTATCTACCGTCTAGCAAACTCTTATTCAGTGGAAAAATCAGTAAAGCTGCCATAAATGCTCTAGAAACAGAGCCAACTAAAACTAAATTAGTTGAAGAACATGGATTTCCCAGAAAGGTTGCTGGCAGATCTCTATACGTTAATCATTTAAATGACCTGAAAAATAATGTGAGCAAACTTGAAGAATTGTATATCAATAAATTCGGGAGGTACAATTTGGTTCTAAAAGCTGAAAACGATAAATTGAAAAAGTTTCAAAAAGTAGATATTTTTACAACCGAGGAAGATGCTTATACTAAAGCCGATATAGAATTAGTTGAAATCGATGAAAAAACATTTAATAAATTCCCTGTATTATTTAAATACAAAATAAACTTACAGGAAATAAAATTTTCAAATAAAGCAACAAGCAGAAACAGAGAAAAATCACAACATAAACAAAATATTAAAGATGTTCCGTTTTTGAATATTGAAGTAAACGGAAAATTATTATTTACCGACAATAATAATAACCCTACCGATTGTTACATGGCGTTTATGAAATACACTATTGATATTCATCACAAAAAGATTACCAACTCAACAATATTGAGTAAATACTTTAAATCTGACTCGGAAGATCCTGCTTTTGGAAGAGCTGTTTTTTATAATAAAATACAAACTCATCAAGGTTATTCATTTTCGACTTATCAAGACACTAAATCAAAAGTTAAAATAATTAATGAGATAGCAAATGAAACCGGTGATTCAATGTTATATATTTAACAATGTACTTGAGTTTATAATTAGTTAATATATTTAATGAAGTCAATTACGATTTTTCATCCAAGTTCACCAAACCCTCCACGAGCATAACCATCGCCATGGTGTCCAATTCACAGTAACGCAGTAAAGCAGCTCTAAGTGCTACTCGCTGATCATCAGGTATATCTGTGTATTGAAGGTAATTATAAGCAGTCAATGCAGCTCCCCCATCTGCGACATTTTCAAAATCCCCAATCATTGTATCCAAAGTATCCTGGTCCCATTCGTCAAACACTTTAGGTAATGTTTTATATGGGTCGTTACTTTTATCAGAATCTATCCATTGGTGATCTTCAAAGTTAAGGCTCTTAATTTCTAGGGTTTTACCGTAGACACCTTTCTTACCATACTTATTTCTAAGATATTCACTGTCCCTAATAATTGCCGGTAAGATGAATTTTAAACCGACCTTGCCTTTGGCTGAGGGGGGATAATAAAACCTTACCACCAAATCATACAAGTCTACCATATTACGATTACCATGAGTATACTCCTTATCTTCCCCAATTTTATAACGAGTTATATCGTTTATAAACTGCAGTAATTCGCTTTTTTCCGTTTCCGGCAAATCACCCAACCCGGCTTCCAGCTCCCTGTAAATCATTCGTAAGTAAGTGTTTTCGTGATTATGATATCTGAAAATTGTTCCTTCAACAGCCGACAAGGCATCCTTCAAAGCCCTGATAAAATACAAATTGGGGTATTCACCTTTTTCAAAATGGATGAACTCGTTCCGGTGTTCAATTTTACCATCTTTGTATAACACATGGTGGGAGAACTGGAAGGCACTACCCTGATAGGGAGATGTTCCCTTGTAAAAAGGTAAAGCAACGGTGGATGTTTCAAAATCGATCATGTTCAAAGGCCAAGACCAGGTTGACATCTCATTTTCAAATGCTGCTTTTTCAAAATAATAACCGGGATCATTTTCTCTGGTTTTTTTGATCTGCAAAAGCCGTCGTTCCTCCCGGTTCAAACCTGTCTTTTCTTCTATTGCCTTCTTTTTTGTTTTAGATACAATGGATTCTTCAGGAATATTTTCCAAAAGAAAAAACCCACCTTCTATCTGATTATCTGTTTTTCCCTGCCACAATGCAAAAGAAAATGGCTTAGTCAATAAGTCATCACTATACCCCGTTCGGTTCTTCCAGCATTCTTTTAATCCATCTTTTTTACCCTCATCTTTGCCCGGTTTAACCTGATAAGCACAGTCTTTACAGGCAGAAGAAACGGGTGCAAATATTCTGACATCTTCCTCATAAGTCGCTGAACAAAGTTTGATATAATCTTCAAAACTGAGGTCTTTACCATAGGTAACAGGCGTCTTATAGGTATGCCAGATATTATCAATCAAGTCATCAAGGTTTATTGTCACAAGAACCGGAGCTCCCAAATCCTCGCTTTTTAAGCCCTCCTTAATTTTCACTTTTGTGCGGGTACCATTTTTTTCTATCTGAAAAAGCTGGTTTAATCCGTCAATAGTAGCTTTCGCTGTCTTATTGGCTAGTACAAGGTGTGACTTTACGCTAAATCCAGGGCAACTTTTAGTAATAACGTATTTCTGAAAAGCCAAATCGTATAAATATGGAATCCAATTGCTACTGACTGATTCATTTGGCTTTCCTTTAAAAGAAAGAAATGAATCTGTGCTATCTACTTCATCACCCTTAAATGATTTTGATTTAACTTCGTATAAACTAATATTTTTCCCTTCTTTTACTACAATATCAGCCCTGATTAACAGGTTTTCATAGTTGAAAGCAGCTTCGGCAATGACTACTTTACCGGCTTTAGCGAAAGTTTCAGCAGTAAGGGCTAATGCTTCATTAGTATTTAGGCTTTCAATTGTTATATTTTCTTCGACAGGATCGTCACAAAACATAAATTTCGCTAATTCCCCTACCTGAAACCCACCTTCTGCCAAAGCTTTAAGAAACGGATCATCGAGGGATTGATTGGCATACTCATCCCTTTTTCCTGTATAATATAGTTTTGTAATACAGTCAAGTCCTTCTTTAAATCGGGATTTGGAAAGGTACCGGGGCATATTAAAGGGGTTTTATTAATTTGATAGTATAATTTTATTTCCGCTAAACAAATCTGCATGTGATTGGTGGCATGTAAATAAAAAAACCTGCTTTTCAACGGCATAATTCTCCAGGCAGGTTGCTGCATAGCGCCTTCTGTCTTCGTCCATATCAGTCAAAGGATCATCCAGTACGATAAAACCCTTATCCTGTTTAAGGAAATAATCTGCCATGCTAAGCCGTAAAGCCAATGCCAGCGAATCGGTGGTACCATGGGAAAGTAATTCTGTTCCAAGAGTTTTTCCATTACCGGAAATGCTCTCCGGTAATATTTCTTCCATCTGAACAGAGTTGTATTTGTTATTAGTTAGTATAGAAAAGTATTTGTTAATATTTTGATAATAGGGGTCGAATGCAGATGTATCAGATTGTTCAAGGATTGATTTCAATTTATTATGAATCTTTATATACGCATTGGCTTGCTCAATATTTATATTAAATTCATTTTTAAACCGACCAAGATCTTCATTCAGGTCTACTTCAGTTTTTTCAGGTTCGCTGCTTTCAAGTCTCGTTTTATCAATCATGATTTCTGAATATTTATCCCTCTCCCCTTCATATAACGCTCTTTTATCCTCAAAGTCTTTTATATACACATCGGCAAATTCTACTCCATCTGGAAGTGGTTGCAATACCTTAATCTTGGATTCTAGATCTCTAATAGAAAGCTGCTCATTAAGTTTTTTTTCTTCCAGTATTTCTTTAGATTCATATGTTTTTTTCAGCCTATCTATTTCCTTGGCCTGTCTATCAGTTTCGTTGCTGCTCGTAACCCTTAAGGCTTTTTTCTGGTCCAACATTTTTTTAATTGTATCAGCATCCCTTGTTTGTGGCAGCTGTTCTATAGAAACCACTTCATTTTTAAGTTGCTCCAACTCAACCCCGTTCAAAGCCATTTCTAATTCCTGCTTTTTTAATGTCATTTTCTTTTGATGCTGATCAAATAACTGTTTCTGTGTTTCCAACTCAATCATCCCGACAACCTGGTATTGCTGTAGGATTTCATTCAATAGCTCCTCCGTTTGCTGGTATCCCCTTGTAAGAGTATCCACATCGTCATCACCAGATTCAACTTTAATTGTAAAATCCTTTGTTTTCAATACAAAACGGCTGTTTGCTTCAGTTTCAAAAGGGTCCTCCTTACTAAAAGAAACATTCGAAGTTTCATCAATACCGCTGATTATCTCTGCTGAAAATGACACATTGGGCAAAATTGATATTTTAAGCTTCTGCGCTTCTAAATGTATCCGGGTGTTTACAAGCTTTGTATTAAATCCTTTTGCTTTATTAAACACCTGTTCATCTATGGCCATTATTTCATTCCCCTGAATAACTAGGTTATCAATTCCTGATTGAATCATATTTATTCTGACCAATTGTTGCTTTTTTAAATCCGCATTACTTCTGTTTAAGCAAGTATTCATTTCTTTTTCCAACGCATCAATCTCAAAGTTTAAGGGTTCTTTCTGATTTTCAATGGCATTATTTTCCATTTCCGCTTTTATCCATCCGATACTGGCTTCCATTAATTTTTCGAGGTTGCTTTTTGCCAAATCAAATTGCGCCTCCAATGTTTGTCTGTTCTTCAGATCCTTAATAACGGACTCGTTGGCTTTAATATAGGCACTTAGCTCATTAACTAAACTGTTGACAGCCTCAGCTTCAGTAGCCAACCGGTCAAGCTCCTTGTCATATACTTTTCTGTCTTCAATAACAGATTTGCATTGGCAAATAGAGTAATAACTTTTTAAAATTAATCCTACCCCGACCTTCCACGGATTATCAAAGACTCCCTGTCCCTTGGAACTTATCTCCGGTGTTCCTGCAGCAATATTCCAGCGATCTGTAAGGTCTTTTATCCTCACTTCTAGTTCGGAAAGCAATTTATCAGAAGAAATTCCGCCCTGCATCATAACAGCACTACGTAGTATGTCATTAAATGAATTGATGACGGTATTCTCATTTTTAATTTCATTGATAGTCTGTGAAAGCATCGCTTGGTTCGCGAAAAGCACTCTTCGCCATGTGGCCTCACTATTTTTAAGAAGCATAAACAGCGTTTCCTGCACAGTTTCTGGAGCTGTAATGACAGTGCCATTTGAAATTGTTAATTCTGATGAATTAGAGCCACCCCATTTTTTTTTAAGTTCATAATTCATACCGTCACATGAAAATACAAGATCAACAGATATTGTATCGCCACCATTTGCGGGTAAATATTCTTTTAGCATATTTTGCCCCCTCACGCGCCCTATATTCGATGGTACAAATAAACTGAACTGTAAGGCTTTTATCAACGTACTTTTCCCTGCCTCATTAGGGCCTGAAATAATATTAAGACAGGAATGGAAACTTATTTCCTTATTATAGATTCCGGCAAAGGGATGTAACTTTATTTTTTCCAGGATCATTGTGAAATTTTTAATTTTTCTATAAGGTCATTTGCTAGTTGAAGAGAAATACCTTCTCCGTCGTCCTGTGCCAATTCAGTAAGCAGCGTATGCGGCAAAGAGCCTGTGGTATAGTTACTGTTTATATATGCAGCATCGATATTAAGCTTTACCAGATTAGTATACAGAAATTCGACATAACCATCTTCACTGTCCTGAAGCAGTGTATTTAACTGTGTTAATAGGTCTTCAGAAATCCTGCCGTTAACGGTGAGCCTTAAGAGTGAAGATGCGGCATCCAAATTTTGAATTTTATTTTTTAGCCTGTTTAAGTCTGCTTCGGAGTTTATTGTTTCCTCTAAGTCATAAAATCGAATTTTACTAGGATTCAACAACTCAGCTTTTATAGACTTGTCATCACCTACCTCTATCAACCAGCAAGATCCTGCCTGATTTCTGTTCCACCCATCAGGGGTGTGTGTACCCGACATAAAAAAGCCCGGGTTTTGACCAATTGTGCCTGTAGTAGGAAATGGCACATGAATATGTCCTAGGAGCCAAAAATCCAATGCGGAATGTTTAAGTTCATCTGCTGTCATGTTGAAATATTTGTCTCCTTCATCCAATCCTAGCCCTGTAACATTACCATGGGCAATTCCTATATTCAGGGCTTGGGTATCCTTTTCAACATTCTTCACCCATCCAATCATATTCTGATCAGAATGTTTACTGCGACATGCAGCCGGATAAAAATTCACTTTCTGTTCTCCTATTTCATGCTCAAATAACTTGTATTCGTTCAGTAAAAACACTTTTCCCTCATTGCTATACTTGCTGAATTTAGACCATAATGTTTCAGGTGCTGATTCATAAAAATCATGATTGCCCGGTATAATAATTACAGCGTCCCCAAGAAAACCATTCAGGATAGCAGCTGTTGCCTTTATGTCAGCTAACTTAACTATCGTTGAATCAAAAAGGTCTCCTGCCACAACCAAATAGTTAACTTTTTCATTGTTTGCCGTATTAACTATTTCCTGTAAAGCATTGATACGTTCCTGAATCAGTCTAGTTCTTGCCAAAGGGCTGTGATTGCTGAATTTCATACCGATATGGTTATCGGCTGTATGTAAAATCTTAATTGACATGATATACTGTATATTTTATATTAGAGCTAAGATTGGAAACACTATAAATTTAAGCAATTTTTAATCCAGATTGTACTGACAAATTACACTACCATTGTTTTTAGACCTGCCACACCTAAGGGTGGTTCATGCTTGCTGGGACGACAATCATATTAATTGGCTCAAAGAGAAAAACTACTTCAGCCTGAATGAGGAATTGCTGCTAGCCTCGCACCAAAAAAACACGGTTGCACATGAAGTCATTAATGACACTTTAAAGGGCAAGGAGTTTAATTTGCCCCAGGAATATGTCTGGCACGATAAAGATGGCAATAAACGCAGCGAGAATCGAATTAAATGGTGGTTGCAGCCCCACCAATGCAATATGGGAGAATTCCTTTTCAATTGTCCTGAATCATTAACCGATGTAAAGGTG
>Ga0194060_10002561_pt1 | contig 12931 bp, 17 predicted proteins | sample SepL225m_MetaG_FD_163427 | JGI IMG/M metagenome (GOLD analysis project Ga0194060, IMG submission 163427) | Anoxic zone freshwater microbial communities from boreal shield lake in IISD Experimental Lakes Area, Ontario, Canada - Sep2016-L222-5m | ecosystem: Environmental > Aquatic > Freshwater >... | reverse complement strand
CTGGATTTTCAGTTCATGCATCTTGCATTAACTGGATTTTCAGTTCATGCATCTTGCATTAACTGGATTTTCAGTTCATGCATCTTGCATTAACTGGATTTTCAGTTCATGCATCTTGCATTAACTGATAATCAAATCAAACTCACACCCCTCCCAGGTCTCTATGCTAGCCGAGCGGAGGATCCACGTATTGGAGACGCTGTACTCGGTGGACTCCAAGTATGTACGCGCCAGGCTAAGAGAGCAGATGGAGACGTACAGCGCGCAGTACAAGGCCCCACCGGACACATTCGGAAAGGAAAGAATAGCGCTCTCAGGGAAGGTAGGCGGCATGAAGGACGATTTGTGTATATGTCTTCAGCTGGCGGCGTACTATACGCAACTGGAAACGCAGCGAGCGTCTGAGTTATTTTCCAGTTTGGACTGATACACGCACTGCTGGGATGTACTGGGGTTATTTACTAGCATTGGCCCTAGTATAAAAGGAAGAGACAGGAAAGTGCCAACATGTCAAAGAAGCAAAGCCATTCACGTCGGGCCTGGGGGGATGATGATTATGATATTACTTATCCAAAGTCTAGGAGGAGCAAGAGTTATGGAGGCGGATCGTGTGGGAGTTATCTTGGAGGCCATTTGGTACATGACAAGGAAGATACAGAGCATACATTTGCTGAAATCAAACAGTATAAACTTGAAAAAACCAAGTTGATGGCCAGGGCATGTGAAGAGTTTTTAGAAACTGGCATTTCGTTGATACCAGCTTATAAAAGGATTGTTGAAATCATCAAGGAGGTGAATGCACAACTGAAGGATGCTTGGAGGAATAAAGATAATGGGAGAACCAGAGAGGAAAGGTACCAGAATGTCTTTAAAGAGTTGAGTACAAAAAAGGGGGTGCATGAGGCCAGCAGTATTTTTGGTGAAATTCAGGGATTCATAACCCACCACAACCTGGAGGTATCTCATGTACTTAGACCACCTCAATTTGCTACAGATACGGAAACGCATCCAAAGCGTGTATCAATCTGGTATTATCATGCAAAGAGGACTCTACTTGAAGCCAGTTATCTACAGTTGTCTCGAGACGAGCATGACGAATCACGATTTGTGCATACCATGAGGAGGGCAATGAATATGCTGCAAGGAATCAAGACATGGTATGAGGCTCATCCTAAACCAGTGGGAGAAAAGCACCACGAATCTACCGCTCCTGCTGAGGGGGGCAAGAAGAAGCGTCGTTTTTTTCGTGCCAAAAACACAACCAAAAAGTAGGACCATAAAAAAACTCGTTTATGTAGGGGAATAAATTCTATTCAAACCCAAATTGTGTGATGACTATAGATTCAACTTGGCTGAGTGCATTCAAAGAAGAGATCCCCTGTGCCTTTACCCCAGAGAGACCTTTTAAGCCGAAAGCTGTTTTCGTAGACGGACAGATACGGCTGATGCAAGGGGCATCCGAAGGGACCCAAACATGGGATGATTACATCTATAAGCAATTTGCAAGGCCATTGCGAGCATTTCTAGAGAGCTCAGAGGTGGTGATTCTAGCCTTTGACAATTATGTTTATGTTCCCAAGGCTAAATGCATGACCCAACTGAAGAGAAGGAAGAACATTCCAGTGGTTCCCTTTGGAGAGCATGCAGAGCTTCCGTGCATGGTCCCAGATAGCGAGCATTGGATGCAGTGCATAGCGAATCGGGTGTTTAAAACCAGGGTGATTGATCTTGTGATTTTGAGGCTTCCATCATTGCTATTGACGGCTGGCAAAATGGAAGGAAAACGGGTTATCATCGACTATCAAAAGCCAATGGAGTATCGTATGGGACCAGAAGGGAGGATTGTACGAGAGGAAATCCCAGAATTCGAGCCCATGGGGGAGGCTGATGTGAAGTTTACCCGGTACGCCGATCGATATGGGTCTCTGCTGGTGGACTCGATTGACGGGGACAGCATTCCTATTTCGCTCATGCACCACGAGATGAGGGTGAGGCAAGGGGGACCGATACCACGGGTATGTGTTTATAGGATCGAGATTAATCAAGATAAAAAAAGGAAGACTCCAGATTCAGGCTCCATGGAAGCCAAAAAGTCAAAGGCAGGATCAGATGAGAAGAATCCAGGGGCAGTAGAGGTGAAAAAGCCAAAGAGAAAGTATGAATACGTGGATATCTGGAAGCTGATTGTAGGCCTAAAGGATGCCATACATCAAGGGGTAGGGAGGGTAAAACTCCCACTTCACGATGGGCATGAGATGGCCATGTTGATTTCACTGATCACGTTGACTGGAACGGATTTTTCGAGGAATCTCCCTCAGATTAGCGGGAAGACAGTCTTTTCGTATATCCCCAACATCTGGATGACGCTGGCGATGTCCTACGATCCAGAAAAGGACCAGTTTATCGAGTCGGATGCGCTTGATCGTCTGGTACCTTTGATTTATCATACCAAGTATGAGAACCACGCAAAGTCTAGGATGGGGCTGGCGACTGTACTTGGGGAGATCCAGCGTTCCAAGTTATCCATGAGGTCAAAGGATTCCATGCCAAGTGTGGAAAGGGTGTCTTGTACTATCAGGTATTTTTTTTTGGATTTTTTGTATTTTTCTGTTCAATGATGGAAACCTGTAATAATTCCAGGAACGCAAATTGGGTGCTATGTTACTGGACCTGTTATACACCCCCAAATCCGATTCAGCCCTGTTATGGTTTTCGTATAACCAAGGGAATACCAGAATACGACGACTAGCCTATACCAGCCTTTCCTGCTCAGAGATTGCATTCTTAGAGATTGCACGTTAGTATTAAAGCCTGGATGATTTCCAGTTATCAACATGAAGGTGTTTATTCACTTAATTGCAGCTTTTGTGTTGTTGATGATAGCGTTTATAATTCAAATCGTCACCCAACATGATTCCAATGTGACTCTTTTAGATACAGTAAAGCTTTATAGTTTGAGCAAGCAGATTGGGGATCCGCAAGGCGCGGCCAATCTGGTATCATCTCCCAACACCTGGCTCAGTGCGGGATGCCAGGCTCTTACCAATCTCAGCCTGGATGCCAGTTGTCTTGCGGCGAGGCAGTCCCTTATGAATCAGATTTTGGTGACCACACAATGCAACGTGTACAAGTCCCAGGCGTGCTCGTATATCAATAAACTCATGACAGGTTTGGTTCAATGCAATTTACCTGAATTTCTTGTTGATCCATGTAAGCTAATATGTGTGTGGCAGGTTTGGTGTCCAACATATCAGTGGTAGGACCCAACAATGTTACAACCTATGCTATGGTGGGGAAGAATCTGGTTGGAGCCCAGAGTTATCTCGTCACAGCGATTCAACAGGCCACCTATCTGTTTCATGGATCGTTTAAGGCCACACAGTCGAGCTGGACGCTGGTGGTGAGGTCTGTCCTGTTTACGCTGATACCCTCTGCCATTCTGGGGAATATCCTGGGTCACCTGGCGGATTGGGGTTGGAGACCTATGGAATTACCAGGGGTGATAGGCAGGATCGTGTTTATCCTCATTCCGTTTGTTCTGGCGATTGTCTATGCATTTGTCATTAGTGGAACTGCAATCATCATGACAGTGGTGACAGTGCCTGCCTTTGCTATTCTGGTGTGGTACGAGTTTTTCCTTCCAGTGGCGAAAAAAGCATGGTAAACCCGGATTTATTTATTTTTGGATTTATTTTTTTTAGATTTTTTTCATGTATATCATGCCAACTAATCTATATCTGTTTTCTGATTTACTAGGGTGCATCCATTCCATTTTGCGATCCTATACAATTGCGTGGTGCTACTGGCTCTTACAGAGAATGGGGTCACAAACTACGCCATCATCATCACGGAGCTTATGAAGGCACAGGCGGTCAACATGCTGTTTATGTCAATTGCATGGTATTATATGAGCGAGAAACCCAAGCTTGCACATGGTCCCAGTAACAAGGATGATAGATCAAGGTCTATGTGGTTAGGAACCAGTGCTGTACTTGTCAGCAAGGAGGTACAATATGCCATCATGGTTTCAGGCCTGCTCATTCCCTTTATGGGCCTGTTGACTGTATTTGCACCCTACGCTTACACAAATTATTCCCTATCATTCCTATGTGCTCCAATGGTATTTTCCTTTATTTCCTTGGTGAGCACCTTGTGGGTTCAAGACCTGAAACTCGACGACGAGTATGGAGTAGACGCCAAAAAAACGGAAGATAAGGACATTTATGACTTTACTGGAGGCCAGATGTACGCGTCTCTACTGGTTCTATCCTTTGGACTGTATACCACCATGTATCTCATGCACGAGCACATCCTCACGTGCAGGGCATTCTACGATTTCTGGCCTGCAAATTCCATCCAATATGATACCTCATTTCCTTATCTGATTTCAAACGGATTGTTTTAGCATTATAAACATTACATAGATTGTGTCAATCCCAAATAGACCGTTTGCATATACCCAATCCGATTATTTTAGTGAGGTGAAAACTATATAAACAATGATTTTACCAGAGTATTGAAATGGATCTATACCCAATCCACCAACGCGATTCTTCTTTTATGAAGAGTGAAACCACAGAGAAAAAACTGAGGGCAGGGCAAGGCGCGATGGATGTCTTGAAAAAATCAAAGTCGCATATCGAGCAGGTTCTCAACGACCAGAATAAGGCTCTGTCCATGAAATATGACAAGTGGAAGGGAAAGCACGAGGAGCTCCAAAAGAATTTTGATGAGATCTCTGATAAGCATGAGAGATTGAACAAACAGATGTCAGATTTGTCATCCAAGCACTCAAAGATACTGGCAGAGAACAAGAGGCTTGCGTCTACCCTATTGTCACCAGAGGAGGAACACGAACTCCGCGGTCTCAACCAGATTTTGTCCATGAAGTATGATAAATGGAAGGGAAAGCACGAGGATCTAGAGCGAGAATACAACGATTTGGCAGAGAAACACGAGCGTCTGTCGGATAATTACAATTCTATGGTAGGGAAACACGAAAAACTAAAGGGCCACATCACTGATCTCACTGGGAAACATACCAAGGTATTGTCCGACAACAAGAATCTCCACAATTCGGTAGAGGAAGCCCAGAAAAAACTGCGAAAGGCATTGGAAGAACATGAGGCCACCAAGGGGGAACTTGGCAAAGCGATTGCAGAGATCAAACGCCACAAGACAAAGGTCGGAGGTCAACCAAAATCCATGCCCGAGGACCCATCAGGGATCAAGTCAGAGCTGGTCAAGGCAAACAGCGAGGTCAAGAGGCTCAAGTCCATGGTCGAAGAATTCTCAGGGATAAAAACTGAACTGGCCAAGGCAAATTCCGAAGTCAAGAGGCTCAAGTCTATGGCCGAGGAGACTTCGGGGGTGAAATCGGAATTGTCCAAGGCCTCTGCAGAGTTGAAACGCTTGAAATCTGTTATGGACAGCTCAGAGGATACCAAGCTGAAACTGGCTAAGTCAGCAGCCGAAATCAAGTGTCTAAAGGCTGTGATGGAGGGAGTGGCTGGCACCAAGTCAGAGCTGGATAAATCCATGGCAGAGATCAATAGACTCAAGGCTGCGATGGCAGACACCTCGAATATCAAGCAGGATCTGTCCAAATCTGCTTCAGAGATGAAACGCCTCAAGTCTGTTTCAGAGGAAAACAAACGACTGACCAAGATGCTAGAGGCCAAGAGCGCTGAGATTAACAAGCATATTGAGGATCACTCCCAGACAAAACGGGAACTATCCAAAGCCCACGCGGACAGCAAGCGTCATGTGGGGATGTACCAAGAGCTATTGCAGACAGGGGCAGGGCACCACCAGAAGCAATTGGAAGAACAACAGAAACTAAAGGAGGCTATGAGGTCTATGAAGGAGGACATGTCGAAAATAACCCAACACAGGAATAACTGCGTGGATATGCTTTTGAAGATCGACAAGGTGCTGGAAGTATGTTCAGATTATCACACGGCTCTCGCTTCTCCTATTGCCCCAGCCCTTGTGGAGAGCAGGGAGAATATAGTTGCATTTCTTACACAACAGCAACAGAAAACACGATAAAAAATTTACAAGAGGCGCTTGCTATAAATCATCATTGGTTGGAACTTTTTGATATACATCAAACATTCGCCCGAGAAAGTCCAGAAAGCTTCCTTTATCATGCATGATCCCAGGGTTTTTCCTTTGCATATGGTCCATCAACTCGCGTTCGGGTTCATCCTCTTCCATGTCGAAGGATATATGCGATTTCATTGGGACATCCAATAATGGGACCAGCATTTTATGGACAACGAGGCTTACCTTGGAGGAAGCGTTTTGTACTGATTTACGTTCTTTGGTTGTAGTGCATGATGGATCCATTCTCATCATCTGCAAGCCCAAACTTTAATACATACTGATAGACCCACATGAAAAGTGTATATGTGTATGATATGCTAGCAAACCCCTATTAAAAAATGTACATAATAACGAGTTTTTTATGCACTTGAATCAGAGATCACTCACATTGAAGCGAGATTGCGTCCTCATTTTTTCTATAAACAAAAGCGAAGGTATCTTGAGTTTCATTCCACCAAAGGGCGCCTTTTCAATATTGACAAACCCTTTCTTGAGCCTAACATGTCTCCATATCGCTTTCATCATGCGGAGGCTCAGGGTGAAGTGTTTATCCCCTATTCTTATCACTGGGAACTGGTCATCCACGTTTCCTTGTTTGGGTTGTATCCATGACACAATGGATTCATTTCGCTCCAGGTAACGGATCATCTGTTTATTGCAGGGAGGTTGATCGTATGTCCACCCGGATCCACTGTGGACTAATATCATATTATCCATGTTTACTTGTTTCATGTCTTGACCTGAAAACATGCTCCCATGGGGGAGGCCTCGTGGTCATTCGAACACGAAATTTTTTGAAGAGTGGTTTATTTTTTTGTTACAATCTCACTGTTTTTTGGTACCTTGTAAAGTATAAAAGAGGGGCAGGAATACTATACATTCTTTTTGTGGGTTACGGAAGTCGGTTCCATGTCGTCTGGTGGAGGTGAACAACTATCTGATGCGGATCGAAACAAGCAACAACTGAAAACTAATCATTCCGTTGTAGTATCTGCTATCACAAAACATTTTTTGAACCTTGATAAACCTTTGGATGAGAACGAGATGAATCTTTGGGTTCTTATCATTTTTCTCAATGTATTGACTGAAGATACAACGTGTACTCAATTGGTTTTGACACAATTTGGCTGTATGGCCACCATGAATCAGTTCATGTGGGGCCAGTTTCTTATTGCTTTCAATAATGCACTTAAACTTGTCAATTGTCCAAAAGTTTTACGCGAGGCTGTCAGTAGAATCAATGAAAATATGCAAACAAAAGGTCATTCTAATCATTTGATTCAGATGGTCGTTGATAAAATTACAAATCTTGAAGAGCAAGCCAGGCAAAAACAGGCTCAACAACAAGCTGTTGCTGCTCAGGCTGCACCTCCAAGTATGGCGCAAATGCAAGAGTACATCCATAATCTTCAAACAGAAAATATCAGGCTTAAAGAACAGGTGGCCCATCTGCAGGGGAATGGATCGAATGCTAGCATGGCTGCTCAACTCAGACAGGTGCAACAGGAGAATGAGAAACTTCAAGCTCAGATTGACCACGAAGAAGAGGTCAATACGGCTACTGGAATAAGAGTTGACGTGTTGCAAAAAGCTCTCACCAAAGTCTATGAGATGGGAGCAAATGTTCTACAAGTTATCAGTGCTGTGATACCCCTTTCTGGTGCTGAAGGAGCTGTCGACGTCGAGGCTGCCGATGGTGGTCAGGGACCTGTACCTGTTGCGGCTGCGGCTGCTGCAGGGCCTCGTCCTCGAGGACCAGTTGGCCTAAGAGGTCGTGCAAGATGTTATCCTCCTGGTGTTCAACTTCAGAGGATAGAAGCTGCTGCTGCTGCTGCCGAATCTCGAGTCCCCAAAAAACGACCCAGAGTTCAAGCAGAAGAAGTGGAAGTTGAAGTTGATATAGAGCTATCAAATCTCACATCTCATGGAATGGAGGCAGGGATTGACACAGGCCCTGGTCCTGTAGCTGATGACGGTTTGCAGGGAAGGGAGCCAGTCGGGTCACCTACTGGGGTTGAGACTGGAGACGAGGGATCAGCCAGGAGGAGGTGTCAGACCCCCGCTGGTTTCAAGAGAACTCGAAAGTCTCCAACAATTCCAGGGGTTCCACAGGATATATGGGACTACATGCCTACTGAGCAAAGGAGGAGGGCCAAAAATTATGTATCCAAAGGATGGACAGAACGACTTGATGCTCTTTGTGCACAGGTCGAACATGCAAAAAGAGTGGCGGCTGGCGAGGCTTCTGGGCCTGCTGGGGCTGGTGCAGCCCCTGAGGATGGCGCTCCCTCCCCGAGATTCTCGATCAAGAGAAGGACTTGAAGGGACCAGTGTTATGCTCACGTAACCCTTTTTTAAACACTTATTAAATCATTTAAACAATCAAAACAGACATGTGTGGAAGGATAGAGAGACATGATTTATTCAAATCCAACTTCAAACTCAAAAATCAAAATCAACCCCAACCCCAATCCCAACAAGCAGAGAAGAGGATTTACTCATGTCAACCCCTTTCATGCTTCCGCTATTCTAGCCTTCTTGAACTGCCTGTAATCAGGGCGATCCAGTTGTGGTTGTCCCGTAGGCCCAGTCTTGGGGAGAAAGGAAAAGCGCATGAAATCTTCCTCTGAAGTGTCAGAGAGGGATAACATGTAAACACTAGCCCCTCCCGCTGATTCTGAGGCCAAGACCAAGTCCAGACAAGGGACAGGTTTGGTGTCTGGTGGGGCGAGTGATGGTTGCGTGTCCAGGGTGAGGAAAGGGGATTCCAGATTGGGGATAGGAGACTGGAAAGGAATGTTGAGATAACGGGTGATATGCGAGGTAGGATCTTCCAGCTTGATGAACTCCAGAAACTTGTCTGTATTCAACAAGGGTACCCCCGTGAAAGGGCTCTTGTTTGGATCAGAACGAAGCCTGGAATAGCATGATATGGATTAGTTTATGATGAGGAAATACAAACATGAGAGCGAGGGTTTGACCTGTACTCATTGTAGATGACAAAGCAATCCAGAGCCCCCAAGGCTGCAGCTAGATCAATGATAAGTCTGGCATACTGGAGCGCATTCTCTTCATCATCTTCCACTGAATTGGTGAACTTGAGGAGCAATTCCTTGTTGATATCCACAGCAAACACTCCTTCCATAACATTCAGATGCTTGGATTTTGGATCAGTTGGATCTTCTTTGGGTCCAACCTGACCACAAAATAGAGAGTTAGTGCTTGAACCAGAATATCACCCCACACAATGCAAAAAAAAAAGACTTACAAGGCGCCAGATCTCTTCGTTGAATGGGACCAAGTAGGAATAAGGGACAACTTTCCCGAAAAAACCAGTATTCCTGGCCTCCACCATCTTCTGGAGTCCAGGACTCTGTTCGATAGTGGTTTCGGCCAGCTTCACACTTTCCACGTGAGTGGGAGGAAGGAGACCCAACCCCAATGGAGAATGAAGGGAGTAGAGCGTGAAATCACACAGGCGAATTCTGGATAGATTGAATGCATAACCCTCTGGAAAACAACAAAAATGCTATCAAAGGAAAGAACACTGTAACACTAAAGATGGATAGTACCAGCTGTACTGGTGGTATGAGATGGGTTCAACATGATTTCCACCACACTGTACTGAGGGATGACATCAATGTCCAATGGAAAAACATCATTATCCAGGGATTTCCTGTCTCCTTCCTTCTTATCCCCTTTCTTCTTGGATTCATACATGAATTCCTTCAGAGCCACACGAAAGGTCTGCCCAGCAGTCACCAGGGAGAAGTTCTCGCTCCTCTCTCCTTTGCTGTTCTGTCCTTCCTTGGTAAACGAGTACATCTTCACACTCTGGCAACAAGAAAAGGACAACAAAACAAGTGAGAACTGGACCCAACTGAAAAGAATCTACATGCAAGACATACCTTGATAACCCTTTCCATAGTGACATCATTCTTCTCCCATTCTCCAGTCTCAAAAAGGGGTTTGGTGTTCTCATCCTTTACCGCCTTGCTGTTCTTGGCTGGTTTATGCCAAGGAGCAAACATCCATCCAGGCTTCCTCACATTGATCACAGTGAACTGGATGCTCTTCTGTCCTTCAATGATTCCAGACTTGCATGGGATAGGTGTGGTAGCCACAGCGAGGACAAGCGTCCCTGGAGGTCCACCAGCTCCATCACGTTCATGGCCTGCAAAAAGGATAAGGTCAGTGGATGAGTTAATCCATAGTGTGTATGTAGGTAAGGGGAGTGTACAAACCTGCATATCCAGTGAAGGCGCAAGCAGTTCTCGGAATAGCCCAATCACGAAAAAGTTGTGACATTTGTTGAAAAAAGTTACAGAGAGGGGAGTTGGCTCGGTCTAAATCAAGTTTTTTTGATGGTTTCGATGGTTTTGTGGGGTTTAAATCAGGTTTGGAGTTATAAATTCAAACCAAGGTATTTTTTTCTAAACTACAGGTGAAATGGTCAAAATATAAACTGGTTTGAATTTATAACCATGCAGTTTTTTCAGTTGATTTTTAATTTGAATCCATTTCACTCGAGTGGATAAAAATAGCCATCTCATTGATTGTGGTGGTCTATCCACGATGATCAGCTGGGTGAAGGCCACATGCATAGGGATGGCAGTACCCATCATCATATTGGTTGTACGCTGTTTACATTCGACCATCATACCCTTTGTGGCATGTGAAGTTCTGCTTGCCTTATTAGCATCGTGTATACTGGCTGAGAACATAGATCTCAAACAAGAGATGTATGAAAAAACATTGGAAGCTCAGTTCATAACCAATGTGAGCCTTGGTTTCATACGGGATACATCTTCAAGAGAATACGACCTTATCAGGAACAAACAGCCTGCCAGGATCCAGAGCTGTTATTTTTGATGAAAAAATTAAAAATGAAATAAAAAATAACTTGAACTGTGGAGTGTGGATCTGGTGTGGATCTGGTGTGGATGTGGAAATGACAAAAGACACCACAAACATTTTCAAATTAAAAAAAACTGAACTGAGACACAACAAACATTTTCAAATTAAAAAAAAGTAGAGTCCATTATAAACTAAAAAAATAATTGTAATTCCATAGAAGAAGTCATACACTCCATGATTTTGAGAGTTGCTGTGGAGTGTGGTGTGGAGCTGTGGAGTGTGGATGCTGGTGTGGATCTGGATTGAATCTGGAAATTACAAAAGACAACACAAATATTTTCAAATAATTTTTTTGAAAGAAAAAATAACTTGATTGCATACTGGCATGCTGAGACTCCATTCAAGCCCTTCAATAGAAAAATGTTCAAGATACCTAGTCAGGCCCTAGATGTACTCCAGGAAGGGTCCCTCATGACATGCAAATCTGCCTTTAAAGATATGGACATGAACAAATTCAGGGTGATTAGTAGGCCTGAAGAGTGTATAGTGGTCCTCTTTTACCAGAGAGCATTTTCAAACTTTGCTGCATGTGGGGTCCCTGTCCTCATTGATAGAAAACAAGTCTTCTTCCCTTGTGGAGAAGCCATGTTCAAGTGTGCCTGTGCTGCCTTCGCGAAAGATTGGGAGGTGTTTACTAGGGTATTCACATCTGCCACCCCATTGGAGGCAAAAATGGCAACCAAAAAGATTAAGGACTTTGACAAGGAAGGATGGGATGCTATCTCCTATCAGGTCATGCTAGAAGTTCAGAGGTGGAAGGCCTGTGATGTGGAAATCTTCAATTCACTCCAGTTGATACATGAGCTATCCCTAAAGAGCAGAGTCAAAACTGAAAATGTAATCTTTATGGAGGCTACCTCAAAGGATGCCCTGTGGGGAACTGGTATAGATGTGCAAGATATCGCCCCTATTATTGAGTCATCTAATACAGATGATATCTTATCTGGTTCCATCTATGCACCCTCTGAAAATCGACTGGGAATCGCCCTTACATCTATATTTCAAGAGGTGGCAGGAAAATCACATGAGGATTTTCTATCTGAAGTCAGCATGAATTCAAGCTTATTTGTGTTGGACACAAGTAAATGATAGTAAATGTGTGTTTTTCAATGTGAAGAATTCATTCATTATGGCATCCCCTTGAAAATACAAGAGAAAACTATTTGGTTTAATCCCACAAAGAAGAGGATCCATCCTCGTTTGCCTTGCGCTTCTTGGTGTTGCCATCCTCCTTCTCCACAAGGCTCTGGATCTTACCCAGAGCATGGTTGACATGGCTCATGAAAAACTTTAAATGATCCAGTTCCAGCTCGTGATTGCAAGTGTAGACTTGGCGAAACTCTTCCACCTTAGCCTCAACCTCCTTCAGGGACTCTTTGGTAGCCACTTCCCCCTGTAGATAGGCAATGTACTGGTCCTTCTCCCTGATAGCTTGTTTCAACTCGACGATCTGGAGGAGGTTTGCCTCATTTTCCTTTTTCAGCTTCAACATGGTCTTCTCCATATCCTCCATAGAGGTCATGGTGGTGGCTGGGATTTTTGACTTGATTTGAGCAAATTTTGTTTTTATAGACTCCAATCCGAAATCTCCGAGAAATCTCCGAGATCTCCGAGAGGGGTCTGAAATCTCCGAAAATTCATGTCAGTTTGATTTTAAAATATTTCCTGACACAACCAGATCCACACCAACATCCACACTCCACAGCTCCACACCACACTCCACAGCAACTCTCAAAATCACAGGAGGGTATGACTTCTTCTATGGATTTACAATTATTTTTTTTAGTTTAATTTTAAAATATTTCCTGACACAACCAGATCCACACCAACATCCACACTCCACAGCTCCACACCACACTCCACAGCAACTCTCAAAATCATGGGGGTGTATGACTTCTTCTATGGA
>Ga0194060_10002560_pt1 | contig 12933 bp, 15 predicted proteins | sample SepL225m_MetaG_FD_163427 | JGI IMG/M metagenome (GOLD analysis project Ga0194060, IMG submission 163427) | Anoxic zone freshwater microbial communities from boreal shield lake in IISD Experimental Lakes Area, Ontario, Canada - Sep2016-L222-5m | ecosystem: Environmental > Aquatic > Freshwater >... | reverse complement strand
CACCAGAAACGAGATCTCTTGGGTTGACAAGTTGCTTTCCATTCTGTAAAAAAATGTGGAAAGAATGACGTTGCATGGAGTCATTTTTCCACCCCACATTTGTGTAAGTTGTTGAAAATATTGATGATTAATTTCTGGCTTGCTTATTGCTGAGCAAACTAAGACCTAGCAGATCGAGTTGGTCCCGTACCGACGTTCAAGCACACGAGGAGACCTTAGTCATGGCCATGGAAAACCTTATTTCTCTGGAGACGGATGCGGGCATTGATGCGGCCGCCACGCGGCTTTCCATGTCGCGCCGTGAGCTGCTTCAGTTTTGCGCCGCACTGGCGGCGACGCTTGGGCTGCCCCAGGGAGCCGATGCAGCCATCGCGCAAGCGGTAGCCGTCAAGAAGCGCCCGAGCGTGATCTGGCTGCATTTCCAGGAGTGCACGGGTTGCACTGAGTCGCTGTTGCGCGCGGAGCATCCGACGCTGGACAAACTCATTCTGGACGTGATCTCGCTGGACTACCACGAGACCCTATTTGCCGCAGCGGGGCATCAGGTCGAGGCCGCCAGGAAGCAGGCCATGAAAGAGCACAAGGGCAAGTACATCCTTGTGGTTGAAGGCGCCATTCCCACCAAGGACGGTGGTATCTACTGCAAGATAGGCGGCAAGACGGCGATCGAGTTGCTCAAGGAGTGCGCGGCCGATGCGGCGGCGGTCATTGCGATCGGCTCCTGTGCGTCCTGGGGCGGTATGCCCTCCACCGACCCCAATCCCACGGGTGCATCCAGCGTGGCGCAAGTGCTCGGAAAGCCGGTCGTGACGATTCCCGGTTGCCCACCCAACCCGTACAACTTCCTCTCAACCGTGGTGCACTTTTTGACCTTCGGTACCCTGCCGGCAGTGGACCATCTGGGTCGCCCCAAGTTTGCCTACTCACGGCTCATCCATGAAAACTGCGAGCGCCGTGCGCATTTCGATGCTGGACGCTTCGCGATGGAATTCGGCGACGATGGTCACCGCCAGGGCTTCTGTCTCTACAAACTGGGTTGCAAAGGGCCGGAGACCTACGCCAACTGTTCCGTCATTCTGTTCGGCGACGCGGGCGCGGGTACCTGGCCCGTCGGCTGTGGCCATCCCTGCATTGGCTGCACCGAGCAGGGCGTGGGTTTCCAGAAACCGATCCATTCTTTGGCCAAACTCAAGAACCTGGAGCCAGGCGCATTCCTGCCACGAATTGTGGAAGACAAGGGCGTGGGCGCATCCCTTGGAGCCGCTGCCGTACTGGCAGCGGTGGTGGGGGTGGGCATAGGAGCCGGTGCCAAACTTACCAAGAACTTGGGGCTTTCGCACGAAGCCGAGGAGATTGAAAAAGCCAAGCAGAGCGGTCAAACCACCAGCAAATCCGCGGAGGTTTGACATGGCCAACAGACGTGATTTCCTGAAAGGATGTCTGGCCAGCGGGGGGGCTGCTGCTGCGGCGCTAGCCCCCGAGCCGGCATGTGCACGTGACAACCTGCAGCAACCGCCCGATGCACTGGGTTTGCTGTACGACTCCACCCTGTGTGTGGGCTGTCAGGCCTGTGTTGCGGCCTGCAAACACGTGAATGAAAATCCGGCAGAGTTCCGCACCATTGACCATCTGTGGGACTCGCCCTTGGACACCACCGGTCACACCTTCAATGTCATCAAGGTGTACAGCAGTGGCACTGGGGAGGTCAAGAACGCCGAGACAAATGGCTTTGCCTTCATGAAGACCTCATGCATGCATTGTGCAGATCCGTCCTGTGTGTCTGCCTGCCCGGTTTCAGCTATGCAGAAGGATCCGGTTACCGGCATCGTCAGTTACGACCCGGATGCCTGTTTCGGTTGTCGCTACTGTGTTGCCGCCTGCGCGTTTGGCATCCCCAAGTATCAGTACGACTCGCCCACCGGCCGAATTGGAAAATGCGAGTTGTGCCGCCATCGCCACAAAGACGGTCACTACTCTGCCTGTGCCGAAGTGTGCCCCACCGGTGCAACCCTGTTTGGTCGCACCTCAGATCTGCTGGTGGAGGCAAAACGGCGCCTGGCACTCAAGCCCGGCGCGACCACCAAGATACCGCGTGGACGTTTGCCCTACAGCGATGCCGCCGCCGAGAAGGCAAGCACCTGGCGCAAGGAACCGGACCAGCATTATGAAGCGCAGATGGCCACGTACCTGCAGCACGTCTACGGTGAAACCGAATACGGTAGCACCCAGGTGCTGAAGTTGTCAGCCGTGAGCTTCGAAAAGCTGGGTATGCCGGATTTACCGCCGCAGTCCTCGGCATCCAAGTCCGAGACCATACAGCACACTTTGTATCAGGGCATGGTGATGCCGGTTGCGCTGCTGGTCGGGATGACCTATGTGGCCAAGCGCAACGTGGTGCATGACGAAGATGCGTCGGAAGGGGGACAGTCATGAGCGCACATTCACCAGCTGCGCCGCTCGGCGGCAGGCTGCTTAACCCGGTCACCATGGTCTGCGGGTTGCTGATTGCGGCCATGATGGCCGTGCTGCTCACCCGTTTTATCTTTGGTCTGGGCGCGGTTACCAACCTCAATGACGGCTATCCCTGGGGATTGTGGGTGATCGTTGACGTGCTGATCGGATCGGCCTTTGCCTGCGGCGGCTTTTCGGTGGCCATGCTCGTGTACATCTTCAACAAGGGCGAGTACCACCCCCTGGTGCGCCCTGCTTTGTTGACCAGTCTGTTTGGCTACACACTAGCTGGTGTCGGCGTTATTTTTGACCTCGGACGTTACTGGAACTTCTGGCACATTCTGTGGCCCGGCTATGGCAATCTGAACTCTGCCCTGTTCGAGACGGCCACTTGCATTTCGGTCTACATCCTGGTGATGTGGATCGAATTCTCACCGGTGTTCATGGACAAGCTGGGGCTGACGGTAGCCAAGAAAAAGTTAAACAAGGTACTCTATTTCTTCATTGCGCTGGGCACAGTGCTTCCGATGATGCACCAGTCGTCCATCGGTACTTTGCTGGTGCTGATGGGGTCGCAGGTCAACCCCCTGTGGCAGACCCCGGTGGTGCCACTGCTCTATCTGCTCACCGCCATCACCATGGGCTATGGAGTGGTGCTGTTTGAGTCGTGTATCGCGTCCTCTGCGGAGCGTCGGAAAATTGAAGTTCACCTGCTGCAGCCTATGGCCAAGGTGATGCTGGGGTTGCTGGCTGCATTCCTGGTCGTTCGCGTCGCCGATCTGCTGATGCGAGGCGCATTGGGCAATGCCTTTGTCTTCAATCTGGCGACGCTGTTCTTCTGGTTCGAAATGATTTTGTTCGTCCTGCCCTTTGTGCTGATCGGGAGTGTTGAGCAGCGTCGCAATCCGGCGCGTCTGTTCCTGGCCGGTGTCGCCATCATGCTCGGCGGTTCCGTTCTGAGACTTAATGGCTACCTGATCGGGTACGACACGGGTCCGGGCTGGAACTATTTCCCGTCCGTGCCGGAGTTGGTCGTCACCCTTGGCATGTTTGCTATTGAGGTGCTTGGCTACATCATCATCACCCGTCGCTTCCCGGTGCTGTCCCGTGAAGCTGCCCCGGCCCACTGAATTCGAGAGACAAGGAGACCAACATGTCACAACGTATCACCATTGACCCCGTCACCCGTATTGAGGGCCACTTGCGGGTCGACGTTGAAGTGGACGGCGGGCGCGTCAAGAAAGCCTGGGCATCGGGGCAAATGTGGCGCGGGGTTGAAACCATTTTGTTGGGGCGCGATCCGCGGGACGCCTGGGCTATTACGCAGCGCATCTGCGGTGTTTGCACGACGGTGCATGCGATGGCATCAGTGCGGGCCGTGGAAAACGCATTGCAGCTGGAAATCCCGGTCAATGCCCAGTACATCCGCAACATGATCATGCTGGCGCACGCGGTGCATGACCACATCGTGCACTTCTACCATCTGTCCGCCCTGGATTGGGTCGACGTGGTGTCAGCGTTGAAAGCAGATCCCGAGAAGACCGCCAGTCTGGCGCAGAGTCTCTCCAGCTGGAACGGCAACAGCAAGGCAGAGTTCATCAAGGTCAAGGCCCGTCTGTCCGGTTTCGTTGGCACCGGGCAACTGGGCATCTTTACCAACGGCTATTGGGGACACCCGGCGATGAAACTCTCGCCAGAGGTCAATCTGCTGGCGGTCTCGCACTACCTGCAGGCGCTCGAAGTGCAGCGCTACGCCAGCAAGATTGTTGCCATTCTGGGCTCCAAGTCGCCGCACATCCAGAACGTTGCGGTCGGCGGCGTCTCCAACGCGCTGTCGCTGGACTCGCAGTCGGTTCTGACCATGGAACGTCTGCTGGCTGTCAAGGAGTGGATGCTCAAGCTTGACGACTTTGTGAAGAATGTGTATCTGATTGACGTCGCAGCCATTGGTGCGTTTTACGCCGACTGGACCAAGGTAGGACGCGGTATCACCGAGTACCTCAGTGTGCCCGACGTACCGCTGGACGGCAAGGGAACCCAGTTTGCCTTGCCCGGTGGCTACATCGAAGGCGGCAAGCTCGAAAGCCACAAGCCGATCAAGTCCTTCAACGACAAGTACTTCATGGATGGCGTATCCGAAGGCATCAAACACTCCTGGTACAACTACAAGGATGGCGACAGCAAGTCGCTGCACCCCTACAAGGGCGAGACCACACCCAACTACACCGACTTCAAGGACGACGGCAAGTATTCCTGGCTGAAGGCACCGACGTTCTATGGCAAACCGATGCAGGTCGGCCCTCTGGCGCGTGTGCTCAATATGCTCGCTGCAGGTCATGAACCCACCAAGATGTATGCCACCAAGGCACTCGACCTGGTGTCCACCATAGCCGGGGCCAAGGTGGGCCTGGAGGCGATGCATTCGACTATCGGCCGCCATGCCGCACGGGCAGTTGGATGTGCAGTCCAATGCGATGAGTTGCTCAAGCAGTGGGACCTGTTGCTGGCGAATATGGCCAAGGGCGATCTGAAAACCTTCAACAAACCCGAATTTCCCAAGGGCGAGCAAATGGGTGTGGGCTTTCACGAGGCTCCGCGCGGGGTGCTGTCGCACTGGGTGGTTATCAAGGACGGCAAGATTGCGAACTACCAGTGCGTGGTTCCGACCACCTGGAACGCCGCGCCGCGCAATGAAAAAGACCAGCCCGGTGCCTATGAGGCCTGTCTGGTGGATACCCCGGTGGCCGATCCGGAGAAGCCGCTGGAAGTCCTGCGCACGGTGCACTCGTTTGATCCGTGCCTTGCCTGCGCGGTGCATGTGGTGGATAAAGAAAACCATCCGGTGGTCACTGTCACTGCGGTGTAATACGGCGCAAGCCGTATCATGCACGGGGCGCTGCATCAGCAGTGCCCTTTTTTCTAGGTGACTGCATGCGCGTTGTTGTACTGGGTATTGGAAACATTCTTCTGTCGGACGAAGGTGTCGGGGTGCGCGTGATCGAACGCCTGGACCAAACTTATCGATTGCCACCCGAGGTCGAGATCATTGACGGGGGCACCTGCGGCATGGAAATGCTGGAGCAACTGGAAGACCTGGACGCATTGATCGTAGTGGACTGCGTGCGCTTTGGGCAGCCCCCAGCTACGCCGGTTCTGCTCAGGGACGATGACGTTCCGGTGTTCTTCAAGACCAAGCTCTCGCCGCACCAGGTGAGCCTGTCCGATGTACTGGCCAGCCTTGAGTTCACCAACCGCGCGCCCAAGCGCACGGTGATTATTGGCATGCAGCCGGCCTCAATGGAGTTGGGCATGGAGTTGACCCCTGCTGTGGCGGCACGCGTCGACGAACTGCTGGCCATGACAGTGGCAGAACTGCGTGCCATCGGGATCGAGGCGGAGCAGCGCTGATGTGTTTGTCCATTCCAAAGAAAGTGGTGGAATGCGAGGGCGAGGGAGACTTCGCCTGGGTCGAGCGCGACGGCAAACGCGAACGCATTAACATGATGCTGCTCGGGTCCCAACCGGTGGGCACCTGGGTACTGACCCAGTTGGGGCTGGCCAAAGAAGTGATTGAGCCCGAGCAACTGGTCTTGATCGAAGAAGCGCTGACGGCATTGGCAGCGTCGCTCGACGGCGACTACGATGCGGGGCAATATTTTCAGGATCTTCAGCACCCGTGACAGACCGACCACGTCGCCCGGCACTCGCCCCGCCACCGGTTCGTAACGCGGTGGCGCGCGATGCCAACCCACAGGTATTCTTGCAGCAGCATTACGAGAACGTCTGGCAGACCCGCATGCGTGAGATGCCCTTTGTCAACGCTGCATTGGTTGTCGAGACCATCGGCTTTGCGCGCCATCAGGGCGACTGGCTTGGCGTGATCGTCACGCCCTGGTTTCTCAACCTGTTTTTATTGTGTGGCGGGGGTCAACTTTGGCAGGACCTTGCTGCCGGGCAGCGCCGCCTGGTGCAGTTGCCCTGCGGCGCACTCCAGTTCATTGCAGACGACGACCCCGAACTGGGCCTGTACCAATATTGCCCACTGATTGCAGCGGTCGGAACCCTGCCGGACCAGGCTACCGCACGGCAGGCCGGCCAGGACGCCTTGGAGGCGGTCCTGACGCCAGCGCCCGTCGCCGATGCGCAGCAGGGGCCAGGTGTTGCCGCGCCGCCAGTGGACGAGCAAGACACGACTGCCGCCTCGCGGCGTGGATTTTTTCGCCGATTGGGGGGCGGCGCGTAGGCGGGCGGTTCGTTGCTCGCCCGTTTGCCTGAGAATGCAGCCTGTGAAACCCATAAAGGAGAGAACCCATGTGTCTGGCCATTCCGGCTCAAGTGGTGGAACTGCGCGACGGGGATAGTGCCGTGGTCGATCTGGCCGGCGTGCGCAAAGAGATCTCGCTGTCGCTGGTGGAAGACGTTGCGGTGGGCGACTATGTGATTGTGCACGTGGGCTATGCGCTCAACAAGCTTGACCCCGAAGAGGCTGCAAAGACGCTGGCCCTGTTTGCTGAAATCGGTACAGCTACCGCCTGATGCCGTTACGATGAAGTTCATTGACGAGTTTCGTGATGGTCAGGTGGCCGCAGGCCTCGCTGCCGCGATCCGGCAGGAGGTGGTCCCCGAACGTCGATACCATTTCATGGAGTTTTGCGGCGGGCATACCCATGCCATTTCGCGCTATGGCATCTCGGACCTGCTGCCCTCCAGCGTGAAGATGATTCACGGTCCGGGTTGCCCGGTGTGCGTCCTTCCGATCGGCCGGGTCGATCAGGCTATTCGGTTGGCACTGGAGCAAAACGTCATGCTGTGTACCTATGGCGATTGCCTGCGCGTGCCGGCCTCCGAAAGCCTGTCTCTGCTCAGGGCGAAAGCCCGCGGCGGCGACATCCGGATGGTCTACTCCAGTGCCGATGCCGTAGCCCTGGCGCAAAAACATCCCGACAAACAGGTGGTGTTTTTTGCCATTGGCTTTGAGACCACCACGCCGCCAACGGCCGTAGCGATCAAGCAGGCGGCCGCTTTGGGTTTGATAAATTTTTCGGTGCTGTGCTGCCATGTGCTCACCCCGTCGGCCATCTCGAGCATTCTGGAGTCGCCCGAAGTGCGGCAGTGGGGCACCGTGCCGCTGGACGGCTTTATCGGACCCGCGCACGTGTCCACCATTATCGGCAGTCGACCCTACGAGTTCTTCGCCCAGGAGTATCGCAAGCCGGTTGTGATCGCCGGCTTTGAGCCACTGGATGTCATGCAGGCGGTGCGCATGCTGATTCGTCAGGTCAACGAAGGCCGCGCCGAAGTTGAAAACGAATTTTCTCGCGCGGTAAGCCGGGACGGCAACAAGAAGGCGCAAGCGCTGGTGGCTGATGTGTTCGAGTTGCGCAAGAGCTTTGAGTGGCGCGGCTTGAATGTGTTGCCCTATTCGGCCCTTTGTATTCGCCAGGCGTTTGCCGCGTTTGATGCGGAGCGGCGCTTCGCCATCGCCTACCAGCCGGTGGCGGACCACAAGGCATGCGAATGCGGTGCCATTTTGCGGGGCGTCAAGCGCCCGCAGGACTGCAAACTGTTTGGCAATGTGTGCACACCGGAGAACCCGATCGGATCGTGCATGGTTTCTTCCGAAGGGGCGTGTGCCGCCCACTACACCTATGGACGGTACAAGGATGTCTGAAGCCCGCAAAGCCTACGTGCGCCCGCTGGACATCAAGCGCGGCCAGGTTGACATGGCGCATGGGGCAGGGGGTCGTGCCATGGCACAACTCATCGAAGAACTTTTTGCAAAGCATTTGGGCAATGAATGGCTGGCGCAGGGCGATGACGGTGCACTGCTGCCTGCACCCAGTGCCGGTAAATTGGTGATGGCAACCGACAGCCATGTGGTGTCTCCGCTGTTTTTTCCGGGGGGAGACATTGGCTGCCTGGCCGTGCATGGCACGCTCAACGATGTGGCCGTGATGGGTGCCACGCCGCTTTGGCTGTCGGCCGCCTTCATTCTGGAAGAAGGATTCCCGTTGGCCGACCTGGCGCGGATTGTTCAGAGCATGGCGAACGCTGCACGCGAAGCCGGGATACCGGTCGTCACGGGCGACACCAAGGTGGTAGAGCGCGGCAAGGGCGATGGCGTTTTTATTACCACCACCGGACTCGGTGTGGTTGCGCCTGGCAATGAACTCTCGGGTCGTAACGCGCAAGTGGGTGATGCCATTGTCGTCTCCGGGACACTGGGCGACCACGGCATGGCCATCATGGCGGTGCGTGAGAGTCTGGGCTTTGAGTCGCCCATTGTGTCCGACACGGCAGCCCTGCATGGTCTGATCGTGGCCATGCGTGCCAGCGGCGCTCAATTGCACGTGCTACGCGACCCCACACGCGGAGGCGTCGCCACCACCTTGAATGAGATCGCGCAGCAGTCGGGCGTGGGGATGATGCTGCAGGAGAAGGCCATTCCGGTGAAACCGGCGGTGTCTGCGGCCTGCGAATTTCTGGGTCTGGACCCCCTGTATGTCGCCAACGAAGGCAAACTGCTGGCATTGTGTGCACCTGATGACGCGCAGAAGTTGCTGGCCGCCATGCGGTCTCACCCGCTCGGTGCGGATGCGTCCATCATTGGCACCGTGGTGGAAGACGCACATCATTTTGTGCAGATGACCACAGGCTTTGGCGGCCGCCGCATCGTCGACTGGCTCAGCGGCGAGCAGTTGCCTCGTATTTGCTAACTGGCGCAGGGTAGTGGTGCCCACAAGCTCATCACCCGTCATGAGGTACGCCGTTGAATGAGGAAGGGGACTGGAGCAGTAAGCCAGAACGAGTCTGACCCACCCCACCATCAAGCGCGCCTACCGCACCCCCGAGAACTCATTGAACACGCCCCCGGGCTGCTGCATGAACGACTGCACTTCCAGCGCCGAGGTGCCTGTGACCTGGATCATCGGACGCACCGGCCCTGCCATGGTCAGCCCCAGCGCCGCTTCGAGCTGTGTCGAAGAGAACGTCCTGGCTGCTCCGACAGGCAGACTCGCAAGCAGCGTCTTGGCGGTGGTGGCTACTCCAGTGGCGGGGTCCACATAGGCCACCGTAATGGGCGTTGCGGTCGTTCCAGTGTTGATCACTCTCAGATAGCTGGTGTAGTTGGCGTAGCTGGTCGGTACATAGCTGCGCACGTTGTTGGGCACCGCCAGTTCCTTGATTTTCTGGTGTACCGAGTTGGGCAAACGAGTGGATAATGTAGCGTTGGTGGTTATAATAACCACCGTGAATAGCAAAGACTTGATCAAGCTAATGGAAGCGGATGGTTGGGCGCTATGTGGTTCCAAAGGGAGTCACCATATCTTCACGCACCCAACCAAGCCAGGGCACGTCAGCGTTCCACATCCAAAGAAGGACTTGGGTGTTGGTTTGCTGCATAAACTATTAAAGCAAGCTGGGTTGCGTTGAAAGGAAAGCACCATGAAATTCATCATCGCCATTGAGCCTGGTACGCAGACATCAGCTTGGGGTGTCGCCGTGCCAGATCTGCCAGGCTGTTTTTCGGCAGGCGACACGCTGGACGAAGCAATGGAAAACGCTCGCGAAGCCATTGATTTGCATGTAGAGACCATGATTGAGGATGGTGTCGCCATACCGGCGGCTCGCCCACTTTCTGCGATACAGGCTGACCCGGAGTACGCTGGCTGGGTGTGGGCTGTGGTCGATGTGCCAGTCGAGAAATATCTGGGTCCAGCAGAGAAGATCAACATCACAGTGCCGCGCCTCGTCCTGGCCCGCATTGACGATTACGCGAAGGCGCACGGGCTTAGTCGAAGCCGCTTTCTGGTTGAAGCCGCGCGTTCTGCAATGCACGCGCTACCCGTCGCTTGACGTTGGCCAAAACACCCGGAGCAACTCGCCGCTGGCCAACGCAACGAGGCCATGGTTGATGTGACCTGCCACCGCTGCCGGGCGATGACTTGTCGTAAGGCTATTTTGCTATTGTTTTGGTAGCTGCTTGCGCTTGCCAGCCGGGCGCTAGAGGCCGTTATTCCGGCTCATCACCGGCTGGTGCGGGTGCATCCGGCACCATGCTCAGGTAGTGTTCAAAATCACTGCGCTTGCCCTTGACTGCTTCTGACTTCAAGAAGTCCAGCGTCAATACCGATGCCATTTTTTCAGAGGCGGCACTGGCAATAAACTGATTCACAGATACTTCATCCCGAGCGGCCAGTTCCTTGATTTTCTGGTGCACTGAGTTGGGCAAACGAATGGTTAATGCAGCCATGGCTATTTCCTCAACATGTTCAAAAAATTAGCAGGGCTGATGGCCTGCACTTTTAGTTCCGCAACGCGCCGAAAGTCTCTGACGTTATGGGTCACGATGTATTGACTGCCCGACGCAACCGCGCACTCCAGCACCATGTCGTCATCCGGGTCGCGCAAGAAGGGCCGCCACAAAAAATGCACGTCCTGCAAATGCGCCAACGATGCCAAATAGCGCAAATACCCCAGAACGCCATCCAAAGAAACGCCGGGCGGCATGTGCTCTGCCCTCGTCAGGACGGCCTGCCATTCGGTGTAAAGGGCAATCGTCAGCGCAAAGTCAAAGCGGGGGGTGGGCAGCATAGACACCAGTTGGTAGCTTGCGCCCTTGCGCGATCTTGCGGCCGCTACCAGAACAGAAGTGTCAAGGACAACTCTCACAACGACTTCTCCAGTATGTATGGTTACACATGCATAACCGATATTCTACCCGACTCCTCGTCGCGACGGCATCAACCGCCGCCCCGTCATCGCCAGGGCATGTTTTTGGAATACGCTGCCGGGTGATGACTTGCCGTAAGGCTATTTTGCTATCGTTTTGGTAGCTGCTTGCGCTTGCCAGCCGGGGGCCAGAGGCGGTTATGCCGGCTCATTACCCGCTTGTGCGGGTCGGCCTCACGTTAGCCTAACCTGGCAAGTCGCTGTGAGGCGTCTTCCATGTGCGTACGTAGCGCGCTGATGCACTCCTGAAACGAATCGCTGAACCGGGTGTCATCGCTCAACCGGTGCAGATACTGCACTGCCAGTAACTGCGCCGCGCGCCAAGTATCACCATCCACGGCCGAATGCAGGTGTGCAAGGGGCACCGTGCTGCTCACCAGACCGCCCGCTGTTGGGCCAAATGCCATGGGGAGCATGTCATAGGCGGGACTCAGTGAATAGGGGCGACCAGGGTCGCTGACAAATGAGAGGTTGCCTGCATGCATATCGGTATTCCCTATAAGGGTGCCAAACGCGTACAGCAATGCCGAACCCGCATGCGCCTGCGTGGTGATCACTTTCTTCCTGGCCAACTCTGCGGTGATTACCGGCCATGGTGCTGTTGCCTTGCCTGTGAACTCACCATCGAGCGAAGCCAAGGACGCCAGAGCGCGGCGACCCTGTTCATTGGCCCTGTCGAAACGCTCGAGCTCCAAAAAGCGCTGTGAGCCGACGTCCACCACTTTTGACAATGCAGCACTTACGCCGCCCGCTGCAAGCGTTTCCAGTGCCAAGTGCTCCGACAGCAGCAGATCGCGCCAGCGCTGTGCAATCGGGTTGTCCTCGGGGCCGGTGAACTTGACCAACACATGGCCACTCGCGGTGTAAGCGCAAAATTTCGGCTGTTCGCCACCGGCCGATGACCAGCTGTCGCCAATGGTGAGAGCCTCAGCGGCAAGGCGTGGATATTCGTTGGTGCCGACAGCGGGCGGTACGGGTGCGTTGACAAACCGGTCCCTGGCAATATCGCCCAACAGCAGGTTACCAACAGCGTCGCCCCCGTTAACCAGTAGGGCACGCAGGGCATCTGTGTCACTCCAATGCCGGACATCAGGCGGCAACCCCAAGCTTGGGGCATGTTGCTGCGCATAGGCCCGGCCCAGGAAGCCTTGTGGCTTCATATCGGTAAGCCACCAAGGTATGCCGGCATGGTGGATTGTCGTGCCGTCAAGTTGCACCATCACGAACCCGTCGGGCCTGACGGGGCTGAGCAGCCCCAGGGGTTTGATTTGGCCCGCCTCATTGACGCCGTACACCGGTATGTCTGCAAGGCCCCGAAAGCTGTCGCGCAGGGCATATCGGGTAGAGCGGGCTGCGCCCAATGTAACGATTTCACCCGGCATCGCCGCCAACGCTCGTGCGAGTGTAGGTCGCGATACACCCAATCCCGCTCGCAACGACTCTGCAGGTACGGGCCCTGCCGCCAATGCTGTTCGGATGTGGGTTGCATATCCAGTCATAAAACGATATATGAAACTATATTATTAACAATAACTGGAACTATACTGGAATGAAAGGTATGGAGCAAACGCTGGCTTTGCCGATTGCTGGATGGAGGCACACATTGCCTCCTGCGCACCTGCTGCATGCCAAACAGCGCCATCAGGCCGGCAAGAATGATCTGCCCCCACTCAGACAAGGTGGGAGTCAATACGGGTGCCACTGTTCGGCAGTGTCGTCAGGGCAGTATCTGCACTGGCACACAGAGCT
>Ga0194060_10002559_pt1 | contig 12933 bp, 14 predicted proteins | sample SepL225m_MetaG_FD_163427 | JGI IMG/M metagenome (GOLD analysis project Ga0194060, IMG submission 163427) | Anoxic zone freshwater microbial communities from boreal shield lake in IISD Experimental Lakes Area, Ontario, Canada - Sep2016-L222-5m | ecosystem: Environmental > Aquatic > Freshwater >... | reverse complement strand
GGCTTGACGTGACTGCTTCCGCGTCACCGGCTACATTCCCACGCTGGAGCGTGGGAACGATAATGCGCTGGAGAGTGGGAACGATAATACGATAAAACTTCCAATTCCGCACGTGCGGAATTTCAGCTAACATGCTGATAAATAACGAAACAGGTCAAAAAAAGGGCGATATATTTCCAGTCAATTGCTTCTCGCCGCCATCACTTCAGCAACTTCATCTTCTGATACGCCATACCACGAAGTTTGTCCAGACTGAGGTTGAGCGCGGCCTTCTGGTCGGTGCTTAATTTACTGTCATCAAGTTTGTAGAGCCGGTCGTAAACAGAGTTTCGGCGGTTGCAACATCGGTCAGGTATTTTTTGCCATCCGCAGCAGGCATTTTCAGTCGGTTACAATTTGTAACCGACTGACTGCCTTCCTTACCAAGACGGTTTTTCAGCACTTTCCAGTAATTTCTAGCAGACTGAAAATCCGGCTGCTGGGTCAGAACCTGAATAATGTCCACTACTGAGAACCACCAGATTTCGGTTTTTTCGTCATAGACTCTGCGGATTTCGTGAGCTTCAAAAAATGCGGGTTGTATGTGCATGGTTCTGCTGCTGATTTTGATAGTAACATTCAAGTATGTTGGTCTCGTAAAAAGTAAATTCGCTGTCTTGGTTCATGCTTCGACAAGCTCAGCACGAACGGATTTTCAATAACTTAGAGTGTTAAAGTCCGTTCGCCCTGAGCTTGTCGAAGGGTGATAAGGACTTTTTACGAGACCAACAAGTATGACTATATTTTTGGGTAGTGACTTTACAGACCGCTTTTCAAAATTTTACACACCATACCACCCAACCTCCCCCATCCAGCGTCCTACCCTCGATATTTTTTCACCGCAATCTTCATTTCTTTGATTATTTTCTTACGCAGCCACTCTGGCTCCATCACTTCAACATGCGAACCATGCTTCAAAATCTCCATCATAATCTCTGCTTCGTGTGAGGCTGGAATGGTACGCACCAGCGAGCCATCATCCTGTACTATCTCAGTCTGTGCCTCGTGCCACATTTCCCCCTTGATCCAGCGTGACCGTTCCGGTGTGAAGCGCAGCTTTACATCAAAACTCTTTCTGTTCTGGAATATGCCGAAGGTATTTTGCAAGTACGGCAGCCACTCCTCTTTATCGCGAATCTTGAAGGCTGTTCCCTCCACACTGCAAAGCGTCATTCTGCCCAATACAAAGTCACGCCAGTCATTGCGCAAGTGACAGAAGGCAATCAGATGCCAGTTACCCATGTAGTTGACCATATGGTGCGGCTCGACTGTGCGCATGGTGCACTCTTTTGATGATGGCGAATAATAGCAGAAGCTGAGTAATTTGCCCTGGAGCAGGGCAGAAGTGACAACCTTGAAAGTCATCGGATCGGTAGGACTAATGTTCTTCCAGCGAAATGAGAAGGCGTCTTCCGGTCTGGCTCGCCCCGGCAGGTTAGCGGACAACAGAGAACCAATCCTTTGAGAAACACTCCCTAACTCATCTGCCAGCGAACCGGCAGATGCCTCAGTGATTAATTTTCTGGAAATTAGAAGCGCCAGGAGCTCTTCTTCGGAAATGCGGATAACGGGGAGCCGAAAAGTTGAGTCGGTGTAGTAATACCCTTTGCGGGATTTTTTATATTCTAGGGGTGCAAACAGACGGTCACGGAAGTGATCTATTGAGCGCTGCGCGGTCTTAACCGATATCTCGAAGTGATCTCCAAGCTTGAATGCATTGGGATAACGCTCACGACGAGCCTCATTATCAAACCAGACAAACCTCTCCAGGTAAAGCTGATCGCCCACAATCCCCCCACTAAATTTTTCATTAAAATCAAAAAGTTGCAAGAGTATACATAATATATCATCTGGCGTCAAACGGGGAATGATCTGATGCATGGAAAACCGACGAACCTGATATCTTTCAGTTGGCTACTGGTTGATGAGGTACAGGATCTCAGCGAGCTTCAATGGGCGATTCTCGGTCGTTTGATGACCGCCGATGCCCACGTCGTTTATTTTGGAGACTATGCCGCAGACATTGATCAAGGTATTCAATGATTACGCCACCGCCAATCTGCCCTCTCGGAAGGAACTTCAACTGCTGACCAGGATCAACACCATTTGCCAGCAATTGTCGGGCATTGTCTCGATCTTTGCGGGCATCGGCAAGGCTTCGGTCAGGGTAAGCAGATACAGAGTTTTCTCTTTACCATCGAAGCGGTATTTCACACGCCATAACTTGCCGCCTGATGGAGTAACCAACAGATAAAGCCCACCACCATCTGCAATTTTATAATCCTTGTCTTTCGGTTTGGCCTTCTTGATTTCAATATCGGATAGCGGCGCGGCCTTCTTGGGCATGGGTTCCTCCATTTTGGGGGTGTTTTGTTTGGGGGTGTTTTAAATAACCCTATAAGCACCCCCAAAACAATTGGATTCCACCATATCAGGATAGTCCGCACCGGACATCAAAAAGAAAAGCCCTTGATTTCTCAAGGGCTTTTGTACTGCATCGGACTATGCCGGACTATGTAATGGTGCCGAAGGCGAGACTCGAACTCGCATGGGCGGTTGCCCGCCACCCCCTCAAGATGGTGTGTCTACCAGTTCCACCACTTCGGCAATGCGTACTCTATCTAACATATAGCTTGCTTATAATCAAATTATTTCTGAACTGGTGCCGGTGTATTTACTGGTGTTGTCTGGGCAGGTGCCGCCGGCTGCCCCTGAACCGGTTTTGGTGCTGCGGGTGCATCTTTGGTCGGAGCAGTGGGCTGTTCCGTCTTGGCTGGAGCAGATTTGGCGGCTCCGGACATGATCGATGATGTTGAGGGCATGCCGGAAACATATGCCAGTGTCAACGAAGTCAGCATGAAGATAACCGCCGCCCCGGTTGTCATTTTGCTCAAAAATGACGTTCCGCCGCCAGCACCAAAGACCGACTGGCTGCCGCTACTGCCAAAAGACGCACCCATTTCGGCACCCTTTCCAGACTGTAACAGAACGACGCCTATCAAAAATATACTTACAGCAACATGCAAAAAGGTGAGAACAATTGTCATACTATATCCCTGTATCCCCTGGGTGTTATTTTTAAGAGAGCCTGTATAACATAACAATCAAGCAACTGTAAAGTTATAATTGACAGCCTTCATAGATTGAAATTTACAATCGCGGCGAAAGAATCAGCTTTAAGGCTTGCCCCACCCACCAGTGCCCCATCAATATCTGTTTGCGCCATCAAACCTTTTACGTTATCCGGCTTGACGCTTCCACCGTAGAGAATACGGACGGCATTAGCAGTAGATTCGTCAAAAAGGCGCACTACCAGATTGCGAATGAAGGCGTGAACCTCCTGAGCCTGCTCGTTACTGGCTGTTCTGCCGGTTCCAATCGCCCAGACCGGTTCGTACGCGATTATCAGTTTGGCGACAACTTCTTTGGCAATCCCTTCCAACCCGGACTGAACCTGAGCTTCAATGACAGAGAAAGTTTTATCAGATTCACGTTCGGCGAGAGTCTCACCGACGCAGACGATAGCGGTTAATCCTGCTGCAATGGCGGCTTTGGTCTTTTTGTTGACCGTTGCATCAGTTTCACCAAAATACTGGCGGCGCTCTGAGTGGCCGATAATAACATGGCTGCAACCGGCGTCCTTCAACAGCTTTGGCGCTACCTCACCGGTAAATGCCCCCTCTTCCTCCCAGTAACAATCCTGAGCGGCAAGATTGATATTTGAGCCGGAAGCAGCTTCTGACACCCTGCCAAGTGCCGTAAATACCGGGGCAACCACAATTTCTACCCCCCCGGTTTCAGCCACCAGCGGTTTGAGGTCGTTGACAAAAGCGGTTGCTTCACCAATAGTTTTGAACAGCTTCCAGTTTCCTGCGATTACAGGTATCCGCATAATTCCCCCATTTTTTTTATCTATTAGAGTTCCAGTGCTTTTACACCAGGCAGAGTCTTCCCTTCGAGTAGCTCCAAAAATGCGCCGCCACCGGTAGAAATATAACTGACGCGGTTTTCTACTCCAGCTTTTCGTACAGCCGAGTCAGTGTCGCCCCCGCCGATAATTGTGGTGGCAAAGCAGTTGGCCACAGCCTCAGCGACTGCGTAGGTGCCGCGAGAAAAGGCATCCATCTCAAAGACTCCCATTGGGCCGTTCCAGATAACCGTCTTGGCATCACGCAGCGTTTCGGCAAAAAGTGTTGCAGAGGCCGGCCCGATGTCCAGCGCCATCCACCCCTCCGGGATCTCCTGGGCGGGTGTGATGAAGTTGGTGGCATTTGCTTCAAAAGCGTTGGCGACCACGCAATCTACCGGCAGATAGAACTTGACCCCCTTCTTTCCGGCATCCTCCATGATCTTTTCGGCTGTTGGAATCAACTCGTCCTCTACCAGAGATTTACCTACGCTGTACCCCATCGCTTTAAGGAAGGTAAAGGCCATGCCGCCGCCAATTACAACCTTGTCAACTTTGTTCAGCAGGGTTTCTAAAACCTCCAGTTTGCCTGAAACCTTGGCTCCGCCCAGAATAGCCACAAGCGGCCGCACCGGGTTCTGCATCGCTTTCTCGAAAAAAGTCATTTCGTTTTTCATCAGAAATCCGGCGGCGATCACCGGGATATTTTTTGTGATAGCTTCCACAGAAGCGTGGGCGCGATGGGAGACAGCAAAGGCGTCATTGACATAAATCTCACAGCCGTTCGCCAGTTTGCATGCGAAATCTGCATCGTTTTTCTCTTCCCCCGGGTAAAAGCGCACGTTCTCAAGCATAACCGCTTCGCCCGGCTCAAGCGCGTTAACAAGCGCATCAACCTCGGAGCCAAAGCAGTCCGGCGCCTGTTTGATCTCTCTCTCCAGCATCTCAGAGAGACGCCTAGTGGCGGGAGCCATGCTGTATTTCGGTTTCTTTTCACCCTTCGGGCGCCCCAGATGCGAAGCGATAACAACTTTTGCCCCCTGCTCAAGAGCATATCTGATCGTCGGGACAGCGCCGGCAATGCGGGTATCCTCGGTAATATCCCCTTTTTCATCCTGTGGAACGTTGAAATCCACCCTTATAAAGACCTTTTTACCTTTAAGTTCCTTCAGCTCATCGATATAGCGGATCGGCATGACAAACCTCCTTTATAATTTATCGTTGCGGCAAAAAAAGAGGGGGAATCAGATTCCCCCTCGGAGTGTAAAGTTGTCTCGTACTATTTTTTTGAAGCGATCAGGTGGAAAAGATCAACAACACGGTTGGAGAAGCCGCACTCATTGTCATACCAGGAGAGTACTTTTACCATGTTTTCTCCGATAACCTTTGTGCAGGCGGCGTCAACTATTGAGGAGAGCGGGTTGCCATTGAAATCGATCGATACCAAAGGAGCCTCTTCAAATCCGAGGATCCCTTTGAGAGCGCCTTCGGAGGCGTTTTTGAGAGCTGCGTTGACTTTTGCAACATCGGCTTTTTCCTTGAGAGTGACTACAAGGTCAACAACCGAAACATTGGATGTAGGAACCCGGATAGCCATGCCGTCCAGTTTGCCTTTCAACTCCGGAAGCACCAGGGAAACGGCTTTGGCTGCGCCGGTAGTAGTCGGAATCATCGACATGGCACCAGCCCTTGCGCGGCGCAGATCTTTGTGAGGCAGGTCGAGGATGTTCTGGTCGTTGGTATAGGAGTGGACTGTTGTAACTAATCCATTCACGATTCCGAAGGTTTCGTGCAGAACCTTGGCTACCGGAGCCAGACAGTTGGTTGTGCAGGAAGCGTTTGAGATGACGTTGTGCTTATCGGGATCGTAGAGATTGTCATTTACACCCATGACGATGGTGATGTCTTCATTTGTTGCAGGAGCGGATATAACAACTTTTTTAGCGCCGGCCTGAATGTGCATTTCAGCCTTTTCCTTGGATGTAAAAATGCCGGTGGATTCGAGAACAACGTCGATCTCTTCCTTTTTCCAGGGGAGTTCCGCAGGATTTCTGAGAGCGTAGATTTTGATGGATTTGCCATTGACGATGAGGCTGTCAGCGGTATGTTCAACCTTGCCCGGGAAAATTCCGTGTACTGAATCATACTTGAACAGATGTGCCAGGGTGCCGGCATCAGTTAGATCGTTGATCGCCACAAAATCAATGTTTTCGTCTTTGACTGCCGCTCTCAATACCATCCTGCCGATCCTGCCGAAACCGTTAATTGCTACACGTAATGCCATGTCCTGCCTCCTGATAGAGTATTTTGCGTGATCAGAGAACCGATTTCTTCTCACGTTGCGCGTTTCGGTGATAATAGAACATATAAACGAATCGTCAACAATATTTTTACAGCAAAACGCATATATGTTAGAGTGCCGCTTCTGCCGCCTGCAAAACTGTAACTCCAAATTTAATTATGGGTGAAAAAATGATTCTTTTTTCAAATGGTATCCGGGCTGAAGTTGTCATCTTTGACTTTGACGGTGTAATCGTCAATACGGAACCTCTGCATTACAAATCCTTTCAGTTGCTGCTGGAACCGCTTTCCCTCGGGTTTTGCTGGCAGGATTACGTAGACACCTACATGGGATTTGATGATCGGGACGCATTTCTGGCTGCGTTCGCGGCGGGGGGGCGAAAACTGGATTCCGATCTGTTACGCTCGCTGATAAGCCAGAAAGCGCTCCTGTTTCAGGAGGTAATTTCAGATGGTTTATCGGCATATCCTGGAGTTGTTGACCTTATTCGTCGCCTTAATGCAGCAAGGATTCCGCTTGCCATCAGCAGTGGAGCTTTAAGCTCTGACATAGCCCCCATCCTCAATATTCTGGGGCTGCAAAGCTGTTTTGATGTAATAGTGACAGCAGAGGATGTAGCCAGAAGCAAGCCTGACCCGGAAAGTTATCAACTCGCGTTCGATAAACTCTGTCAGTTCCACGGATTATCCGGTTCAAACAGCATTGCGGTAGCCATCGAGGATACTCCGGCCGGCATCATTTCCGCCAAATCAGCAGGGTTGCAGGTTATTGCCGTCTCAAACAGTTACCCATCTGAAAAACTTTCCGATGCATCTTTTGTGACCGATACACTTGAGTCTCTGCTGGATTTTGCTTCTGTTTGAGATGGCTCCGCATTCTTTTTGACTTGCATCACCAGTTCTGCTACAAACAGCTCCACAATTGTTTATCTACCGGACTGGTGCCCTGCCCGCTTAACGTGCAGGGATAATAGGGAAGGGGGTGCAACTCCCCCGCTGTCCCGCAACTGTAAGGGGGGACTGACTCCGCAAAATGTCACTGGGGAAACCTGGGAAGGCGCAGAGTCGGGACGATCCCCGAGCCAGGAAACCTGCCAGGCCGATTGTTTTGGAACCTCCGTGGAAAGAGGGGCCGGAACCGGCTTGTCTTCAATTCATGTTCCAGCCCTCTAACTCCCACGAGTCAGAGGGCTTTTTTATTTCAGACGGGAGCATCTATGAAGAAAACCATGAAGGCGGTGACGGTAGCCGACATCGGATCATTTATTTACGATGAACGTAAAATCCCCCGGCTCGCTCCGGGAGAGGCACTTGTTCGTGTCACGCTGACCGGGCTCTGCCGGACAGACTTGAAGATCATTCGGGCAGGGCACCGCGATCTGGTTCTCCCGCGCATTCCGGGGGAAGAGGTTGTCGGCATCGTTCAAGAGTGCAGTGAGGGGGGGGAGCATATTCCACCCGGAACACGGGTCTACATCTACCCTGGCGACTGGTGTGGCGTCTGCCCCTTTTGCCTGATAGGGGGGGAGAATCTCTGCCGTTCCATGCGGATTATGGGATTTCACCGTGATGGCGGTTTTGCCGGATATGTTGCGGCTCCGGCAAAGAGTCTCATTCCGCTTGAAGATTCATGCAGTTTCGCTGATGCGGTATTTGCCGAGCCGCTCTCCTGCTGTATCAACGCCATTCAACTGGCGCGTCTTGCCCCCGGTGAACGGGTCGGCATCTGGGGAGCAGGTCCTGCTGGTACCCTTTTAAAGAGGTTTGCAGAGTCAATCGGGGGGGATGTTACCATGATCGAGCCGGATCCTCTGCGGCGTAGTCGTGTTCTTGGTCTGGAATCTCCGGGAGATAACCGCTTCGATGTCTGCATACCTGCGGTGGGGAGTCCTGATGCATACAGGGAGGCGCTGGATCATCTGGCTCCCCGGGGGCGGCTCGTCGTTTTTTCCGGCCTTCCTGCTCCCCACCTTCAACCACCTGTAGACATGAACAGAGTTCACTATCTTGAGCAGACCGTTGTCGGGGCGTACGGTTGCGCCTTTCGTCACGGCAGACTGGCTCTGGAGCTTATTGCCAGCCGATCCGTGATAGTTTCAGATCTGGTAAGCCATAGCATGCCGCTCTCCGCACTTGCTGAAGCTCTGGATATGGTTGCAGAGCGTAACTGTATGAAAATTCACCTTAATCCCTGGGAGTAACGAATGGAACCTTTAAGCATCGCCGAATTCGGATCAGCAGTACAGCGCCTTATTGAACGGAAAAATCTGACCTGTGATGAAAGCTATCGGCTCTTTTCCGAACTTCTATTAAACCGTCAGCCAGACCTCCAGCAGGGGGCGTTCCTTGCGGCGCTGGTCGCGAAGGGGGAAAGTGTCGATGAGATTGTTGGAGCCTGGCAGGCTATTGATGAGCTGGATACTGTTCATGTAGACGATCTTCCTGATGATATTTTAGATAATTCCGGAACAGGGATGGATGGATTCAAAACCTTCAACGTCAGCAGTGCCGCAGCTCTGGTTGCGGCTGCACACGGTATACCGGTGGCTCGCCACGGCGCACGGGCAATTACTTCACGCTGCGGAACGGTTGATATTCTGGAAGCGATGGGGGTGAACGTTGAATGTTCTCCCGACAGTGTCGCAGAGAGCATCAGGAGCGCAGGCATCGGTCTTTTCAACGGCATGTCCCCGCAGATTCACCCCGGCGGACTTGGTCGCATCCTGTCGCAGATACGTTTTGGAACCACTTTGAATATAGCAGCTTCACTTGCAAATCCGGCCAGACCAAGATCTGCTCTTAGAGGGGTTTACTCCGCAAGCCTCGTTGAACCGGTTGCAAGCGTGATGAGGAAGATCGGATACCGGCGTGGGATGGTGGTCTATGGTGCTATTGATGGGAGTCGGCACGGTATTGACGAACTCTCGCTCTGCGGCGCAAGCAGTGTCTGTTATTTTGTCGGAGATGAGGTGAAAAGTTTTGAGGTTACACCGGAGGAAGCGGGACTCCGCCGCAGAGAATCACCTGATATCGCCGCCACGGGATCACTGGCTGAGGAGTCAAGGCGTTTTATAAACGTTGTCGCCGGGAGCGGCAGCTTTAAAGGGTGCGAGGATTTTGTGGCGTTGAACGCCGGAGCGGTTCTCTGGATGGAGGGAAAATCATCATCACTTGCCGCCGCTGTATCCGACGCCCGCCACACGCTTACATCCGGCGGCGCACTCGACAGACTGCGACTCTGGTGCGCCTGTCAGAATGATGAACCGGGAAACGGGGTAAGGAGACTGCAGAAGCTCGAACAGGAGGCGCTGTAGTAAATGATACTTGATGATCTCGTAAAAAGTAAATTCGCTGCCCCGGTTCATGCTTCGACAAGCTCAGCACGAACGGATTTTCAATAACTTAGACTATTTAAGTCCGTTCGCCCTGAGCTGTGAGCCTGTCGAACAGTCGAAGGGTGACAAGGGCTTTTTACGAGACCAACATACTTCTGCTCTGAACGCAAAACGCCCCATACCCTATTACTTGGTAGAGGGCGTTTTGCGACGTCTTTAAATCTACAGACCCAACTGCTTGAAGAAATCAGTCCCTTTGTCATCCACAAGGATAAATGCCGGGAAGTTCTCTACTTCAATCCTCCAGACAGCTTCCATTCCGAGTTCCGGGAAATCGATGCATTCAACCTTCTTGATATTCTCCTCAGCCAGAACAGCAGCCGGACCACCGATGGAGCCGAGATAGAAACCACCAAATTTCTTGCAGGCATCCGTCACCTGCTGACTGCGGTTACCCTTGGCGATCATAATCAACGAACCACCTTTTGACTGGAGTTCATCAACGTAAGAATCCATACGCCCTGCTGTTGTAGGGCCGAAAGAGCCGGAAGCCTTCCCTTTAGGTGTTTTGGCAGGACCGGCGTAGTAGATCGGATGGTTCAGCAGGTACTCCGGCAACGGTTTGCCGCTGTCCATAATCTCTTTAAATTTGGCGTGGGCGATATCGCGTCCGACAACGATAGTACCGGAAAGAAGAAGCGGGGTGGATACCGGATGTTTGGTCAATTCAGCCAGAATATCCTTCATCGGCATATTGAGATCAATCTTGACGCCATGTTCATGCTTGCCACGGAAGCGATCAGGGATCAGACGACCGGGGTTACGATCCATCTCCTCGACAAACAGCCCATCTTTTGTAATCTTGGCCTTGATGTTGCGGTCAGCCGAGCAGGAGACCGCCATGCCGACCGGGCATGATGCGCCGTGGCGCGGCAGACGGATGACTCTGACATCGTGGGCAAAATATTTTCCGCCAAACTGTGCGCCGATACCGAGCTTCTGCGCCGCCTCCAGCAGTCTGTTCTCAAGCTCCACATCACGGAACGCCTGACCATGCTCGTTACCCTGGGTGGGGAGTCCGTCAAGCTCCTTTGCGGTGGCCAGTTTGACCGTCTTCATACAGGCATCGGCTGATGTTCCGCCGATGACAAAGGCGATATGGTATGGCGGGCAGGCGGCAGTCCCGAGGTACTTCATCTTTTCCACCAGGAACTTGAAGAGTTTCTCCGGTGTCAGGAGCGCCTTTGTCTCCTGATAGAGCATGGTTTTGTTGGCGGAGCCGCCACCTTTTGCCATAAAGACAAATTTGTAGTAATCTCCATCGGTTGCCAGAATATCAATCTGTGCCGGGAGGTTGGTTCCTGTGTTGATCTCTTCGTACATATCGAGCGCAACGGTCTGGGAGTAGCGCAGATTCTCCTCTGTATAGGTTTTGTAAATCCCCTTGGAGAGCCACTCTTCGTCTTTGACGCCGGTCCATACCTTCTCCCCTTTTTTTGCGGCGACAGTTGCCGTGCCGGTATCCTGGCAGACAGGGAGATCAAACTGGGCGGCGATTTCTGCGTTACGCAGAAAAGCCAGCGCCACCCCCTTATCATTCATGGACGCTTCGGGATCGCTCAATATTTTGGCGACCTGCTCGTTATGGGCAGGACGGAGCAAAAAGGAAACATCCTTCATCGCTTCATTCGCCAGAATCGAAAGCGCCTCGGGGCAGACCCTGACAACATCCTCGCCGGCAAATTTTTCGACGGTTACGTACTTCTCCGACCCCTCAATCTTGCGATATGTTGTCTCATCCTTGGCGAGCGGGAACGGGTCCTGATAAACAAACGGTTTTGTGGACATCGGTACTCTCCTTTTCATGGTGTGATATCAAAAAGATATACGGCTGCTTGATACCTGTCCTTAGTAATGTATACAGAGCTATAAATCAAGCAAAATGGCAACCGGCTTATTCCGAAAAATCAAAATCAGGTTAAAGGTTACGATGTCAGAGGTTTTAATTGACTACTAACGGAGGAATGCTATAGCCTGTAAACCTATTGCGCAGGATAATTACCTTCACTTGGCCGTTCATTTTCAGTGGTGTATTGCAACAGGCAATTAGCGTTAACGGTACGAAATGACCTTCTATCCGCCAAGAAAAGTTATAGGCACTTTCGGTATGGTTTTCCTGGGACTGTCCGTATTTGCAATTTACAGATACAGCCAGGCAGACAAGACGTCATTTGCTGTAATCGCTGTTCTAGCACTGGGGATGGCGGTATATCAACTGGTTCCGGTGATTCGTAACCAGGTTGTAGAGGTAGTCTCAAACGGCATAGTAATCAGTGCTTTTGGCAAAAAAACAGTTCTTACAAGAGACGATTTATACAATATCGAATACCACCATAACTGTATAGCATCATATCAGTTCAACCAGGGCGATCGGTACTTTCAAATTACTCCTGTTGCATATACCAATGGGTCTGATTTGTTACAAGAATTCATAAGAATTTTTGGCAGATGACAAAAATGAAGTAACCAGATTCAAAAATTGGAGATTATATGAAAATCAGTATCCTTCTGTTTGTTTTTGTTCTCTGCATGGGGGCTTACGCTGTAGCCAAGGAGAACGTCAAAGAGAGGCAAAGTGGTCTTAATAATGGACGATACCAACTGTTTCAGGGTGAATATAAATCCTCAAATTTAAACGGCACCGGTTTTTGGCGTAAGGCTCTGTTTAAAATTGATACCGATACAGGTGAAATTTTTATATGCGAAGAGTGGCATACTGACGCTAAAAATAAGGGGCACGAAGGGAAAATGATCGAAAAAAGATCGTGCAGACCATTTGAGAAAGAGATAATGGAACAGATCAATGCCAATGAAAATGAGTGACTGCCTGAATTTCCGGACTAAAGAACTGTATTTAAGAAAGACTGTTTCTTACGACTAATGACTACTTGGCTCTTATATCTGTTAACCGGTTGTTTTGCCGGACTGCTGGCCGGGTTGCTTGGTGTTGGTGGCGGGTTGGTAATTGTTCCGATACTGACCTTCATTCTGACTGCCCAGGGGCTACCGGCAACCCATATACTGCATCTTGCTCTCGGGACTTCTCTGGCAAGCATACTTTTTACCTCATTGTCCAGTGTGCGGGCGCATCACGGACGCGGAGCGGTTAATTGGGAAGCGGTGAAATCAATAACTCCCGGTATCATGTTTGGCACACTCGCCGGTTCCTGCGTGGCGGTCAAGCTTTCAACAGAGTTCCTCAAAATTATTTTCGTCCTGTTCCAATACTATGTCGCGACACAACTACTGCTTGACATCAAACCAAAACCTAACCGGCAATTCCCCGGCAGT
>Ga0194060_10002558_pt1 | contig 12933 bp, 11 predicted proteins | sample SepL225m_MetaG_FD_163427 | JGI IMG/M metagenome (GOLD analysis project Ga0194060, IMG submission 163427) | Anoxic zone freshwater microbial communities from boreal shield lake in IISD Experimental Lakes Area, Ontario, Canada - Sep2016-L222-5m | ecosystem: Environmental > Aquatic > Freshwater >... | reverse complement strand
TACTTGATCAACAGTGATGTCGTAATTCGAATCTCGCTTTGTCTTTGCAACGATTGCCTCGCGCAGTTCTGGAAGTCCTGGTGTTGGTGTGTAGCGATGATTTGCAACTACCTTTGTTGCAGCAGCTGCTGCCTCAACAATGTAATCAGGAGTAGGAAAATCTGGTTCGCCAGCGCCAAAGCCAATAACTGGTCGACCAGCTGCTTTGAGCGCCTTTGCCTTTCCATCTACGGCCAAAGTGGCTGACTCTGCGATAGCTGCAATTCGTGCGGAGATTCTGCTCATGGGGGAAGTCTGCACTATTGCAGGCTCGCTTTGCGCGCTCAGAATGCGTGGCCCCGCCTGTTCGGATTTTTGCCAGTTTTACTCAACGCGCCCCCTGCCCTTACACTTCGACGCTCACGATGAATTTCTTCCTCGCCTTGGCGCGCCTGAAAATTCGTCGCGAAGGGCAATAGCTCAATTGGCTAGAGTTGCCGTCTCCAAAGCGGCCGGTTGGGGGTTCGAGTCCCTCTTGCCCTGCAAGCCGCAGTACAGAACGAGCACTACCAACGATAGATAGAAAAGGAACTGACATGACTGATGCAGTTGAAGTTACCGAGGAGAAGCTCGGAATTTTCGCGCGCGTTGGACTTTTCTATCGCCAGGTAGTCAACGAGCTCAAGAAAGTTGTATGGCCAACACGAAACATGTTGACCACATATACAGCAGTCGTTCTCGTATTCGTAACTTTCATCATCGCAGTCGTATCCATCATCGACTTGGTACTTACCAAGATCGTCTTCTGGGTATTCGGATAAGGATCGCAAGCCATGACTGACGAACTCAAACCAGACGCATTCGAAGCAGCCCTTGCTGCCAGCGCTGAAGAAATCGCATCACCTGCAGAGGTAGTTATCGAAACTCCTGTTGCAGATGTACTTGTCGATGATCTCGCGCTCGCAAGCGATGAAGATGGCGATATCGAATCTGATGAAAACGATCCCAATGCAGAATTTCGCCGCACACTACGTGCCGCTATCGGTGACTGGTATGTCATCCACTCGTATGCAGGTTACGAGAAGAAGGTAAAGGGAAACCTTGCCAACCGTATTCAGTCACTTAACATGGAGGATTACATCTTCCAGGTAGAAGTTCCTGAAGAAGAGGTCATGGAAGTCAAGAACGGCGCTCGCAAGATGGTTAAGCGCAATATCTACCCAGGTTACGTTCTTGTCCGCATGGATCTCACAGATGAATCATGGTCAGTAGTTCGCAATACTCCTGGCGTCACTGGTTTCGTAGGAAATGCACATAACCCAAGTCCACTCAGCATGGATGAAGTCGAGAAGATTCTTGCTCCTCGTCCAGTCAAGAAGGTTGACAAGGCAGATATGAAGTTTGTTGATTTCGAAGTTGGCGAATCAGTCACCGTTATGGATGGCCCATTTGCAACGCTTCCTGCATCAATCTCCGAGATCATGCCAGAGCAGGCAAAGCTCAAGGTATTGGTATCGATCTTCGGTCGTGAAACACCAGTAGAACTTTCATTCGCGCAAGTACAGAAGCTTTAAGAAGACAATAAGGAAAAGAGACGAAAAATGGCACCAAAGAAGAAGGTAACCGGATTCATTAAGTTGCAGATCCAGGCTGGCGCAGCAACACCTGCACCACCAGTAGGTCCTGCGCTTGGACAGCATGGTGTGAACATCATGGAGTTCGTCAAGGCATATAACGCTGCGACTGAATCACAAAAGGGCCAGATCATCCCTGTAGAGATCACTGTCTACGAGGATCGTTCATTCGACTTCATTACAAAGACTCCTCCAGCATCACGCCTCATCCTTAAGGCAGCTGGCGTCGAAAAGGGATCAGCGATTCCTCACAAGAACAAGGTTGCAAATATCACCATGGCTCAGGTCAAGGAGATCGCAACAACAAAGATGGCTGACCTCAATGCAAATGACATTGATGCAGCAGCTTTGATCATCGCAGGAACTGCCCGCTCAATGGGAATCACAGTCTCTGCATAAGTAAATTTCTTATAGCCATGGTGGCTATGAGATGTGGGAGAACCGCGCTGGTTCGCTAACCACAACCGATAGCTTGTAGAAATACAAGGAATGAGGAAGATATGAAGCGCTCAAAGAAGTACACAGAAGTAGCAGCGAAGGTCATTGAGGACCACCTCTACACACCTCTTCAAGCAGTAACACTTGCTAAAGAGACAACAACAACGAAGTACGACTCAACCATTGAAGTTGCACTCGTACTTGGCGTTGACCCAAAGAAAGCTGATCAAGCAATTCGTTCAACTGTTAACTTGCCACACGGCACAGGTAAGACAGCTCGCGTATTGGTATTCGCAAACGGTGAGCGCGCTGAAGAAGCTCGTGCAGCTGGTGCAGATATCGTCGGTGGCGATGAACTCATTGATGAAGTTTCAAAGGGCCGCCTCGACTTCGATGCAGTTGTTGCAACACCAGATTTGATGGCCAAGGTTGGTCGTCTCGGTAAAGTTCTCGGAACACGTGGCTTGATGCCAAACCCAAAGACAGGAACAGTGACAACTGATGTCACTAAGGCTGTTAATGACATCAAGGGTGGAAAGATTGAATTCCGCGTTGATAAGAACTCAAACCTTCACTTCATCATCGGCAAGGCATCATTTACTGCAGATCAGCTTGCAGATAACTATGCAGCAGCTCTTGAAGAAGTACTCCGCGTAAAGCCAAACTCTTCAAAGGGTCGCTACATCGCAAAGGCTGTTGTCTCATCATCAATGGGACCTGGAATCGCTGTCGATCCAAACCTCACACGCGAACCATCAGCTAACTAACTCTATTAAGCGGGGGATTTGACCAGTTCAGATCCCCTGCTTAAGATTTACCCATAACCAAAGACCGCAGGTCTGAACTCGCAAGAGTGAAGATAATTGAGGAATCTCAGCCCGCGTAGGTGTTCACATTAATCCGTGCGCATTTACGCGACACGGATTTTTTTATTGCCCGCGGTCACCATTAATACCTAGCGAAAGGTGAACCGAATGGCTCGCCCAGATAAAGCAGCAGCAGTTGCTGAGATGACTGAAGATTTCAAGTCAGCTACAGCGACTTACCTCACCGAATATCGCGGTCTTACCGTGACATCGATGAAGCAGCTACGCCGCAGCCTTGGTGCAGATACCAAGTACAGCGTCGTAAAGAACACTCTTACCAAGATTGCAGCGAAGAACGCTGGCGTAGAGATTGCAGATGATCTCCTTGCTGGTCCATCAGCTGTTGCATTCATTAAGGGCGATGCAATCGATGCTGCTCGTAACCTCAAGAACTTCCAGAAGGAGAATCCACTTCTTATCATCAAGGGTGGAATCTACGAAGGAAAGTTTGTAACAACAGCAGAGATCATGAAGCTTGCAGACCTCGAGTCTCGCGAAGTACTTCTTGCAAAGCTTGCTGGTGCTATGAAGGGATCGCTTGCTAAGGCAGCGCGTACCTTCGATGCACTTCGCATCAAGCTCGAAGCGGGCGCACCAGTAGCAGCAGCTCCGGCTGTCGAAGTTGTTGCTGAAGTGTCCGAACCAGAAACAAATATTGCTGAGTCCGAGGTTCCAGCTGAAGCTGTGAATTCAGAAGATGTCGCAGTAACCCCAGCAACCGACGAAACTCCAGCGGAATAAGGAAAAGGAAAATATAAAATGGCAAAGCTCTCGCAAGCAGATTTAATGACACAGTTCAAGGAAATGTCACTTGTAGAACTCTCAGAGTTCGTCAAGGCATTCGAAACTGAATTCGATGTAACAGCAGCAGCACCAGTTGCAGCAGCTGGTGGCGCAGCAGCAGCAGGCGGCGGCGCAGCAGATGCACAGGATGAGTTCACAGTTATCCTCGAAGAAGCAGGTTCACAGAAGATTGCGGTTATCAAGGAAGTACGTAACCTCAACTCTGCACTTGGTCTCAAGGAAGCTAAGGATCTTGTTGATGCAACACCTGCAACACTTCTTGAGAAGGTCAACAAGGAGACAGCTGATAAGGCAAAGGCAGCTCTTGAAGCAGCTGGCGCAAAGGTCACAGTTAAGTAACCTTAAAAAGTTAAAATCGGCCCCACGAGACGGCGATCCGGTCCTTTTAGGATCGCCTTTCCTCGGGGGCCGATTTCTTTTTGACCTCTGCTCGAGAGGGGATTTTTCATGCTCGGGCGGTGGTGATTGGTTCACAAATATTTGGATTCTGAGGACAAATGCTTCCTTTTGGGGGTATAAGCCCCCGGTTTGCCCCGATAGGGGGTGAGCGGATACTCTTCCCCTTCGCATATTTTTTCTAAGGGTCATTGCATATAGCGGTGGGGGCCTTCTAGTTGTGCGTGTCCATACATAAATGCATATTGTCTGGAAGGACATCTCTTGGCCGCGAAAAAGAGTTCAACTGCCCCCCGTCGTATTTCGTTCGCAAAGATCCGTGAACCGCTAGAAGTTCCAAATCTGCTCGCGCTGCAAGTTGAAAGCGTTGACTGGTTACTTGGTAACGATCTATGGCGTTCACGTCTTGCTGAATCAACTAACACCAATCGTGGAGAACTTCCTGCGAAGTCCGGTTTGGAAGAAATCTTTGAAGAGATTTCACCAATCGAAGATTTCCAAGGAACGATGTCGCTCTCATTCCGCGACCACCGATTCGAGCTACCTAAGTATTCAATTGCAGATTGCAAAGAGCGCGACATGACATATGCACAGCCACTCTTCGTAACAGCAGAATTTACCAACAACGAGACTGGCGAAATTAAGTCGCAGACAGTCTTCATGGGTGATTTCCCAGTGATGACACCACGCGGAACTTTCGTTATTAACGGAACAGAGCGCGTTGTTGTTTCACAGATCGTTCGTTCACCAGGTGTGTATTTCGAACGTCAAATTGAAAAGACTTCAGATAAAGATGTATTCACTTCAAAGATCATCCCAAGCCGCGGTGCTTGGCTTGAATTCGAAGTTGATAAGAAGGATCTCGTTGGCGTTCGTATCGATCGCAAGCGCAAGCAATCTGTCACAGTATTTCTCAAGGCTCTTGGCTGGACCGACGAACAAATTCGTGAAGAGTTTGGTGACTTCGCTTCAATGATGGCTACCCTTGATAAGGACACTGTTAAGACACAAGATGAAGCGCTTCTCGATATCTATCGCAAGATGCGTCCAGGAGAGCCTCCAACAAAGGAAGCAGCACAGAACCTTATTGAGAACCTCTACTTCAACGGTAAGCGTTATGACTTGGCCAAGGTCGGTCGCTTTAAGGTGAATAAGAAGCTTGGTCTTGATCTCGAGCTCTCACAGAGCATGCTCACAATTTCAGATATCGTCGCAACACTTCGCTACCTCGTAGCGTTGCACCGCGGCGATCTCACCATGGATTACGGCCGCGAAGTTCGCGTTGAAAAGGACGATATCGATCACTTCGGTAACCGTCGCCTTCGTACCGTTGGTGAACTTATTCAGAACCAGGTTCGCATCGGACTCTCACGTATGGAACGTGTTGTTCGCGAACGTATGACTACACAAGATGTCGAAGCAATTACTCCTCAGACTTTGATCAACATCCGTCCGGTTGTTGCTTCAATCAAGGAGTTCTTCGGAACATCCCAGTTGTCACAGTTCATGGATCAGACAAACCCACTTTCAGGTCTTACACATAAGCGTCGTCTTTCAGCGCTCGGACCTGGTGGTCTCTCACGTGACCGCGCGGGCTTCGAAGTTCGTGACGTTCACCCATCTCACTACGGACGTATGTGCCCAATCGAAACTCCTGAAGGACCAAACATTGGTCTTATCGGTTCGCTTGCAACATATGCACGTGTAACAGCATTTGGATTTATCGAAACTCCTTATCGCAAAGTTGTTAAGGGTAAGGTCACCGATCAGGTTGATTACCTAACAGCTGATGAAGAAGACGAGCACATCATTGCTCAGGCAAATGCTCCACTTACAGCAGATAACCACTTCGCAGAAGCACGCGTACTCGTACGTCGTCGTGGTGGCGAAGTTGAATACATCATTGCTGATGAAGTGGATTACATGGACGTATCTCCTCGTCAAATGGTTTCTGTTGCAACAGCAATGATTCCGTTCCTCGAGCACGATGATGCAAACCGCGCACTCATGGGTTCTAACATGATGCGTCAGTCAGTTCCTTTGATGCGTGCAGAAGCACCGTTTATTGGTACTGGTATGGAATTCCGCGCAGCAGTAGATGCTGGTGACGTTGTCACAGCAACAAAGGCTGGCGTAGTTACCGAAGTTGCTGCTGACGAAGTTAAGGTCATGGGCGATGACGGTACGTACCAAACATATTCATTGGCTAAGTTCACACGTTCTAACCAAGGAACTTCTTACAACCAGAAGGTTGTAGTTGCCGAAGGTCAGAAGCTTGAAGTTGGCTCAGTAATCGCTGATGGTCCTTGTACTCAGAACGGTGAAATGGCTCTTGGTAAGAACCTCCTCGTGGCATTTATGTCATGGGAAGGCCACAACTACGAAGATGCGATTATCCTTTCGCAGCGCCTTGTTCAGGACGATGTACTTACATCAATCCACATCGAAGAGTACGAAGTTGATGCACGCGACACCAAGCTTGGTGCCGAAGAAATCACTCGCGATATCCCTAACGTCTCTGAAGAAGTTCTTGCAGATCTCGACGAGCGTGGAATCATCCGCGTTGGCGCCGATGTTGTGCCAGGTGACATCTTGGTCGGAAAGGTAACTCCTAAGGGAGAAACTGAACTCACACCAGAAGAGCGTCTACTCCGTGCAATCTTTGGAGAAAAGGCTCGCGAAGTTCGCGATACATCTCTCAAGGTTCCACACGGTGAATCAGGAAAAGTTATCGGAGTAAAGATCTTCGAATCAGAAGAAGGCTTCGAACTTCCAGCAGGCGTTAACCAATTGGTTCGCGTTTATGTTGCACAGAAGCGCAAGATTCAAGATGGTGACAAGCTTGCTGGTCGCCACGGTAACAAGGGTGTTATCTCCAAGATTCTTCCAGTTGAAGATATGCCATTCCTTGAAGATGGAACTCCAGTCGATGTTGTCTTGAACCCACTTGGTGTTCCAGGACGTATGAACGTCGGACAGGTTCTTGAAATGCACCTCGGTTGGGTTGCAAAAACTGGTTGGGATGTATCTGGTGTCTCTGAAGCGTGGGCAAATCACCTTAAGGAGATCGGCGCAGAAAAGGGCGCACCAGGAACCAACCTTGCAACTCCGGTCTTCGATGGTGCACTTGAAGATGAAATCTCAGGACTTCTCTCAACAACACTTCCAAACCGCGATGGCAACCAACTTATTGGTCGCTCAGGAAAGGCTCGTCTATTCGACGGTCGTTCTGGCGAGCCATACCCAACTCCAATTTCAGTTGGATACATGTACATCTTGAAGCTGCACCACTTGGTCGACGACAAGATTCACGCACGTTCAACTGGTCCATACTCAATGATCACGCAGCAACCACTTGGTGGTAAGGCTCAATTCGGTGGTCAGCGATTTGGTGAAATGGAAGTGTGGGCACTTGAAGCTTATGGTGCTGCATACACACTCCAAGAGTTGCTCACAATTAAATCTGACGATGTTCTCGGACGTGTCAAGGTTTACGAAGCCATTGTTAAGGGCGAGAACATCCCAGAACCAGGTATCCCTGAATCATTCAAGGTACTTATCAAGGAGATGCAGTCACTCTGTCTCAATGTCGAAGTTCTCTCTTCTGAAGGTGTCGCAATTGAAATGCGCGATAACGATGAAGAAATTTTCCGTGCCGCCGAAGAACTAGGTATCAACTTGTCACGAGTTGAGCCAAGCTCAGTAGAAGAAATTTAAGGAGCGAATCAAACATGTTAGATGTCAACTTCTTTGATGAACTACGAATCGGTCTTGCATCGGCTCAAAATATTCGTGATTGGTCTTTCGGCGAGGTAAAGAAGCCAGAGACAATCAACTACCGAACACTCAAGCCAGAGAAGGACGGACTCTTCGATGAGAAGATCTTCGGACCTACTCGTGACTGGGAATGTTATTGCGGTAAGTACAAGCGCGTTCGATTCAAGGGAATCATCTGCGAGCGTTGCGGTGTTGAAGTAACACGTGCAAAGGTTCGTCGCGAACGTATGGGTCACATCGAGCTTGCAGCTCCTGTTACTCACATCTGGTACTTCAAGGGTGTTCCATCACGCCTTGGTTACCTACTTGACCTTGCTCCTAAGGATCTCGAAAAGGTTATCTATTTCGCCGCTTACATGATCACAGAAGTTGATGCTGAAGCTCGCGAAGAAGATATGCCACAGCTCGAGAAGAAGCTGGCCAACGATCGTAAGAAGATCGAGACAAAGCGCGATGTTGATCTTGATGCACGCACAAAGAAGCTCGAGGCAGATATTGCTGAACTCGAATCTGAAGATGCGAAGTCAGATGTGAAGCGCAAGGTTCGTGAATCTGCAGAGCGCGAGCTCAAGGCAATCCGCGAGCGTTCAGAGCGCGAACTCACTCGCCTTGAAGATGTCTGGTCACGCTTTAAGAACCTCAAGGTTCAAGATCTCGAAGGTGACGAAAATCTTTACCGCGAAATGCGTGACCGTTACGGCATGTACTTCAAGGGAGATATGGGCGCTGCTGCAATTAAGCGTCGCCTCGAAACTTTCGATCTCGAAACAGAGCATGTAATGCTCACTGACCTTTCTGAAAATGGAAAGGGTGCAAAGAAGACTCGTGCTATCAAGCGCCTCAAGGTCGTCAATGCATTCATGACAACAACAAACCACCCTGCATCAATGGTTCTTGATTGCGTACCGGTTATCCCACCTGATCTGCGCCCAATGGTTCAGCTCGACGGTGGGCGCTTTGCGACTTCAGATCTCAACGATCTCTATCGCCGCGTTATCAACCGTAACAATCGTCTGAAGCGTCTTGCAGATCTTGGTGCACCAGAGATCATCGTTAATAACGAAAAGCGTATGTTGCAGGAAGCTGTAGATGCGTTATTCGATAACGGTCGTCGTGGTCGTCCAGTAACAGGCCCTGGTAACCGTGCACTGAAGTCATTGTCAGACATGCTTAAGGGTAAGCAAGGACGTTTCCGTCAGAACTTGCTCGGAAAGCGCGTTGACTACTCAGGCCGTTCAGTAATCGTTGTTGGTCCACAGTTGAAGTTGCACCAGTGCGGTCTGCCAAAGCAGATGGCTCTCGAACTCTTCAAGCCATTCGTAATGAAGCGTCTTGTAGACCTCAACCACGCGCAGAACATTAAATCTGCAAAGCGCATGGTTGAACGTGCTCGTCCAGTTGTATGGGATGTTCTTGAAGAAGTAATTGCAGAACATCCAGTGCTTCTAAACCGCGCTCCTACACTTCACCGTTTAGGTATCCAAGCATTCGAACCACAGTTGGTTGAAGGTAAGGCAATTCAGATTCACCCACTCGTATGTACAGCATTTAACGCTGACTTCGACGGTGACCAGATGGCTGTTCACCTTCCATTGTCTGCAGAAGCTCAGGCTGAAGCACGCATCTTGATGTTATCTTCAAATAACATCTTGTCTCCAGCTAACGGTCGTCCAATCACATCACCTACACAGGACATGGTTCTTGGTCTTTATTACATGACCATGGAACGTGAAGGCGAACTCGGCGAAGGTCGCGCATTCGGATCAATCTCTGAAGCGATCATGGCTCACGATCAGCACTCTGTTTCATTGCAGGCGAAGGTAAAGGTTCGCGTTAAGGGAGAAACTCTCGAGACAACAATCGGCCGCGCACTATTTAATGAAGCACTTCCTGATGATTTCCCATTCGTTGATCACGATGTAACGAAGAAGGCTCTCGGCGCAATCGTCGACAAGCTTGCTGAGTTCTATCCAAAGGTCACCGTTGCACAGACACTCGATGCGCTGAAGTCACTCGGTTTCCACTGGGCAACTCGTGCTGGAGTAACAATCGGTATCGAAGATGTTGTTACGCCTCCTCGTAAGCGTGAAATCCTCGACGGCTATGAAACACAGGCCGACAAGGTTCAATCACAGTACGAAAAGGGACTCATCACAGATGACGAGCGTCGTCAGGAACTCATCGAGATCTGGACAAAGGCAACAGCTGAAGTTGGTAAGGCGATGGAAGATAACTTCCCACGTCTGAACCCAGTGTGGATGATGGTCTTCTCAGGTGCTCGTGGAAATATGATGCAGATTCGTCAGATCGCAGGTATGCGCGGACTTGTTGCAAACCCAAAGGGTGAAATTATTCCTCGCCCAATTAAGTCCAACTTCCGTGAAGGCTTGTCAGTTCTCGAGTACTTCATCTCAACACACGGTGCACGTAAGGGTCTTGCAGATACAGCGCTTCGTACCGCTGACTCTGGTTACCTCACACGTCGTCTCTGCGACGTTGCACAGGACATCATTATTCGCGAAGAAGATTGTGGAACCGATCGTGGTCTCGCACTTCCAATCGCTATCCGTCAGCAAGCTGGCAACCTTGTAAAGCATGACCACGTTGAAACATCTGTCTACGGCCGCACATTGGCTGAGGACATTGAAGTCAATGGCGAAGTTCTTGCTAAGGCTGGCTCAGATCTTGGTGACCGCGTCATCGATGCACTTGTTGCAGCTGGAGTAGATGAAGTAAAGATTCGCTCAGTCCTTACTTGCGATAGCAAGGTCGGACAGTGCGCAGCTTGCTACGGTCGCTCACTTGCTGCAGGTCAACTCGTTGCAGTTGGTGAAGCAGTCGGAATTATCGCAGCACAGTCAATCGGTGAACCAGGTACACAGCTCACAATGCGTACCTTCCACACTGGTGGCGTTGCAGGTGATGACATCACTCACGGTCTTCCACGTATCGTCGAGCTCTTCGAAGCACGTACACCTAAGGGTGTTGCGCCAATCGCAGAAGCTGCAGGCGTTGTGTCATTCCGTGAAGATGCAAAGGGTAAGAAAATCATCGTAACCCCTGATGATGGTGGCGAAGAAGTCGCTTACCCAATCACACGCCGTCAGAAGCTACTTGTTGAAGAAGGTTCACGCGTTGAAGTTGGCCAGAAGATGGTCGTCGGCGCAATTGATCCAAAGCAGGTACTTCGTATTCTTGGACCACGTGCAACTCAAGTTCACTTGGTTAACGAAATCCAATCTGTTTACCGCTCACAGGGCGTAGGCATTCACGATAAGCACATCGAAGTAATTGTTCGCCAGATGCTCAAGCGCATCACAGTTCTTGAAGCTGGCGATACTGAAATGCTTCCAGGTGAACTCGTTGAACGTGGTCGCTTTGAAGCTGAAAACCGTCGCGTTGTTACAACCGGTGGCAAGGCTGCATCAGGTCGCCCAGAACTATTGGGTATCACCAAAGCATCACTTGCAACTGAGTCATGGTTGTCAGCTGCTTCATTCCAGGAAACAACTCGCGTACTTACAGATGCTGCACTCTCTGAAAAATCAGATCCACTCTTGGGTCTTAAGGAGAACGTCATTATCGGTAAGTTGATCCCTGCAGGTACAGGCCTTGCCCGTTACCGCAATATCCGTGTTGAGCCAACAGAAGAAGCAAAGGCAGCGGTTTATGCAGCCTATGACGAGTACGACTTCACACCATTCGATCAGGGTGGTTCAGGAGAAGCAGTACGCCTTGATGAGGTAGAAATCCCTCGTTAATTCATTAATTGAATTACCCCGTCACTTATAGTGGCGGGGTTTTTCATTTACACTACAAATATGAGTGACGATAAGAAGTATTCGGTACAGCGCAAGCCACAGCGCGAAATCTTCGATAGAGATGAAGTACATGGACTTCTCGATTCAGAGTTCGTAGCCCACGTTGGTTTTGCAGATCTCGATACCGGTATGCCATTTGTTATTCCTCTTGGCTTTGTTCGCGACGGCAACCGCGTGCTGCTCCACGGTTCAACAGGCTCGCGACTTTTTATGCAGTTGGCGCAAGGTATGGATATTTGCGTAACAGTTACTCGCATCAACGCGCTCGTTTCGGCTCGCACTCCTGCAGTCAGTTCTATGAACTATGAATCCGTGATGATCTTCGGAAAACCAAAAGTCTTACAGGATGACGAAAAAATTGAAGCGATGAAGCAGCTCTCCAATAAATTGATACCAGGCATTTGGGATTACGCACAGGAACCTAGCGCAAAAGATTTTGCCGGCACCATCATTGTCGAACTTGCACTCGATAAAGTCACCGCTAAATCACGCAAAGGTGGTCCTGTAGATTCACCTGAACATATTGCACTCGATATCTGGGCAGGAACAATTCCGATCGAAAGAAAACTTGGAACCCCGATTACATCCGAGGATTCACGAGTAACAACTATTCCAGACCACATTAAAAATCGAACTCTCTAATGGCCCGGCTTGTAAAAGTTGGCGACCAACTTATTCTTGAGCTCTCGATCTGGGAGAAGCTCGGCGCACTTCACGACAGCCCCCGAGTATCGGCAGATTCAGTTGAAAAAGTTGAATTTATCGACCAGCTTTGGGGGTCATCGACCCTTCGAGGTATTCGAGCCCCAGGAACTGCACTGCCATATGTGGTCCTTCTGGGAACTCTGCGAGGTCGCAGCTTTAGAGATTTTGTCGCCATGAGCGGCAGGGGAGAAGGCGTGGTTCTGACGCTGAAAAGTGGCCCTTTTGCCCGCTGGATCTTCACCCTGAAGCAGCCAAAATCGGAGATTTCAGAGCTGATTTAAGACACGCCGATAGTGTAAAAATGGCGAAAATCCCTGTGTGTTGGGGGTCTCAGTAGTACAAGGGCCGTTTTGACCTTTCATAGCCCGTGCAGATACCTTTCTCCCCTGTGCTTTTACACGCAACACACCCGACCGCGTGGGTCGGACAGTGAGCGTAAAAATACGGATACAAAAAGGGAGCGATGCAAAGCGTTTCGCTTGTGCATCATATGAATGGAGTAAGTAGTGCCAA
>Ga0194060_10002557_pt1 | contig 12934 bp, 10 predicted proteins | sample SepL225m_MetaG_FD_163427 | JGI IMG/M metagenome (GOLD analysis project Ga0194060, IMG submission 163427) | Anoxic zone freshwater microbial communities from boreal shield lake in IISD Experimental Lakes Area, Ontario, Canada - Sep2016-L222-5m | ecosystem: Environmental > Aquatic > Freshwater >... | reverse complement strand
CACCATCGCCCTGACGCGGCCCTGGACGACGACCGGATAAAACGCGGTTGGCCGACGCATCCCTCGTCCGCCGCCGGCGTCGAGACCCGGGCCTGGTCCGACCCCGCCTCCCCTCCCTCGTCCGCCGCCGGCGTCGAGACCTGGGCCTGGTCCGATCCCGCCTCCCCTCCCGAATCCGGGGCCGGGGCCGGAACCGGCCACCGCGCCGGGATTGGTGCCGCGCCGAGTCAACCGCCGGAGGGCTGCGTCTCGAAGCGGGGGCGGAACCTCGGCATCCGGCTGCGAGACGAACATGCGGCCGTCTGGCAGCACAAGCGCCACGGGGCGCCAGTGCGGTCCGTAATGCTCCCGCAGGTAGACGTCGACGTCGAGGTTCTCGTCGGCCGACCAGGCGGCGCCAAGGTCGGACGCCACGAGGGCGGCCAGATCGAGCGTCGATTGGCCCGCGACCGTGTCCGAGGATCGCGCCAGAAACCACACGGTCGCCGCACCCTGCAGCACCATCACGGTGGCCAGGAACGCGACAAACCCGATCGCGATCCGCCAGTACAGGCTCCGGAACCAGGCGCGCTCACTCATCGGCGAACTTGTACCCACTTCCCCACACGGTCAGAATGTACTGCGGCGTCACGGTGTCGGGCTCAATCTTCTTCCGCAGTCGCTTGACCAGGGCATCGACGCTTCGTTCGGTGACGAACGTGTTGCCTTTCCAGACGCTGTTCAGGAGGGCCTCCCGCGTAAAGACGATCCCGGGCCGTGACGCCAGCGTATGGAGCAGGTTGAATTCCTGAGTGGTCAGATCGGCCTCGGCGCCGTCCACTCGCACGCGGTGCCGGGCGAGATCGATTTCGAGGTTCCTCACGCGATACAATTCGGCCCCGGGCCCCCCGGCCTGAGCCGACTGGGCGCCGGCATTCGAGTGAGCGCGACGAAGAAGAGCCCGGACGCGCGCGACGAATTCCCGGACGCCAAATGGTTTGGTCAGATAGTCGTCGGCGCCGCTCTCGAGGCCGAGCACCTTGTCCGACTCCTCGCGCCGCGCGGTCAGCATCAGGATCGGCGTGTGGAGATTGGGGCCGCCGCGCCGCACGGACCGACACACGGCCAGGCCATCCACCGATGGAATCATCAGGTCCAGCACGATAATGTCGAAGGCCTGCTCGTTGAGCGTGGCCAGTGCCTGCCGGCCATCCGAGGCAGGCGTGCACGAGAATCCTTCGAGGCCCAGGTGAAGGGTGATCAGATCTCGGATGTGCTGTTCGTCTTCGACGATCAACGCGCGCGGACTGTCGGTCACGACCGGCCCCGTGTCACAGAAGTGTCATATCCGTGCCGCGACGCTGTCACGGCAATTCCGTCAAATGTAGTAGACGCTCAAACAAGGAGATGGTCAATGGACTTCAAGAATCGCACGTTTCTCGCATCGCTCGCAGCCACGGCCGGCGTTGTTCTGGTTGCCGGTCTGGGTATCGTCGCGCTCGGCGCACAGCAGGGTCCTCCTCCCGGCGCCGGCCCGGGCGGACAGCGCGGCCCAGGGATGCATGGACGCGGCATGTTCGGCGGGCCCGGAGGTCCCGGCCGGATGGGGCAAATGATGGGCCGCGGCATGGCCCAGTTGAACCTGACCGCCGCACAGAAAGCCGACGTCAAGAAGTTGAGGCAGGCCAGCCGGGAAGCGACCCAGGCGATCGGCAAGCGGATGGTGGCGGCACGCGAAGCACTGGGCGACGCGGTGACCGCCGACAAGGCCGACGAAGCGACCATCAGGTTGAAGGCCGCCGAGGTCGCGGCGGTCGAACTCGACGCGGCGTTGTTGAGAGCCAAGATGCACGAGCAGATGTTCGCGCTGCTGACCCCGGAACAGCGGGCCAAGGCCGCGGAATTGCGGGCGGGCGGCAAGGCGCGGTTCGATCAGATGCAGGAGAAGCGGCGCGGACGCGGCGGTCCGGGTGGCCCGGGCGGCAAGGGCGGCAAGGGCGGCTGGCTCTAATCAGACAATCCGGAGCTTCGTCAGCGCGCCCCCCGCTGGCGAAGCACGGTTATGCGCGGCCGCGGACTTTTCCCTTCCGCACCACCCACCAGATGATCAGCGCCATCACCGCCAGCGCCAGCGTTCCGCTCACGGCAAACAGCATCAACGTCGAATAGAGAATCGACGTGCGCTCGATACGGGCTTCGAGGTCGAGGGGCTTGCCGGCCTGCCGGTCGGCAAGGGTCTGCTCCCAGACCAGGATGTTGCCGCGCCTCAGGTTGTCGGCGCCAGCGTTGTGGTAACGGATGCGGCTCGGCAGATGCAAGCGCACGGCTACCCATTCGCTGCCGTTCCAGCCCACAGGGCCTGGGGACTTTGCCGCCGACGCACCCATCGCCTGTTTGTATATCAACAGGTCGTCACGCCGCTCCAGGCCATACGTCGACCAGGCAAACATGGGCGACCGATTCAGCTTCGTGATGTCGTCGACCTGCAGACGCACCTGGACGAACCGTCTTCCGGCACGCCGCCACGCGCTCACGCGAACCACTCGGGCGACGTCCGAGGTGAAGATCTGGCGCACCAGATCGCGATCGAGCACGGCGGTCGGGTCGGTCTTCAGATCGACCCCGCGCAAACTGACCAGCGACGCCAGCGACGCGTTGACGTAGACCGACGCACTCCCGTCCACCGCCAGGTACACTTCCTCTTCGTATTCGTACTGGCGCCCCAACCCGCCGCTGCAGGCCGCCGCCGGGACGAGCGACAACCCGAGAAGGGCGAGCCCAAGCACAACGCGGCGCGGAAACCGTTTCCGGAGCGACATAGACTGCCAATGATATAGGATTGCGCCGCGACAATCCCGGCGCTCGACCGTCGGTTCCCGCTATCATCCTCACATGGCCACCCTCTATCTGATCGACGGCAGTTCGCAGATGTACCGGGCGTACCACGCGATCCGCGGGCTCACCGGGCCGGACGGCCGCGCGACCAACGCCGTGTTCGGTTTCGTGATGATGCTCCGCAGGCTGTTGGCCGACCATCGGCCCGACTCGGTGGCCGCCGCTTTCGATCTGCCAGGCCCGACCTTCCGAACCGAACTGGCCGCCGACTACAAGGCCCACCGGCCGCCGATGCCGGCCGATCTCGAAGCCCAGATTCCCTGGATTCATCGATCGTGCGAAGCGCTCGGCGTTCCGGTGCTGGTGTCGGAAGGCTTCGAAGCCGACGATGTGATTGGCACGCTGGCGCTGAAGGGCGCCGCCGCCGGATTCGATGTGGCCATCGTCACCGGCGACAAGGATTTCTTTCAGCTGGTCGGCGGCCCTGTCCGCGTGTTCAACCCGCGCGACGACGGCATCTGGTACGACGAGGCCGGGGTCGTGGAAAAGTTCGGCGTGTTGCCCCGCCAGGTGATCGACGTGCTCTCGCTGACCGGCGATGCGGTCGACAACGTCAAAGGTGTCCCCGGCATCGGAGAAAAGGGCGCGCGCGAGTTGCTGGCGCAGTTCGGATCGCTCGATGCGCTGCTCGACCAGGCGGCCTCCGTCACGCAGAAGCGCTATCGGGAAGCGCTGCTGGCCCATCCCGACGCGGCGCGGCTCAGCCGGGAGTTGGTGACGATCAACACGGCGGTGCCGATCGAGGCCAGCCTGGAACGCTATCGTTACCAGGGCGCCGATCGCGACGCCTGCTACGAACTGTTCGCCGAACTCGGGTTCAAGACCCTGACGCGCGAGTTCGCGCCGCCGATCGCCGCGGCCACCGTCGTGCACGACTCTCAGGTCGTTGATTCGATCGTCGCCCTCGACGGCCCCGTGCCAGACGGCATCGTGCGCGACTATCAGGTCGTCGATTCGATGGCCGCCCTCGAGGGCCTGGTGCGCGACGCGCAGACGGCGGGCCGCTTCGGCCTGCGCGTGGTCGGGGACGATGCCGAGCCGATGCGCGCACGACTGGTCGGTATCGCGATCTCGGTGCGCGACGGACACGCCCGTTATATTCCCCTCGGCCATCGTTCGCTCGACGAGTACCCCAACATGCCCGAGGGCGCGGTCATCGCCGCACTCAGGCCGCTGTTCGAAGACGAAACCCTCGCGGTCGCCGGCCACGACGTCAAAACCGACATGATCCTGCTTGCGCGGCACGGCGCGACGCTGCGCTGCCGCGTCTTCGACACGATGCTGGCGAGCTACCTGCTGGATTCGACGCGGGCGCCGCACGCCTTCGAGACCATTGCGCTCGAACACCTCGGCATCACGGTCGCCACCGAGGAGCTCGCCTACGGCAAGGGCGCCAAGGCGACGCCCGCCGCGGTCATGCCCGCGGCCGCCACGCTCGCGTTTGCCGGCGAACGGGCCGCGTTGCCATTGCAGGTGGCTGCCGCCCTCCAGGCCCAGCTCACCGCCAACGGGCTCGCCGACGTCAACGACAACATGGAACTGCCCCTGCTCTCGATCCTCGCGGATATCGAGCAGGCCGGCGTGCGCATCGACACGGCCGTACTCGCCGAACTGTCGACCCGTCTCGAACGGGATCTTCAGACGCTCAGCGGTCGGATTTTCGATCTGAGCGGTGGCCCGTTCAACATCAACTCGCCCAAGCAGTTGGCCGAGGTGCTGTTCGATCGCCTTCAACTGGCCCCGTCGAGAAAGACGGGCAAGACCCGGGTCGCCTCGACCGCGGTCGACGTGCTCGAAGAACTGGCGCTCACCCACGAACTGCCGCGCCTGGTCCTCGACTGGCGCAGCATGCAGAAGCTCAAGGGCACCTATATCGATGCCCTGCCGCAGTTGGTGCACGCCGACACGGGCCGCGTGCATACCAGTTTCAATCAGGCGGTCGCCGCGACGGGCCGGCTGAGCAGCAGCGATCCGAATCTGCAGAATATTCCCGTCCGGACCGGGCTGGGACGCGAGATTCGACGCTCGTTCGCGGCCGATCCGGGATGGGTGCTGATCTCGGCCGACTACTCGCAGATCGAATTGCGCGTGCTCGCCCATCTGGCGGGCGACGAAGCCCTCATCGAGGCGTTTCGCCGCGGAGAGGACATTCACGACCGGACCGCCGACGCGATTTTCGGCGCCGACTCGACCAGGGACCGTAAAGAACGGCGGACCGTGGCGAAGATGATCAACTACGCCCTGCTCTACGGAAAGACGGCGTTTACCCTCGCCAGGGACATCGGCGTGACGCAACAGGCGGCGCAGGCCTTCATCGATGCCTATTTCGCAGGATTCCCCGGCGTGCGGGGCTTTCTTGATCGCACCCTGGAGGACGCGCGCATCTCGGGTGTGGTCAGCACGCTGTTCGGCCGGCGACGCCCGGTGCCGGATCTCACCAGTTCGAACCGACAGGTGCGTGCCGCCACCGAACGGATTGCGGTCAACATGCCGATTCAGGGGACCGCGGCCGACATCATGAAGCGCGCCATGATCGACGTGGCCCGCGCCCTCGACGCTCGTTCACCGGGACCCGACCGACGTCGGGCCCGAATGATCCTCACGGTCCACGACGAACTGGTCTTCGAGGTGCCGCGCGCGGAAGCCGACGAGATCGCCGCCCTGGTCAAGACCCTGATGGAGTCGGCCGCGACGCTGGCCGTGCCACTGACGGTGGATGTCGGCATCGGCGATAACTGGGACGCCGCGAAGCCCTAGAAACATATGCCCCTATAATGATGCCCGTGGAACCACTCGTCGTCGCCCGCGACCAACATACGCTTTCGCGCCGGGACGTCGACCCGGACGCGCTCAAGGTCCTCTACCGGCTCAAGGATGCGGGCTTCTCCGCCTACCTGGTCGGCGGAGGGGTGCGCGACCTGCTGCTGGGCCGTCGGCCGAAGGACTTTGACATCGGCACCGACGCTCACCCGTACCAGATCAAGAAACTGTTCCGGAATTGCTGGATCATCGGACGTCGGTTCCGCCTGGCTCACGTGGTGTTCGGCAAGAAGGTCATCGAAGTGGCCACGTTCCGCCGGCAGGTGACTGACGATGAAATCGCCGAAGCCAAGGCGGCAGCCGAAAGCGGCGCGGCGCCGGCGTCAGGCCAGGTGCCAACGTCAGGCCCTGTGCCCGCGGTCGACGACCCGCAGCACCCCATTCACCGGGACAACACGTTTGGCACAGCCGAGGAGGACGCGTTCCGTCGCGACTTCCGGATCAACGCCCTGTTCTACGACATCGCCACGTTTTCGGTGATCGATTACGTGGGCGGACTCGAAGACCTGCACGCCAAAGTGGTTCGGTGCATCGGCACGCCGGAAGTCAGGTTTCGCGAAGATCCCGTGCGGATGCAGCGGGCGATTTCGTTCGGGGCACGATTGGAGTTCGAGGTCGACCAGCCCATTCTCGACGCGATTGCGCAGCATCGCGGCGAGATCGCCAAGGCCGCCCCGCCCAGATTGATGGACGAGTACTACAAGATTCTGCGCACCGGTTGCGCGCGCCGCACCTTCGAGGCCTTGAAGCGCGTCGGCCTCTTCGAGCCGCTTAGCGATGTGCTGCATAAGAACGCCGGCGAGACGTTGTGGGCGTCGCTCGACCGGCTCGATGCGTACCGTCGCCGTTTTTCTGGCCCCCCGGACACGCTGACCAATTCGCTGCTGCTGGGCAGCCTGATCGTACCGCTCGGATTTTCGCAGGGAGCGTGGCCGGTGTGGCTGGAGCACGGCGAAAAGCCCGGGCTCAACCTCGGGCTGTTGCCGCTGGCCCGCAAAGACGTCGAACGCATACATCAGGTGCTGTTGATGCTGCGCCGGCTGCGGGAGCCCAGCCGATCGCCGAACGCGCGGCGCATGCTCGTCCAGCGTCCGGCCTTCGCCGACGCGCTCACCTGGCTTGAGATTCACGCAGACACGCCCGAGTTGTTGACGTATTGGCGGGCCGAGGCCGGTGCCGGCGAGCCAGCCACGGAATCTTCGCCAGCCTCGCCAGCCTCGTCGCGGCGGCGACGGCGCCGGCGGCGGGGACCGCGGCCGGCGTAATCCGCCTTTTTCCGGCCAAATCGGACCCGATTTGGCATCGGAACCTGCCCCAAGGTAGAATCCACCAGTGCCGGGAGCGATCCCGGTTTCTCTCGCCTCGCCCGCCCCCCGTCGCCGTTCGTTGAGACGAGACGGCTTGTCGGCCCGACACGCTGGCTACCCGAACAATACGACTGCCTGTTGGCAATTTGTGGAGACATGCCATGCGCGTGAAGGACTTTCTCACGATTCGCGACTTCGATAGCGACGAACTGTTGTCGCTGCTCGATCTCGCCCGAGACATCAAGGCCAACCCCGGCCGGTTTGGCGAATCCCTGAAGGGCAAGACGCTCGCCCTGATCTTCGAGAAGCCCTCGCTTCGAACGCGGGTGAGTTTCGATGTGGGTATTCAGCAACTCGGCGGCTACTCGGTCTACCTGTCGCCGGCCGAGATCAACCTGGGCAAACGCGAGTCGATCTACGACGTCGCGAAGAACCTCGAGCGGATGGTGCAGGGCATCATGATTCGCACGTTCGGCCACGACATCGTCGAGAAGATGGCCGAGTACGCGGAGATCCCGATCATCAACGGCCTCACCGACTTCAGCCACCCGTGCCAGGCGATGGCGGATTTCCTGACGATCACCGAGATCAAGGGATCGCTTGCCGGACTCAAGGTCGCGTATGTGGGCGACGGCAACAACGTGTCGAACTCGCTGATGTTCGCGGCCGCCCGGTTCGGCGTCCACATCGCGATTGGCGCGCCGGCTGGCTACCAACCCAAGCCCGAGGTGACGGAGTGGACCCGGGTCGAAGGGGCGAAGACGGGTTCGACCTGTCTGATCACCGAGAATCCGGCGGAGGCGGTTGCCGACGCCGACGTGGTGTACACCGACGCGTGGGCCAGCATGGGACAGGAGTCCGAGGCGTACGCGCGGAAGGCCATTTTCAGGCCGTTCCAGGTGAACGCGTCCCTGTTTGCCAAGGCCAAGCCCGACGCCATCTTCATGCACTGCCTGCCCGCCCATCGCGGCGACGAGGTCACCGACGAGGTGATCGATTCTCCGAGGTCGGTCGTGTTCCAGGAAGCCGAAAATCGGCTGCATGCGCAGAAAGCCATCATGCTGGAGCTGATGAAGTAGGTGCAGGGTGGCGCAGACAGCAGTGATTGCGGTTGGCGGGAACTCGCTCATCCGTGCGGGTGAGAAGGGGACCATTGCGGAGCAGCTCGTCAATACGAGGCGGACGGCGGAAGCCATCGTCCAGATCATCCGCCTGGGCTTTCACGTCGTCGTCACGCACGGCAACGGTCCGCAGGTCGGGGCGGCGCTCCTGCGATCGGAGCGTTCGGCCGATCACGTCTACACCCACCCGCTCGATGTCTGCGACGCGACCACACAGGGGGAAATCGGATACCTGCTCCAGCAGTCGCTGCAAGGCGCACTGGCTGATGTGGGCCTGAACACGCCGGTCGCCACCATTCTGACGCAGGTCGTGGTGTCGCCCTCCGACCCGGCGATGGAACGGCCGACCAAGCCCATCGGCCCGTTCTACTCGGCGCGGGAAGCCGAAGTTCGGCAGCAGCAGTTCGGGTGGCACATCGTGGAGGATGCCGCTCGCGGGTATCGTCGGCTGGTGCCATCCCCGGAGCCGATTGAGATCATCGAAGAGGGTGTCATCCGGCGTCTCTCCGACACGGGCGTCCTGGTCGTGGCGGTCGGCGGCGGCGGCATTCCGGTGATGCGGGTCGGCCGAGGGCTGCGGGGCGTCGAAGCGGTGATCGACAAGGATCGGGCGTCGGCGCTGCTGGCGTCGCAGTTGCGGTCGGATCTGTTCATCATTTCGACCGATGCCGAGCGCGTGTGTCTGAACTACAAGAAGCCCGACCAGCGGCCGCTCGGGCGGGTGACGGCGAGCGAACTGGCGGCCTACCACGCCGAGGGGCACTTTCCTCCGGGCAACATGGGGCCGAAGGTGGAGTCGGCGTTGCGATTCCTGGAGAACGGCGGACGGGAAGTGATCATCACCTCGTACGAGCGGCTGTTCGAGTCGGTTCGGGGGGATGCGGGCACGCATGTGGTGCGGCAGGACGCGGAGATCGTCCGGAAGCCAGCGACCGGTTGTTGACGGCTGTTAGGTGCGTATGAAACTCGACCACGTCATCGAATCGCAGCAATTCACCGTGCCGCTCCTGATGGAGTTGTTCGATCGGACGCGGCAGATGGAGCGGGTGGTCGCACGCGGCGGCACCCGGGACTATGCCGACAAGATCATGGCGTCGCTCTTCTACGAGCCGTCCACGCGCACGCGCTTCGCGTTCGAGGCGGCGATGTACCGGCTCGGGGGGCGGGTCCTGTCGACCGAGCACGCGCGGGTGTTTTCGTCGGAAATCGACGTCGAGCAACTCGAAGACACCATTCGCATCATCTCGTCGTTTTCCGACGTCATCGTGCTGCGCCCGACCGAAGAGGGCGGGGCGCGGCGGGCGGCGCGGGTGTCGGGCGTGCCGGTGATCAACGCCGGGGACGGGAGCAGCGGCCAGCATCCCACGCAGGCCCTGCTCGACCTCTACACGATTTACCGGGAGCGGCGGTCGCTCGACGGCCTGACCATCGCCATGGTCGGCGAACTCGACGGAGGGCGGACGGCGCGATCGCTGGCGTACCTGTTGAGCAAGTTCGAGCGGGTCAAGATTCACTTTGTCAGCCCGCCCGAACTGCAGATGCGGCCCGACATTCTCGCGCACCTCGACGAACACGACGTGTGGTACGACATGATCCACGACGTCGATTCGATCGCCGGAGACGTCGACGTGATCTATCAAACGCGCATTCGCCCGGATCGGGTGGCGGATCGTGCGGCGCTCGCCCGCTACACGATCGATGCCCGGCTGCTGCGCAAGATGAAGCCCAACGCGATGATTCTCCACCCGCTGCCGCGGACCGTGGAAATCGACAAGGACGTCGACGGCGATCCCCGGGCGTTGTATTTCAAGCAGGCCGCCAACGGCCTCGTCGTGCGCATGGCGCTCCTGACGCTGCTGTGGGATCAAGAGTAGGAACGGTTCGATGCTGACCTCACGCGACCAACGCCCCGAAGACCATTAGTGCTCGAGCCCGCCGTGCTCTGGGCATCCCCTGCCGCGATCCAGTGGACGGATCCCGGGGAGGGATCGCCCGTGTGAGTCTTGGTTCGTCCTTCACAGGTGCGTTATGGACACAACAGCAGTGCGTAGTCGCGGATTCATCGAAATCGAAGAACAGTACGGCGCCCACAACTACCATCCGCTCGACGTGGTGATCGAACGGGGCGAGGGCGTGTGGGTGTACGACGTGGACGGCAAACGCTATCTGGATTGCCTGGCCGCGTACTCGGCGGTCAATCAGGGCCACTGTCACCCGCGGATCATGCAGGCCATGATTGACCAGGCGAAGCGGGTGACACTGACGTCGCGCGCGTTCCGCAACGACCAGCTTCCTCTGCTCTACAAGCAACTGCACGACCTCACGGGCATGGACATGTCGCTGCCCATGAATTCGGGGGCCGAGGCGGTCGAAACCGCCCTCAAGGCCGCGCGAAAGTGGGGCTACACCGTCAAAGGGATCCCGGCCGGCCAGGCCGAGATCATTGCGTGCCGGAACAACTTCCACGGCCGGACGATCGCCATCATCAGTTTCTCCACCGAGGCCCAGTACACCGACGGGTTTGGCCCGCTGACGCCGGGCTTCAAGGTCGTCCCGTACGGCGACGCGGACGCACTCGAAGCGGCGATCACGCCCAACACGGCGGCCTTCCTGGTCGAGCCCATTCAGGGCGAAGCCGGCATCGTGCTGCCGCCGGCCGGTTATCTCAAGCGGGCCGCCGAGATCTGCAAGCGCCACAACGTCCTGTTGATTGCCGACGAAATCCAGTCCGGCCTGGGCCGCACCGGCAAGCTGTTCGCGTACCAGTGGGAGGGCATCGAGCCCGACATGGTGACGATTGCCAAGGCACTGTCCGGCGGCTACTACCCCATCTCCGTCGTGCTCTCGCGGCGCGAGGTACTGGGCGTCTTCAAGCCAGGCGACCACGGCAGCACGTTCGGCGGCAACCCGCTGGCCTGTGCGGTGGCCCGTGCGGCGCTCTCGGTGCTGGTGGACGAAAAGCTGATCGAACGCTCCGCCGAGCTCGGCGCGTATTTCCTCGCGAAACTGCGCACACTCAAGAGCCCGATCGTCAAGGAGGCCCGCGGCCGCGGGCTCTGGATCGGCCTCGAATTGACGGTTGCCGCCAGGCCCTACTGTGAACGCCTGCTGCTCGAGGGGTTGCTGTGCAAGGAAACGCACGAGCACGTGATTCGTCTCGCGCCGCCGTTGGTCATCACGCGCGAAGAAATCGACTGGGCATTCGAACGCATCAAGAAGGTCATCGAACACTAAGGCGCGTCCGGCATCACGGGGCTGTCGGCGCTGGAGCCGCGACATCGACCACACCGTGTCCGGTCTGCCACGTTGAGGCGTTTACTGGACACCGCGGCACGGCGAGACAGGGCCTCGATCGCAACACGAAACGCTCATTCAGAGAGTAGAGAACCAATGAAACGTATTCGCACCGTCATCATGGGCGCCGCAGGGCGCGACTTCCACAACTTCAACGTCGTGTACCGCAACGACGCCCGCTACGACGTCGTCGCTTTCACCGCCACGCAGATTCCCAACATCGACGGCCGACGCTACCCGGCGTCGCTCGCCGGCCGGTTCTACCCGAAGGGCATTCCGATTCTGGACGAATCGGATCTCGAATCGATCATCGCCGAACACAAGGTGAACGAAGTGGTGTTCGCCTACAGCGATGTGCCCTACACCTACGTGATGCAGCGCGGGTCGATCGCCAACGCGGCGGGCGCCAGCTTCAAGATTCTTGGCGCGGCCGAGACGATGATCAAGAGCACCAAACCGGTCGTGTCGGTGTGCGCGGTCCGCACCGGGTCGGGCAAGAGCCAGACGACGCGGCGCATTGCCAGCATCCTGCAGGCGCACGGCCTGAAGGTTGCGGCCATCAGACATCCGATGCCGTACGGCAACCTCGAAAAGCAGCGGGTGCAGCGCTTCGGCTCGATCGCAGACCTCAAGAAACACCAGTGCACCATCGAAGAGATCGAAGAGTACGAACCGCACATCGTGAGCGGCACGATCATCTACGCGGGCGTGGACTACGGCGACATCCTCGCGCAGGCCCAGGCCGAGGCCGACGTCATCCTCTGGGATGGCGGCAACAACGATACGCCGTTCTACAAGCCGAATCTCCACATTGTCGTCGCCGATCCGCTCCGGGTTGGCAACGAACTGCTCTACCATCCGAGCGAAACGAATCTGCGAATCGCCGACGTGGTCGTCATCAACAAGGTGGACACGGCCAACATCGACGCGATCAACGAACTGCGCCGCAACATCCGCCGCGTGAACGCCCGCGCCGTCATCATCGAGGCGGCATCGCCGATCATGGTGGACCACGCGGACCGCATCACCGGCAAACGCGTGCTGGTGGTCGAAGATGGCCCGACGCTGACGCACGGAGAGATGAAGTTCGGCGCCGGCGTCGTCGCCGCCGACAAGTTCGGCGCCGCCGAGATCGTGGACCCGCGGCGATGGACGGTGGGAACCATTACCGACACCTTCAAAAAATACCCGAACATCGGCACGCTGCTGCCGGCAATGGGCTACGGCGCCAAGCAGGTGAAGGACCTGGAAACCACCATCAACAAAGTGCCGTGCGACGCCGTCATCATCGGCACCCCGATCGACTTGAACCGGCTGATCACGATTCGAAAGCCGACCGTGCGCGTCAGCTACGAACTGCAGGAGATCGGCAAGCCCGACCTGATGGACGTGCTGAAGCCATTCCTGAAGAGGCGGAAGTCCTGAGCGAAGTCGAAGGGCTGAAGCCATTCCTGAAGAGGCGGAAGTCCTGAGCGAAGTCGAAGGGCTGAAGCCATTCCTGAAGAGGCGGAAGTCCTG
>Ga0194060_10002556_pt1 | contig 12934 bp, 10 predicted proteins | sample SepL225m_MetaG_FD_163427 | JGI IMG/M metagenome (GOLD analysis project Ga0194060, IMG submission 163427) | Anoxic zone freshwater microbial communities from boreal shield lake in IISD Experimental Lakes Area, Ontario, Canada - Sep2016-L222-5m | ecosystem: Environmental > Aquatic > Freshwater >... | reverse complement strand
GCCCTTGAGGATCAGCTTGCCGCCCCAGCGCTTCTTGATCCATTCCACGTCGTTCCAGTCCAGCGTCGGATCGAATTGACTGGCGGTCCATTGCGAGAGCGAGCCCATGTCCTCAATGCCGTCAACATGACCGATGATGTTGCGAAAGCCACGCCGCTTGGTGCCCAGCATGCCCAAGCCCCAGCCCGGTTTGCCAAGCATGTTGAGGATGTTGGCGAGCGTCATCTTGGGCGGCGCGCTCAGACCGTTCTTCAGGTCCTTGTGGCGCTGACCGATGATCTGCAGGTCTAGCGTCAGCACCAGTGCCGAGCAGTTCGCGGCGCGTGCCCGCTCGATCAGGCGCTCGATGAAGCCGCGGTCCCGGATGACATAGACCTGAAACCAAAACGGGTGCCGGTTCGTGCCTTCGGCCACGTCTTCAAGCGAGCAGATGCTCATGGTCGAGAGCGTGAACGGCACACCGAATTCCTTGGCCGCACGTGCCGCCAGAATTTCACCGTCGGCGTGCTGCATGCCGGTCAGGCCGACCGGCGCCAGCGCCACCGGCATGGCCACAGGCTGCCCGATCATGGTGCTGGCGGTGTTGCGGTTTTCCATGTTGATGGCGACGCGTTGGCGCAGCAGGATCTTTTGGAAATCGGTCTCGTTGGAACGGTAGGTGCTCTCGGTCCAGGAACCCGAGTCGGCGTAGTCGTAGAACATGCGCGGCACACGCTTCTCGGCCAGTACGCGCAGGTCTTCGATGTTGGTAATAACAGGCATGCAGGTCTCCATGAACAAGCCCGCATGGTAAAGGCAGGTCGGCATCGAACGCAAGCTTGCTGCTGGCAGGCGTGCTATGGTTCGATCCACCACGCTGTTGTCTCGATCAAACCAAATATTCAATCCGCATGCGTCATAAATTTGTCGGTTGCCTCCTGCTTCTGCTGAGTCTGGCAGCGAACGGTGCCGCTGCGACCGAGGCGGTGCGCTGGTTTGCTGCGGCGCGCCCGACGGCCCAGGCAGACCAGGCGGTTCAGTTTCTGCTCTCGGCCAGCCGCGACGGACTGGACCCGGGCGATTACGAGGCTGTGCCGCTCCAGCGCCGGTTGACGCAGGCTATGCAGGGGCCGGTGCTGGGCGAGGCGGCGCAGGCAAGGCTGGACGCTGCGCTGACGGCGGCGCTGCAGCGTTATTTGTCTGACCTGCGCTCGGGCCGGATTGACCCGCGCCAGATTCGTGTCAAGTTTCATTCGCCGGGCCGTGCCGTGCCAGACGATGCGGCGTTGCGGCAGGCTCTGGTTGAACAGCGGTTGGTTGAGTTCGTGCAGCAGGCGGCGGCGCCGTTGCCGATGTACGCCGGGCTGCAAGAGGCGCTGGCGCGCTACCGTGACCTGGCAACGCACCCGGCCTGGCAGCAATCATTGCCGCCTTTGCAGGGGCACAAACTGGTGGCTGGCCAGGCTTATGCGGGCTTGCCCCTGCTGGCCCAGCGGCTGCAGGCGCTGGGTGATCTGGCACCGGGCAGTACTCTACCGGCGCAACTTGAGGGTGCGCTGCTGAGTGCGCTCAAGGTGTTCCAGGCGCGCCACGGCCTCAAGCCCGATGGTGTGCTGGGCCGCGACACGCTGCAACAACTTGATACGCCCCCGGCAGCGCGGGTCCGGCAGATTGAACTGGCCATGGAGCGTTTGCGCTGGACGCCGTTTATGCAAAGGCCACGCATGATTGTGGTGAATCTGCCCGAGTTCGTGCTGCGCGCCTATGAGGTGCGCGACGGGAAGATTGATGTCAAGCTGACGATGCGGGTCGTCGTTGGCAAGGCGCTCGACACGCGCACGCCCATGTTCGACGAGGACATGCGCTTCATTGAATTCAGCCCCTACTGGAACGTGCCACCCTCTATCGCACGCAAGGAGTTGGTGCCCCATCTAAAGCGTGACCCGGGTTATTTTGAGCGCGATGGCTTTGAATTTGTCAGCGCCAGCGGACAGGCGGTGCGCACGCTATCGAGCGAAAACCTGCAGGCGGTGCTGACCGGTGACTGGCGCATCCGCCAACGGCCCGGGCCCTGGAACTCGATGGGCGACATCAAGTTCGTCTTTCCCAACAACGACAACATCTACCTGCACTACACCTCACAGCAGCAATTGTTCGATCAGGCACGGCGCGACTTCAGTCATGGCTGTGTCCGGGTGGAAGACCCGCTTGCATTGGCGCAATTTGTGCTGCAGGACGAGCCGGATTGGACCGAAGAGCGCATCCGCCAGGCGATGGAGAAGGGCGAGTCCAGCACGCTGCGCCTAGCGCAGCCGCTGCCGGTTTTGATCAGCTACAGCACCGTGATCGTGAAGATGGGCAAAGTTTTCTTCTATCCCGATCTGTACGGTCACGACCGACTGTTGGATCAGGCGCTGCGCCAGCGTTCGGCCGCCCTGAAGCGGGCCCACGGTTCCGACGCCGATAACCGATAAAATGCAGTGCAAAAAAGCAGAAGCTGTCATGCCGGACGCGATCCGGTATCCATGAATTTCGAAAACATCACTAGCCCATGCTCAAACCTTCATCCCGCCGTTTCTTCCTGCATCGCAGTGCCCAACTGGCGTTGGTGGGTGCGACCTTGCCACTTGCAGCGCGAACCGCGCAGGCCGCGCTGCCGGCACGCAGCCTGATGCTGGACCATACCCATACTGGCGAGCGCATTGCACTGGTGTACGCCGTGGGTGGCAACTATGTGCCGCAGGCGTTAAGCAGCCTGAACCATTTCCTGCGTGATCACTACGCCGGCGACGTTGGCCTGATTGACCCGCAATTGTTCGATTTGCTGCACGGCGTGCGGCAGGTGCTGGGTGACGGGCAGGCGTTTGAGGTGATCTCGGGTTACCGTTGCCCGACCACCAACGCGACCTTGCGCAACACGCGCGGCGGTGGCGTGGCCAAGCATAGCCTGCACATGGAAGGCAAGGCGATCGATATTCGCCTGCCGGGGGTGGCACTGGCCGACTTGCGTGATGTGGCGCTGTCGCTGCGCGCCGGCGGCGTCGGCTATTACCCGGACCAGCAGTTCGTCCACATCGATACCGGCCGCGTGCGCAGCTGGTAGACCTTGCGCCGGCCGCGTTCAGGCGGCTTGCGTCTCACCACCCAAGGCTTCGAGTAAATCGGGCAGCAGCTTGCGCAGTTCGCCGGTGGCAATGGCGACATCGGCATCAAAGCCGTCGTCCTTGCCGGTCGAGGCACCATCCATCACCACGTCCAGAAACGCGAGCTTCTTGAGCTGCAGGCTCTCGGTCAGTACAAACGAGACGCGGTCGTTCCAGGTCAGCGCCAGCCGGGTTGGCAGCTTGCCGGCCTGCACGTGCTGGCGGACCTCTTCATTGTCCAGCGGGTGGCGTGCGTAGCGCACAACGGCCTTGGATTCATCGGCCGCCTTGAGCTCACATTCGCGGTCCACGCTAAAACCGCGTGGCGCTTCCTGGCTGACCAGCCACTCGGACATGGCGGTCGTCGGTGCCAGCTTGCTGTCGAGCAGCGCAACGGCCAGGCTGTCAAGCGACTTGACCAGCAGCGTCACCACCTCGTCGGCCCGCGTCTGGCTGCTGGCGTCGATCACCAGCAACCGGGCCTCGGGGTCAATCCAGACACCGATTGACGATTGTTTGGTGAAGGCCTGCGGCAACAGCGCGAGCCGGATGTCATCTTTGAGATCGCGGATTTCTTTTTTGCCAGGCTTGCGCCCGGTGCTGGCCTCGATCTGCTCCACGCGCTCCTTGGCCTTGCGCGTGACGACAGAGCCGGGCAGGGCGCGCGCCTCAATCATCAATTTCAGAATGAGCTGGCCGCCCACCGCTTCCACCAATGGACCGTGGGCCTCGCCCCGCGGTTCGCACCAGCCGATTGATTTTTCCTGCGTTGCACCACACTCGATAAAGCGCGCGCCCTCCAGACTGGCCTCCATCTGCGCTGCGCTTGCGGACCATTCAGGCCCGATCCGATAGACGATCACGTTCTTGAACACTGGCACCCTTTTCAACGATTGATTCAAAACTACGAGCGTCGATCATCCCATCAAATCGGCATCAAATAGTCAGCGCATCGCGGAGAATTCAACCGGCTTGGCCCCAGGTCGCTCCGGGGCTGTTGCATGGCCACAAAAATCCAGCGAAACCGAGGGTAAACAGGGGCGCGGGCTTTGTTTCGGGTTTTGCGCCCTGGCTGGCCTGGCGGTTCAGCATCGACCGGTTCGATCTTGATGTCAACCTGAACAATCTGACGGCTGCTACCTTGATCCGAGTTTCGGTGCTGTTTGCCGTCCTTAGCCCGGTCCTGCATCCAGTTTGATACAGCTTTCGTGGGCAAACAGAAAACTTTATCCGCAGTACGGCCGTGATGGCCGCTGGCGACCTGATTGGAACCCTCGTTGTGCTCTATACTGCCAAGTGGGCCGTCACCCGATTCACAGCGACTGTAAACCGGGAGACATCCTAGGCTTTGCAGAATGACCGCAAATTGACTATCATTGCACCGTGAACAAAATCCAAACCCAGTCAAACACCTACACCCGGTTTCTCAAACTCGTTCAGGCGATTCACGAGTTACCGGCATTTCCCAGACTTGACCCTCTGGAAGAGCGTCTGCTCAACCAACTTGCCAGTCAATGGCATGCGGGCGTCAAGGTCACGGTCCTGGAAGCAATGCAAATGTCAGACGACGTATCGGCAGCAACCGTGCATCGGCGGCTCAAGACCTTGCGACACAAGGGCATGATCAAACTCTGCGAACATGAGACCGACAGCCGCGTGCGATACATCGTCCCGACCGACCTGACCACCAAATACTTCGCCAAGATGGGGCAGTGTCTGGACTTGGCACTGCGCGGTTAAGCCAGTTGTCCTGAATCAGTTGGCCGTTTGGCCGATTGTTTCTGGGAGACGGCGGCGCGTATTTTCTGGGGTCAAAAGGATTGCATGACTCCGACTCAATCCGTCAAGCACTGGTACGTTATTCACACCAAGCCGCGGCAGGAACAGCGCGCCCTGCTCAATCTGGAGCAGCAGGGCTACACCTGCTATCTGCCGCTTCTTGCCATCGAGAAAATGCGCAGGGGCGTCTTGGCGCTGATCAGCGAGCCGCTGTTCTCGCGCTACCTGTTCATCTGTTTGGATAGCGGCCAGTCGGGGCAAAGCTGGAGTCCAATCCGATCCACTCAAGGCGTGAGCCGCTTGGTTACATTCGGGGCCGAGCCCGCCAAGGTGCACGCCGAACTGATCTCCGCTCTGCGTGCGCAGGATGCGCTGTTGCGTGAGACGCCGGTGCGCCTATTCAGCTCGGGCGACGCAGTGCGGATTGTGGACGGCCCTTTTGCCGGGCTGCAAGCGATCTACCAGATGGCTGACGGTGAACGTCGCGCCATGGTACTGATCGAAATCCTGGGCAAGCCCAGCAAATTGACGCTGGACCCGGGCAGTCTTAACAAGGTGGTTTGACGCGCACAAAGATTGTTGCGGTCTTGCCGGGTTCCCGGACATCGATTCGATACGAGCGTTTGCGGCGTCGCAAGCCGAAGTGGCAGCATCGCTTGGTGCAGTTGTTGCAAACAGAGACATTGTTGAAAAATTATTAGCACGGAAGCGCTTCAAAGTTGATTTGCTAAAAGTGACAGTTTGCAACAAGCGTAAATTTGAACAACATAAATACTTGACTGCCTGCATACCCTGTAAATTGGTCGTTTGGACAGGTACGAGAATACACATGTGCCGGGTGGCATCACCAAGCTTTGCCTGTCACACCAAGTGGCGTAAAAATGCACAATACCATTAGATATGGGTCCCTGAAACTTGGTCTGGCCATGATGCTGGGCGGGTTGGCCGCACAGGCAGCGCAGCTTGATGCCGGCGGTGGCATTAGCGGAACTGCGCATGACTTCGCGTTGCTCGGCAGCGGGCAATCGCAACCAGCGTGTATCGCCTGTCACGTACCCCATGAAACGGGAGTGCATGAGTCGCTTTGGAACCCCAAACTGCTACTGCCAGCCTACTCGCTGTACGACGCGACAGCAAACGCCAAAGCGACCCGGGCGGGGCACGCAGGGGCCTATTCCAAGTTGTGCCTTTCGTGTCACGACGGCACGCTGGCCATCCTCAACTACAGTGGCGCCAGGGGCAATAATTTGTTGACGCCGGCCCCACGCGGCGCTGCCAACACTGCAACTTCGTTGGCGGCGCGCGATCATCCCATTGGTATCGGTTACGACAGCAACCTGGCCAGCAGTGACGGCTCTTTGGCCGACCCCCAGTCCGGTTCGGTGTCGATGATCACCAGCCAGACCGGACGCAACAGTACCCGCTCCGGCAGCATCGGCATGATGATGCTGGCAGAAGGCAAAGTGGAATGCACCTCGTGCCATGACGTGCACAACCGCTACACGGCCGGCGCCAGCAACAAGGGCTTGGTCAAGGTCGGTCTGGCCGGCAGTGCACTCTGTCTGGTGTGCCACCAGAAATAACTACACCGGCCGCCGCCCTTATTTTTGGTGGCAACTCTGGCAGACCTGCATGCCCAGCTTCGGATCCTGTCGCAGAAGCTTAGTGAAGTTGCCCTTGTGCGGGTCGTGGCAACTGCCGCAGAAGAAGGGCCGATTCGGTCGCAAGGGGTTTGTTGACTGACTGACGCTGTCCTCGTCGCCTACCGGGTGGCCTTTGCGCGAAAAACCAGACATCACGTGCGGTGCCTCCTTGATATCGTCGTGGCAATCCAGGCAGGTCTCGGCCGGCGCCTTTTTCAGCAGCACGGCGTTGTCTGACGCGTGTGGCAGATGGCAGGAGGCGCACTTGGCGCCGTTGACCGCCGAGTGGGTGTACTTGCCAATAAACGCCTTCTTCTCATGGCACGTAAAACAAAGCTCAGGTACGGCCGATTTCAACAGTTTTTTCTGCGCCGAAGAGTGCACCTCATGGCACACCGTACAACCCTTTTCCAGCGCCTTGTGGGTTGACTTCTTCCTGAATTTTTCTTTCTCATGACAAGACAGGCAAATCTCGGGCTCTTTGGCTTTCAGGCCATGCGGCAAGGCGCCGGTGCTCTTGTGCGGTCGCGTCGCAGCATCGAGTTGTGTATGACAGGTGCTGCAGCCTTTCTCCAGCGCACCGTGAATGACTTTCTCCTCAAAAATATCATCATGGCACTCCATGCACTTGGCGTCCTGTGGCGGTGCCTTGACCGCTGCCGGGGCTGGCGCCGGTGCGGCCGTTTGCGCCTGAACGGGAAGCCATATCAGAGCCACAGCCAGAAACAAGATGGATTTGTAAAAGATCATTCTGCTGCTCATGAAATAGTGGAAGCAAATCGCGTCAGTTTGACGGGTTCGGCCTGCACTGGCGCTGCCGAATACTGGTGTCATGGGTGAAGTGTTGGCGCATGGCTAGTAGGCGAAGCTTCCGGTGCCGTTATGGGTGGTTCCGTGGCAAATCAAATTGCAAGTGCCTTTGTTGGCGCTGACGTAGGTCCAGGTAGCAGGTGTTGCACCATTTGGCAAGACAACCGTCGTATCGAAGTTGATCAAGTACCTGTTGTTTGCCAATGTTCCACCAGGAACACCGTGCGGGTCGTGGCAGGCCGAGCACGCAAACCCCTTGCTGATATGCGTGTTGTGGTAGCGGAATGAGGCGGCGTTGTTGGCGTTAACTATGGTGCTGTTGTGACAGGTGTAGCAAAGCAAATATTGAGCGCCAGAACCGGTGTCCTGATAGGTGTAGTTCTTTGCAAGAATAGGTTTAAAAGTGGATGCATGGGGGCCGTTGGGGCCAGTCGTTGTAGTGCCCACAGTTGGCGCGGCATTGTTGTTATGGCAGTGCGTGCACTTCATCGTACTGGCTGCAGTCCAGCCGGCTAACAAACTAGCGGACTTGGCGGTAGTAGCGCTAACGGAACCAGCCACCGGGTGGTATGACACGTTGCTGGTCTTGAACTTTTCACGGATGCTAGCCACCGGCGATGCGATCACTTTGCGTGCCACCAGTGTGGGGCCAGCGGTTAAACCGGTGTCGCCATGGCAGCGAAAGCAAACCTCGTATTCGTGCGTTGCTGGATTTACCTCAGTGCCACCAATATTGACACCTCTGACGCCGGTCAGCGGTGCAGCCAGGGCACCCTCTGATCCCGCAGCGTTGGTGCTGGCCGGCCCATTGGTTTGGTGCGGGTTATGACAATCGACACACTCCACATGCTTAACTGTCACGTTGCCATTGGCATTGCCTTCCATCGGGTCATGGACGCCCGTCAGGCTCATGGTCGAACTGCTGTGCGCGGATGCCTTGGTGTATTCGCCCGCAATGTTCTTGACCGCCGGGGTCATGGCCGATCCGTTGTGACAGACCAGGCAGTTGTCCTCTTCTTTTGCGTAATTCAGCAGCCTTGGAGCCCCCGGCGCAGTGTGCGGGCGGTGGCAATTTTCACAGGCATTGGCGGCCACCGTGGTGCCGCTGGTATGGGTCCAGGGCGAGGTGTAGGTGGTGGCGGGTGAGCCAAAAGTAATGTTCGTGCCTGAGTAAGTATTTGTCGCGACAGCGTGGCTACTGACCCCCAGGGTAGGGGTACCCCAGCCGGAGTTAAGGTGGCAGGTCAGGCAAAGCGCCGACTTGTCATTGGACTTGACGAGGAACTTGGGCACCGTGTTGTCATGCGCATCGTGACAGGACATGCACTGCATCTGCCCATTCTCAAGTTTGACTTTTTCGGTGCCTGCCGTGCCTTTGGAACCCAGCGAAGCTGCTGCCACCAGCGTGTTTCCAGTTTTTGACTTGCTGGTGCTGGTATAGGTGAATGACACCGGGTGGTGGCTTGACAGGTTGTTGTTAAAGTTGGACACCCCAGCGGGCATGGTGGTGACCGTGCCAGCCATCGTCACCGGGCCCTGGGTCAGCAATGAGCCCAGCGCGATGGTGCCGTCGTGGCAGCTCAGGCACAGTAGCGATGAGCCATTGGGCTGCCCCATGGTTGCCGTCATGCTGGTGCTGCCGGTTCCATACAACTCGGCAGTCGTGTACACATGGGTCGGATTGCTGCGGTTCCACAATGGGGCAATAGTCGACGCGTTGTGCGGCACATGGCAAAACACGCAGATTTGTGGCTCGGTGCTGGCCTTCACCGTGGCGCTGCTGCTGGCTGATAGATCATGCTTGGTATTCTTGATGGCGGCTTGCGGCTGCACGCTCCACAAAGACGCACTTGCCAATAGCGCGACGGCCACCCATTTACCCCAGACGCGCGTCATGTTGGACCTCCGACGTAACGAAATACCTGTACTCTTCGATTGTAGGAATCGGCGATATAAATCATGTCATCGGCGCCTATGTAAATACCGGTCGGCAACCAGAACTCGCCGTGCGCTTCGCCCCGAGCCCCAATAGAAAGCAATAGCTGGCCACCTTGATCAAAAATCTGCACACCGTTCAGCAGCGCATCCACCAGATAGACGTGGCCAAAGCTGTCCGTGGCGACGCCTTTTTGCCGAAAGGCGTCGCCTGCGCTGTCGCCCATGCGGCCAAATTTGCGGATGAAGTGGCCCTGCGTGTCAATCGTCTGCATCCGGAAGTTCAGTGAATCAGTCACCAGCAGTCGATCTTTGTCAAGCCACAGCATGGTCGGAAAATTAAACTCCCCGTCCGCCTCGCCACGCTGGCCGATGCTGGTCAGAAAGCGGCCATCGGGTGCATAGACCTTGATGCAGTGGGCGCTGGTGTCAACCACATAAAGTTTGCGCGCCGCAGCGTCAAAAGCAATACCTGTGGGCTGGCGTACCGCTTCGCTTAGGGCCAGGCGCACGGCAAATTCAGCACCGGGCTTGATGACAAACACACCGCCCAGCGCCGAGTCACTCACATAGACGCTGTCGTTGTCGCCGCGCGCCAGCCCAATAGGAGAGGGCAACTGCAAATCGTCTTCAAGGTGGATCAATTGGTACTTGTTTGTACCCCGGTCAAAGCGGTGCACGCCTTGGGCACCGGGGTCGGCCACATACAAAACCTGCCCCACCTCCAGTACTGCCATCGGGCGCACCAGAAGTTCTGGTGTTTCGCCAAAAATAAATTCGGCCACGCGCCGGAAAAAACCCTTGGTAAACCCCAGGTCCTTGGGTGCCGATATGCTGCGCACAAACGCAATACGCGGCGCCTCGGGCGGGGCTGGCCAGACCAGCGTGCTGGCGGGCTCAGGTTTGACTTCAACCGGGGTGGCGCAGGCGCCCAGCAAGGCCAGCAGCAGCACGCCCATCAGACCACGCAGTGAGCAAAAGTTCGCCACGACTAAAAGTCCCGGCGCAGGTCAAAGCGCCCAAGGGTAATCTCGCGCACATAGCGGTCTTGCGACTCTTGGGTGCGCGACAAGTCGGCGGAAAAGCTCAGCCGGCGGTAACGCCACAGCGCCTTGATACCGGCGGTCTTGCGTTCGCGAAAACTGATGCCCCCGCGGTCGCGCTCGTACAGGGCGGTGGCGTTAAGGCTCAAGCCGGTATTGAAGTGCAAACCCAGCAACAGGTCGTAGCCAACCAGATCCGAGTCCTGCAGCAAATTCTCGGCACTCACAAGGCTGTGCCGCAGACCGAAACGGTAATTGTTGCGCGTCTCCAGCGGAATGGCACCTTGCAGATAAAACTCACCCGAAGAGCGCACAAAAGGAGAAATGGTTTCGCGGTGGTTTTCATGTTCCAGCACGCCGCCAACCATCAGCTCAATGCGGGACGAAAGCGGCACGTCCGCGCGGGCACCAATCAGCCGGGTTTGAACACTGTTGAGTGGTGAAGTCGGTGCACCAGAGCGCAGCGTGGGTGCGGAATCGCTGTAGCGCAGATACAGGTTCAACATGGGCGAGACCGCCCAGTTCAAGTTCAGACCCTGGTCCAACTGGGTGCTGGCGAAAGTACCACCCACATCAAACTCGTAGTCGATCAGCACCTCTTCGCCATCCAGAATAAGCCCCGTCAACAGGCGCTGCAGGCGTGTTGAGATGCCAACAACGCTCAGCACGTAATCAATGCCTTCTATATACGTCTGTGTCCGGTTTATGTTTCTGACTTGCACGCTGCTGCCGGTTACCCGGGTGCGCGACAGGGGAACCGGTGCCGTGCCGTTGAGCACCGCGTGCTCGCCGACGATAGGCACCAAACTGCCATTGGCGATCTGATCGCGTTGCTCGTAGCGCACCGAGTAACTGGCTTGCCCGGTTCCCAGCGGCAGTGCCATGGCATAAGCAATCGAGCCGTCGACGCCCTGCGCATGGCTGCTGAATTGCTCTGACTTGGCATCGTTCAGGTGCAGGCCAGCGCTCAGGTCCAGGTCTTTGATGGGAGTCCAGTTGGTCCAGGCGTTGGCAGAATCGATCAACGTGCTGCGCTGGTCCTGGCGATTGCGTCCAAACTGGTAGTTGGCATAGGTTCGCCATTGCGAACTGGGTGTTGCGTTGTAGTCCAACGTGAAGCGCAAGTCGTTAACCTCCGGGGTTGCGCCCAGCGCTTGGGTGTATTGCTGCTTGCTGTACTCAATGCGGTTGTTCAGCTCAAACGAAGAGCCGTTGCTGCCCAGCTTCAAGCGAGTGTCGAGGCTCAGGTTTTTCAAATCCTGGTGAGAGCTCTGTAAGGGGGAGCCGGCGCTGGCGTTGGCCGAATCCTGCTGCACCAATCCAAGGCTGAATTGAGTTCGCCCGTTGTTGGGCAGGCTGCGCTCGGCCCTTAAATTAAAACGGTCTACCTTGTCGTCGACACTCCGGTTCACGCTGGAACCCTGGTTATGTTCTCGCGTAGCGGCCAAGTCCAGCGCCACCGGTGACAGCGGCGCCACCACGGTGGCGGTCAGTCCGTAACGGGTACTGGTCTGGTTGAAGATTTCACCCGAACTCACCGAGGGCGAGTTGTTCAGATGTTCATAAAAAACAGTGCCCCGCGCCGGTTTGTCGCTCAATATGCGCGCCTGTACGTTCAGGTTGTAAAGCGAATCACGGTTGCTGCTGCCAACGCCATCGCTGTCAGCGTGGCCGCTAGCCCCAACCAGTCCAAGCCCAACATCCAGTGACAAAAGCTTGGGGTGGTAGATGTAGCTGTGCGTTGTCAACGAGGTCTCCAGGCGCACATCGTTCTGGCCCGAATTCTGGGTGCTGATGCTGGTGCCACTGCTATCTGAAATGCTGCTGCTGGTGGCATTGCTTTGGCCGGTGGTGCCGACAAAGCCTTCGGCCCCTGTGATTTTGAAAATCTCAAAATCAGGCTGCGCCCAGCATATCGGTTGTAAACCAAGGCAGAGCACCAAGCCCTGGATGGCACGCATCACGGGAGTCGGCGTCAACTGGCCATTCATAGGTCTTCAACTTATGGTTTTACGGGTGGTTTAGGCGCGTAGTCAAAGCCCGCCATGCGCCCAAAGCCAAACACGTCGATCTTATTGGGCGCCACCTGGCTGGTCACCAGAATCAGGTACTCAACGTTGAACTTGGGGTCGGCATACTTTTTGAACAACCCCACATTGTCGTAATCAATCTTGACGGCCGCTGGCAGGCTCATGCCCTCACCTTGATTGGGCTGACCAAACGCCATGCGCAATTGGTCGTCATCGCCAAAGATCTGCACGTTCTGAAACGCCGCATCGCTCACATAGACATTGCCGCTACGGTCCACTGCAATGCCTTTGGGGCGGGCAAAGGTGCCGGGGGTGTCGCCGGCCTCGCCGAAGCTGCGCAGGTGTTTACCATCGGCGCTGAAGCGTTGAATGCGAAAGTTGCCGGTGTCCACCACCAGCATGTCACCATTCGGCGCAACGCTGATATTGGTCGGGTGCAGCATGGCAGTCTCGGCCGAGTTGCCCTTGCCAAACCTGAACAGCAGTTTGCCGGTCAGCTTGTGCAGTACCTGCACTTCCTGGTGCTCCAGGTCAACCACATACAGCTTTTCTCCCACAATCGCGGTGTCAAT
>Ga0194060_10002553_pt1 | contig 12947 bp, 11 predicted proteins | sample SepL225m_MetaG_FD_163427 | JGI IMG/M metagenome (GOLD analysis project Ga0194060, IMG submission 163427) | Anoxic zone freshwater microbial communities from boreal shield lake in IISD Experimental Lakes Area, Ontario, Canada - Sep2016-L222-5m | ecosystem: Environmental > Aquatic > Freshwater >... | reverse complement strand
ACCCGGGCCCGACCGGGAGCAGGTCCAGCAGACCCTCAACGCCGCCGGTTTTCTTCGGCTGGAGCCCTTGGACTCCCTGGAGCAGGCCCTGGCCAACCTGCGGACCGAACAGGGGCCGGTGCTGCCCCTGCTGGTGCTGGCGCGGCGCCCCGGGGAGGACGCAGCCCCGGCGGGAGTCAAGGGGCTCCAGCTGGAGCTCGGTGCCATGAGGGAACTGCCGGTGGCTCTGCTCACCCGGGAAGAGCCGGTTCCGCAATCCGAGGATCCGCTTATCCGCCCGCTGCCCTGGCCGACCGCCGAGGACCCCTCCTGGCTGCCCCTGCTGGATGAGCTGGCCGGACTGGATTAGAGCGGCGCCACTTTCACCAGGTTTCCCCCGCCATCCACCCGCAGGAACCCGTCCTCGATGCGGTTCCCTCCGCGCAGGACCGGATCCGCCGCGTCCTTCGCGAGGAGGATGCCACCCCTGGCATTGCGGTGGACCACGCACTCCTCCAGGGTCACCTGGGAATCCTCCAGCAACAGCAGCCCCGTATCCAGGCCTTCCTTCAGGGTGCAGCGCACCAGCAGGAGGCTGCCGCCGGGTTCCACCTGGACACCGGCGCCACCGTTGCCCGAGATCTCACAGGAATCCAGCACGCCCTGCCCGCCTTCGGAACAATCCACCCCCAGGGACTGGCCGTCCGAAAAGGAGCAGTTCCGGGCCTGGACCGTGGCCCCGTGGTGGATGAGCAGGCCGGCGCCGCCATTGGCCAGCACCTCGCAGCCTTCCAGAGTGGCCAAGCCCCGCTCCATGACGGATAGGCCAAAGCCCGCGTTCCCGGTGAGTTGGCACTGGCGAAGGAGGACATTGGCTCCGGCCAGGATGTGCACCCCCGAGCAGGCATGCCCGCGGATGACGCAGGCTTCCAGCACCACCTGGCTGTGCTCAAGGGCCAGCAGACCCGCGAAGTGGCTGTCCAGCAGGCGGCAGCGGTTCAGCTGGGCCCTGCCCTCGCCCTCCACTTCCACCGCCCCGGCATCCCCCGCCAGGGAACTCTCCTCCAGGGTGGCCTGCCCGCGGGATCGGATCTGGAGGCCGATGCCCGCCCCAGGCCCCACCGACACTTCTTTCTGGAAGACCTGGGCGCCGGATTCCACGCGCACTCCGGCGGTGCGGAAGCCATGGATCCGGCCTCCTTCGATCCGGGCCAGAGTGCCCGATTCCGCGATGAGGCCAAGGGGGCCATCGGCCTGGAATTCGCAGTCCCGGAACTCGGGGGAGGTCCCCATCCCCACCAGCCTGGCGCAGGCGTCCCGGCCCCGCAGAATGCAGCCTTCCAGGAGCGGCGCGCCGCTGGTGACCAGGAGCGCCACCCCCCCGGGCGGCGCCTGGAGCGTGATGCCCCGGAGGGTGGCTCCCCGGGTCTTGACCTGGAGGGCCGAACCCGTGACCCCCTCAATGATCACTGCGCCCGGTTCCCCCTGGGCCAGGATGGTCACATCCGTGTCCACCAGCACAGATTCCCGGTAGATCCCTGGCAGCATCAGGATCTCGACACCGGGTCTGGCTTGGCGCAGAGCCACCTTCAGGCTCAGGCACTGCCCCTTCCCGCCCTTGCCCACGACCAGCACCGGACCGCTGCTGCCTCGCTCCGACCTGCGCAGCGACACCGGGGAGGCCGCGACTGCGGCGGCCGGAGCTGCCTCCATGGCCTCGCGGATGGCCGCCCCGAGGGCTTCGGCATCCAGAAAGCGGTCCGCGGGCTGTTTGGCCAGGGCCCGCTGAACCACTTCAAGCAGCTGTTCCGAAGCGCCCTTCGTCTCGGCGGGACTGAGCGGCTCGGGAGGGTGCAGCAGAATGCGTTGCAGTACCGCGGTGGTGCTCTCGCCCCGGAACGGCTTCCGCCCCCCGGAAAGGATCTCGTAGAGGATCACGCCGATGGCGAAGATATCGGAACTGGCCGAGGCCTTCTGCTGGTCCAGGTATTCCGGGGCCATGTAGCTCACGGTCCCCATCCAGGTCCCTTCCTGGGTCAGGCCCGAGGGCCCCATCTGGGCGACCCCGAAATCCATGAGCTTGGCGTGGCGCCGCTTCCCGTGTTGGGTTACCAGGATGTTGGCAGGCTTGATGTCCCGGTGGATCACCCCGTGTTCGTGGGCATAGGCGAGGCCCTCGCACACCTGTGCCAGCACCTCCAGCAGTTCCGGCACTGGGGTCTTGCCCTCCTGGATGAGGGACTCAAGCTCGACGCCGTTGACATACTCCATGACCAGAAAGTGGAGACCCTCGTCCTCACCGAACTCGAAGACCGTGACCACATGGGGATGGTTGAGCAGGGCCACCGCCCGGGCTTCCCGCTCGAACCGCGCCTGGGCCTCCTCCCCAAAGGCTGAGCTGGTCGAAAGGATCTTCAGGGCCACTTCCCTGCCCAGCCGCGGATCCCGCCCCAGGTAGACCTCCCCCATGGAGCCCTGGCCCAGAAGCCTCACCACCTCGAACCTGCCGAGTCGTTCTCGCATGGGACCCTATCGGCAGCAACCCCTCAGGCATCCAATCCCGGCTAGCGCGCCTCGATGGGCATGCGGCGAAGCCGCTCCACCCGGACTGCCATGGGCGGGTGGGTGGAGAAAAGACCCATGAGGCCGCTCCCGCTGAGCGGGCTCACGATCATCATGTGGGCCGTGGCGGGTTCCGCAGACTGCATGGGCAGCTGCTGATTGTAGGTGTGCAGGCGCTCCAGGGCCGAGGCCAGCAGGTCCGGGCGCCCGGTCAGGTGGGCGCTGTAATCATCGGCCAGGTACTCGCGGGACCGGCTCAGGGCCATCTGCAGCAAAAGCGCCGCCACGGGGCCGAGGATCATGATGGCGATGCTGGCAACGGGATTGGAGCGGCCCTCCTCGTCCCGGGCACCGAAGAACCCGGCAAACCGGGACAGCAGCATGATGGCCTGGGCCAGCACGGCGGCAAGGCTGCCGATGAGGATGTCCCGGTTCTTCACATGGCCCAGTTCGTGGGCGATGACCGCCTCCAGCTCAGGGCGGCTCAGGACCCGCATGATGCCTTCGGTGACGGCCACCACAGCATGATCGGGATCCCGTCCCGTGGCGAAGGCGTTTGGGGTGTCCTCAGGAATGATGGCAATGCGGGGCATGGGCAGTCCAGCCCGCTGGGAGAGGTTCGCGACGATGGCATGGAGCTCCGGGGCCTCCGCCTGGCTGACCGGTTGGGCTCCGTAGCTGGCCAGCACGATCCGGTCTGAAAAGAAGTAGCTCACCCCGTTCAGGACCAGGCCGAGGGCAAGTGCCAGGAGCATGCCGGCCTGGCCGCCGGCCATATCCCCGATCCAGACCAGCAGTCCGGTCATGGCCACGATCAGGAGCAGCGTTTTGGTCTGATTCATGGGACCCCCCCATTCCAGGATACGGATGCCTTCAAGCGCCCATCCGCTTGACCACCACCAGGGTCACATCGTCCCGGAACCGGCCGTCATGGAGGTGCTGGAAGGCGACCACCAACAGGGCCTCGAACAGCTCATCCGCGCCCGCATCCGGGTGGCCAAGGACCACCTCCGCCAGCGCGCCATCGCCCAGCTCCTCCCCGGCAGGATTCTCCGCTTCCACCAGGCCGTCCGTGAAGATCACCAGGACATCTCCCGGCTCCAGGTGGGCCCGGCCTTCCCGGAAGGAGACCCCGGGCAGCAGACCGACCATCGGCCCGGTGGGCGCCAGGCGAAGCACCTCGCCCCGGGCACGCACCAGCAGGGGGGGATTGTGCCCGCCATTGACATAGCGGAGATCGCCGTTGGCGGGATTCAGGCTACCGGCGAAGAGGGTGGTGTAGCGGTTGCCATCCCGCACATCGTTCATCCGCCGGTTCACCCGCTCGGCCAGCCGCCCCCAGTCCGGCACCCGGTGATCGGCCATCGCCCTCAGGAAGGCGGACAGCTGGGTCATCATCAGTGAAGCGGGGAGGCCCTTCCCGGAGATGTCCCCCACGGCGAGGTGCAGGCGGTCCCCCAGGCCCTCCTCACTGGCCATCCACAGATCGTAGAGATCGCCGCCGACGGCCTGATAGGGCAGGTTGGCGGCAGCGCACGCCCAGCCCTTGGGCTCGGGCAGGGTCTTGGGCAGCAGGCTGCGCTGGATGTTGCGCGCCAAGTCCAGATCCTTCTCCATGCGCTCGCCCTGAATGCGCGCTGCCCGCAGGTCGAGGCTCGACAGCTGGGAGGAAGTCAGGTTCAGCAAGGTGCGCAGAAAGACCAGATCGTCCTCGGACAGGTGGCCCACCGCCGGATCGGCGGCATAGGCAAAGCCGTGGCTGCGGGACTGGTCCCCCAGTTCGATGGCGTGGACGAGTCCCCGGGTGCTGATGACTTCCTGCAGGCGATCCCCTTCGAGCGCTGCGGGCAGCACCCCCACCCCTTTGGCATGGAGGACCTGACCCTGGGCATCCAGCACCAGCAACCGCATGATCCGGAACTCCCCCATCAGGGTGTTGGCCATGAGGCGCACTAGGTCCTGCCGGGTCTCCACTTCACCCAGGTTCCGGGTGAGCTCAAACACCGTGTTGAGGCGGGACAGTTGCAGCGCCAGGGACTGGTTCTGGCTGCTGCGGATGGCCTCGGCGCGGCGCCAGGCAAGCAAGGGTGCACTGATGGAGAGCAGCAGGGGAACGGCCCCGGGGAGTTCTTCCGTCCGCAGGACGAGGTGACCGAACAGCTGGCCGCCATGCTGCCAGGGGCGCACCTGCCAGCCCTCGCCAGGATGAGTCGGGAAGGCGGGCGCTGCCCCCCGTAGAAAGAGCCAGCTTCCCCCATCCCAGAGACCGCCCTGGCGCGCCTTGGCGATGCCCATGGCGGTGATGCCCACCAAGTGGACAAGATCCTCCTCGCTGCCCTGCTCTGGAAAGGTCTCCAGGAAGTCGATGAGGGGGAGCAGCTCCTGCGCCCCCTCCGGGATCTTGAGCGCAAGCTGGCGAAGACGGTCGAAGGGATCGGTCAGCATGTCGGGTGAACCCGGTGGTTCAACTGATCTTCTTGATCAGGCAGCATTCGTTGCGCCCGGAGGCTTCATCCGCCTTGAACTGGACCTCATCCATGAACCGGCTCATGAGCAGCAGGCCCAGCCCTCCCTTGCGGGGGTGCTTGATGTATTCCTTCGGATCAGGGAGCACCATCTGGTCCCCGCGGATGCCCTGGCCCGAATGCAGGATGTGGATCTCCAGGGCCTGCTCCGTGAAGCGCAGTTCCAGCTCCACGCTGTGATCGCCTTCGCCGTGGTAGGCATGAAGGATCACATTGGTCACTGCCTCATCCACGGCGATGCTCACCTTGGCAGCCGTGGCATCGTCCAGCCCCGCGGCCAGGGAGGCGCGCTTGGCGAGACCCGTGACCAGATTCAGGTAGCGGGTCTGGCTCGGGATGATGAGCCGGAACTGAGCGTGGTCCACCTTCGCCGCCACCTTCAGTCCTTCCGCCCTGGAGTCGCTTCCGCCAGTGCCTGCTCCTCGTTGGCGAAGACGCGATACAGCTGGGTGAAGCCAAGGGTATCGAAGATGGCGAAGACATTCTCCTGGAGGTTGGAAAGCAGGATGTCCCCATCGTGCTCCCGCACGGTCTCGATCAGGCCCATGATGGCGCCCAGGCCAGCGGAGCTGATGTAGTTCAGGTCCTTGCAGTTGAGGATGATGGTGTAGCGGCCGTCCCGCACCAATCCTTCCAGGGCCTCCTCGAAGCCACGCACGGTGTGGGCATTGATGAATCCGGCGGGGAGCAGTACCGCCACCTCGCCGACCTGCCTCACCGCAATGGAAAGATCCGCCATCCTGGGTCTCCAAGGAACTTGCGCAATGCTATCGGTTCCCCGGAGGCCTGTCCAAGCAATTGGAAAACTCAGTGGACCCGTGGCTGGGTGCCAGCCCCTTGGTCATGGCGAGGCATTCCGACTGGATTGGAGTAGCCTTGAGGTCCCATTCTCGGCCGAGCCCCCGATGAGCGATCTCCACCCAGCGGACCCACCCCACCCGGATGCCCTTCGGACCCATCTGGAAGAGTGGCTCAACCGCCAGAATCAGCACTTGCTCGAAGAGGTTCTGGCCACCTGGCAAGGAGCCCTCAACCGCTTCCAGCCCGACGCGGCCCTGCTCGCCGGTTTGCGGGATGCCGTGCTGCCTGCCGCAGCCGCACCGAATGCGGACCTGGCGGAGGTCAACCTGGCCAGCGCCCTGGATCTGTTGGAGGGTGCTACGAGCCAGGGCGATCTCCTCAAACGCCTGCTGGACGCCGTCTCCTGGTTCGCGGAGCGCAGTGCCCTCTTTATTCTCAAGCAGGGCATGGCATCCCTCTATGCCCAGAGGAGCTTCGATGCCGGCCTCGCCCCGAAAGCAGGGGCGGTGGAAGCGCCGCCCGACCTGGAGGCCCTCATGCTCGGGTCGGAGCGCTCCCTGCGCCGCAAAGGACCGAGCTATGCGGCCCTGTTGGCTGCCCTGGGGGCCGATGAGGCCACCGACTGGGCGATCTATCCCCTCCGGCATAAGAAAAGGGCCGTTGCCCTGCTGCTGGTGGATAGCGGTCTACTCCCCAGGCTGGAGCGTCCCGAGCAGGTCAGGGCCCTGGTCCTGGCCACCTCAGGCCTGTTGGCCTCCCTCGCTTTCGGGCGGGAGGAAGAGGCCCGGTCCGTCCCGGCGGGGAATCCTCCCGGCGTCCCTGCCCAGGCCAGCCCCGAGCCTGCGGAGCCTGCCCCTGCGGCCGAGCTCGATCCGCGGATTCGAGCCGCCGCCGAGCGCCTGGCCCGGGTGCTGGTCGGGGATGTCGAACTCTACTTCCCTGCGGAGGTTGGCAAGGCCCGCACCCAGGGCAACCTCTATGGCCTGCTCCGGAACGATCTGGAAAGGAGCCGCGCCACCTTTGTGGAACGCTTCGGAGAAGATATCGAAATTCGATACCGAATTTTCACCACCACCGTCATTCAGCACCTATGCAATGGGGACGCCTCTCGGCTGGGACCCGCCCCCTGGGCCTAGAATCCGCTGCGGGTAAAGGTGACAATCGACTCGTAATCTGGTAAAACCTTGTTCCTTTGGGAATGGACAAGGACGGGCAATGGCTGATCTCGGCAAGAAATACACATGTTTCCAGTGCGCGGGGAAGTTTTACGACTTCGGCAAACCCGAGGCGCTCTGCCCTAAGTGCGGGGCCAACCAGAAGGCCGCTCCCGCCAAACCCAAGGCCATCAAGAAGGAGAAGAGCGTCCATGTGATCGAGGACGATTTCTCCGCCGAGCCCGAAGCAGAGACCCTGGAGGAGACCTTCAGCGAAACGGGTGTGGCCATCGAGCGGGGCCGTGGCGAGGGCTTTGATCCCGGCGATCTGCGCATGGACGACTACGACGAATAGCGAACCCCGCCGGATCGCGTAGCAGGGTGCTGAATGCACCCTGCGCAGCGAGGCTCCGGCGAGGGTGAGCATCACGCTCGAGTGGGCTCCACACCTGGTGCGTCGCCAGGGTGCTGAATGCACCCTGCGCAGCGAGGCTCCGGCGAGGGTGAGCATAATGTCTAGGTGCATCCCCCCACCGGAGTCCCTCTCGTCGATCGGCACACCCATCTCGAGGGTGCCCTCGATCCCGCCTGGGTGCGGATGGAGGCGCAGCGGCGGGGCCTGCTCCTGCCCGCAAGCCTGGAGCTGCTCTGGTCCGGCGCAGCGGTCCCCTTCCCGGGATTCATCGATGCCTTCCTGTTCGGAGCGATTCTGCTCGATAGCCAAGCAGCCATCCGGGCGGCCACCCTTTCCGTGGCAAAGCGCACCCAAGCCGCTGGAGGCGTGGGGTTCGACCTCTGGGCCTCGCCCCACTTCCTGGTGGTCCATCGGGGGCAGCTTTCCCTCGATGCCTTCTGGCGCGGCCTTGAGGAAGGTCTTGCCGAAGCGCGCTCCTGGGGCCTTCGGGGCTGTGTGGTGCTGGATGCGATCAATCACTTCGGTCCCAAGCATGGTCACGCAGTCCTCGATCTGACCCTGTCCAGCCTGCCGAACTTCGTGAAGGGCTTCTCCACCGGTGGCCTGGAGGGCTGCCCCTTCCGGGACTTGGCCCCGGTCTTTGAGCGGGCCCGGGCGGCGGGTCTGCGCATCGCCGCCCATGCCGGCGAGAATGGGCCAGGCACCAACATCCGGGAGGCGGTGCTGGAGGGCGGGGTCTCCCGCATCATCCATGGCATCCGGGGGGATGATGCCACCTTCGACCTGTTGGCAGAGCGCGGGATTCCTGTGGACATCTGCCCCAGTTCCAACCGCGCCCTCGCGGCGGACATCGATCCACATCCCCTGCCGCGCATGCTGCGAGCCGGCGTGCGCTGCGCCCTGGGCACCGATGATCCCGGGGTCATCCCCTGCGATCTGGGTACCGAAGTGGCCGCAGCAGGCAGGATGGGCTTGGCCGCCGTCGAGTTGGCTGCCCTGAGGACCTTTGGCGCCGAGGATGCCTGGTGTCTCCAAGCCTGAGCCCGCCAACTCGGGGGTCGAAGCAGAGCCAGGTTCCAGGTAGACTAGAAGATTCGGTGTGCGCCCATAGCTCAGCTGGATAGAGCATCAGGCTTCGAACCTGAGGGTCGGGCGTTCGAGTCGCTCTGGGCGCACCACCGGTTTGACAATCAGTTTTTTTGCGAGCGTGGCGGAACTGGTAGACGCACTGGATTTAGGTTCCAGCGGTTCACACCGTGTCGGTTCGAGTCCGACCGTTCGCACCATTTGCCAGGATTGGCAAACAGGACGGAATCGCCACCAGGCGATTGCCGCCCGAAGGGCGAGGGCACAGGAGGTGCCCGAGTCACGAGGTGAGTCCCCCATAGCAACCCTTGGAGCCCCACAGATGTGCCCCAGCTACTCACCACGCTGATTCAAACCCGCCCGAAGGGCGAGGGCACAGGAGGTGCCCGAGTCACGAGGTGAGTCCCCCATAGCAACCCTTGGAGCCCCACAGATGTGCCCCAGCTACTCACCACGCTGATTCAAACCCGCCCGAAGGGCGAGGGCACAGGAGGTGCCCTCGCCACCACGAGAATCTGACGAATCCCTGACCACATCCCCACGCACACGGAGTCCCCATGTCTGCCACGCTTCTCCACCAGTCCCTTACCCGCAAGGCTGTCGAAGTGACGGTACCTGCCGCTGAAGTGAACGCCACCTTCGACGAAGTCGTGGCGAAGATTGCACCCAAGGTCCGCATTCCCGGCTTCCGTCCCGGCAAGGCCCCGCGCTTGGTGCTCATGCAGAAATACGCCCGCGAAATCCAGTCGGATGTCGCCCAGCAGTTGGTGGAAAAGCACTTCTGGAAGGCCGCCCAGGAGACCGGAGCCCTGCCCATCTCCCACCCCTCACTGGAGAAACTGGACCTGAAGGAAGGCGCCGATGCCATCTTCCGCGCCCAGTTCGATGTGGCGCCTGAAATCACCCTGCCGGACTACAAGACCATGACCCTCACCCGGAAGCGGCAAGCCATCGATGGCGCCGCCGTGGTGGAGCAACTGGAAGCCCTGCGCCAGCGGGCTACCCGCTTTCTGCCGGTCGAGGAGGGGGTGGTTGTCTCGGGCCTCATTGCCACCTGCGATATCCGGGTGAAGCCCCAGGGCCTCAAGGCCCAGTCCTATCAGGATCAGGTGCTGGAAATCGATGGAACCCGCCCCTTCGATGTCGAGTTGCTAGGGCTCAAGGTGGATGAGAAGAAGACCTTCACCCTGACCCATCCCTCCGATGATGCCAACACGGTGCTGGCCGGCAAGACCCTGTCCTATGAGGTTCATGTCAAGGATCTCCGCCGCAAGGAGGTGCCGGAGCTGGGCGATGAATTCGCCAAGGACATGGGCGCCTACGAGGATCTGGAGGCCCTGAAAGCCGCCGTGGCCAAGGATCTCGAAGAGGCCGCCGACCGCGATGCCGCGGCCCGGCTCCAGGCCACAATGCTGGACACCCTGCTGGATGCCGCCCCCTTCGAAGTGCCCCGTTCCATGGTTGGCCTGCAGCTCGATGACTATTGCCAGGAGTTCGCCCAGCATGTGGGGCGCCAGGGCATGGACCCCAAAAAGGTGAACTGGCAGGCCTATCGCCAGTACCGCCTGAATGACGCCGAACGCGCGGTGCGCAGCGGCTACCTGCTGCAGGCCATTGGCAACGCCGAAGCCATCGAGGTCCCCGAAGCCGACATCGATGCCGAGATCCGCGCCTTCATGGCCGAGAAGCAGGTTGAGCAGCCCTTCGAGGCCTTCAAGGCCGAGTTGGAGCGCCGCGGCAATGCTACCGAGATCAAGGGGCGCCTGCGCACGGACCGTATCTTCGAGCACCTCCTCGCCACCGCGACCATCACCGAAGAACGGCTGGACAAGGCGGCCTTCGAAGCCCTGGTGGAGTTGGAGCGCAAGCGGGAGGCCGGTGTCCCCGTGAACCGCTTCGATGCCGGCGGTCTGGAAGGTGGCGACCTGGAGGGGCAAGAAGGTGGCGAACCCGCGGTCGTGGCGCCAGCCGGTCATGTTCACGGCCCCGACTGTGATCACGATCACGAGGGTGAGGAGCCCCAGCCGAAAAAGAAGGCGGCGAAGGCCAAGCCGGCGGTGACGGAACCGGAGGCGGCCGAGGCCCCCAAAGCCCGCAAGGCCGCCCCCAAGAAGTAGCGGTCTGCACTTGCTCCGCGAAGAAGGCGCCGATCGGCGCCTTCTTGCTATCCTGATCCTTCCGCCGGAGGGCCCATGCCCAGCAGCTACTATCCCCCCATCGTCATCGAGCAGACCCCCCGCGGGGAGCGCAGCTACGACATCTACTCGCGCCTCCTGAAGGACAACATCATCTTCCTCGGCACGCCCATCGATGACAGCGTGGCCAACGCCATCGTGGCGCAGATGCTCTTCCTCGAAAGCGAGGACCCGGACAAGGACATCCAGATCTACATCAACAGCCCGGGCGGGAGCGTCACGGCGGGGCTGGCCATCTACGACACCATGCAGTTCGTGAAGAACGACATCGTCACCTATTGCATCGGCCAGTGCGCCTCCATGGGTGCCCATCTCCTGGCCGCTGGCACCAAGGGCAAGCGGTTCGCCCTGCCCAACGCCCGCATCATGATCCACCAGCCCTCCGGGGGCGCCCAGGGCCAGGCCACGGAGATCGAGATCACCTACAAGGAGATCCAGCGCCTGAAGGAGAACCTCGCCGCCACCTTCGCCAAGCACACCGGCCAGACCCTGAAAAAGGTCATGAAGGACATGGATCGGGACTACTTCATGAGCGCCGATGAGGCCCTGGAATACGGCATCGTGGACAAGGTCCTCTCCGAGCGGCCCGCCTGATGAAGGCAAGTCTTTCCAAGGTTCCAGGATTCGAGCACCTCTCCAGGATCCCGCTGTACATGCCCGGCAAGCCCATCCAGGAAGTCCAGCGTGAGCTGGGGATCAACCGCGTGGTCAAGCTGGCTTCCAACGAGAACCCCTGGGGGCCGACGGAAGCCGTCAAGGCCCGGGTGGCGTCGGTGATCTCCGGCTCCGAATTCGAGGGCCTTGGTCTCTACCCGGTCAGCGATGGCCACTATCTGCGTAAGCGCATCGCCGAGCGGAGGGGAGTGGCCCTGGACCGCGTGGTCCTCGGCAACGGCAGCAGTGAGATCCTGGAGATGGTGGCCAAAGCCGCCTTCCTCGAGGGCGGCAGTGCCGTGATTCCCAGACACAGCTTCGCCATCTACGGCATCGCCACCCAGACCGCCGGGGGGCGCGTCATCGAATCCCGGGCCTCGGCCACTGACCTCGATCCGGACGACATCCTGCGCTCCGTGGCTGAGGACACCCGCCTGGTCTATCTGGGCCACCCCAACAACCCCACGGGCATTCGGCTGGACCGCGCCGCCATCGAGGGGCTGCTGCGCAGCCTGCGCGAAGACATCGTCCTGGTGGTGGACCAGGCCTACGCCGAGTATGAGGATCCGGCCGAGTATCCGGATCTGGCCGATTACCTGGATGAGCGGCCGAACCTGCTGGTGCTCCACACCTTTTCCAAGATCCACGCGTTGGCCGCGATGCGGATCGGCTACGGCCTGGGCTCCCGGGAACTGATGGGCTACATCGAGCGAGTGCGCAGTCCCTTCAACACCAATCACCTGGCCCAGGCCGCCGCCGAGGTGGCGGTGCAGGATCTGACCTTCGAGGCCTTCACCCGGCAGAAGAATACGGAGGCCCGTGCCGCCTTCGTCCAGGAAGCAGCCAAACACCGCTGTCATCTCAGCGGCAGCCACGGCAACTTCATCCTGCTGGAGAGCGCCATGCCTGCGGTGGACCTGTTCAAGGCCCTGCTGCAGTGCGGAGTGATCGTGCGCCCCATGCAGAACTACGGCCTGCCCAGGCACATCCGCGTGACCTTTGGGAAGCCCCACGAAATGGACGCCTTCTGGAGCGCGGCCGGCCCCCTGCTTGACGGCGGCTGCTGATTGCCGCCCATCGAGGAGGAGATCGCCCTGCTGAGGGGCCTCCTGGACCGCGCCGAGCGGGCCGCCTGTCGGCAGGGGCTCGCGGCCTTGCGCGCGCGCTACCGCCAGGATCCGGCTTCCTTCGGGCCCGCCGCAATCGCCGCCCTAAAGGAGCTCGCAGCGGGGCTAGAAGGGCTGCCTGACCTCGAAGCTGCGCTCAAAACCACCTTCGGTTATGGCACCTTCCGCCCTGGCCAGCGGGCCATCATCGAGGCCGTCCTGTCCGGACGCGATGTGGTCGGCATCATGCCAACGGGCGCGGGGAAATCGCTCACCTACCAGCTGCCGGCGCGGCTGCTGGGCGGCGTTACCTTGGTGGTTTCCCCGCTCATCGCCCTCATGAAAGATCAGGTGGATGCTCTTACGGAAGCGGGTCTGCGGGCTTCCTTCATCAACTCCAGCCTGGATGTGGAGGCCCGCCGGGACCGGATCCGCGCTCTGAGGAACGGTGAGCTGGAACTGGTCTACGC
>Ga0194060_10002552_pt1 | contig 12948 bp, 7 predicted proteins | sample SepL225m_MetaG_FD_163427 | JGI IMG/M metagenome (GOLD analysis project Ga0194060, IMG submission 163427) | Anoxic zone freshwater microbial communities from boreal shield lake in IISD Experimental Lakes Area, Ontario, Canada - Sep2016-L222-5m | ecosystem: Environmental > Aquatic > Freshwater >... | reverse complement strand
GTCTGAGGGGTTGCATTCACTAGCAATGGACTAACATGAACGCCAGGCTCAGTACCATCAGGAACCACTTCTGGAAATCCTGCAATATTATCTCGTTCATAACCATCAGTCGGTGCTAAACAAGTCTCCGTAACCGTCGCAGTCACTGTGGGTGTGGCAGTAATGGTAAATGTAGATGTCGGTGAGTTGGTTGATGTGGGGGTGAAAGTCGCAGTTGAAGTTGCAGTGGCAGTTAACAACACAGGATCAAAAGTAACATCTAAGCAATAATCACTGGTAATAATAACCGAATCGATCTGATCGGCAATAAGCTGCACTGCATATAAACCAGGCTCAGTAATAGGGAATGAAGCTGTCTGATCTGCATTAAAAAGTACAGAAAATGTTGTAGAAGGAGACATTGGATAACTTGCTATACCCTGAGATTTCCAAATTGTCATCCTCAACAACTGTGGAACAGGATTTACCACAACACCATTCAAAGAAATCCGCAGAGTACCAGCTTCAAGAATCTCAAATACATAGAAATCATCGTCAGCACGATTTCCAGCTCCATCTCCATTTGAATTATCTATCGTTGTATGGCAAGTATCACAGGTGCGGAAAACCCGAGGAGATTTAATGTACATATACGAACGATAAGAACCATTTACCTGAGCCTGATAAAAGGAATCATTGTTCTCAAAACAATCAGCAGGGTAGGGGGTTATTGTTGCAGTACTTGTTATAGTTGGAGTAAAAGTTGGAGTTCCAGTCACTGTAAAAGTCCCAGTAGTAATCACTGTTTGTGTAGTAGAAGCCGTCGCCGTCAAACTAGGAGTTGGAGTAGTTGTTAAAGTCCCTGTTAATGTTGGAGTAGGAGTAACGGTAGAAGTTCCAGTTGATGTAACCGTAAATGTTGGAGTGTCAGCAAGATTCTGAATACTCAGAATGTAGTCCTCAACTTCTCCACCTTTTACACCACCATCCGGTTGCGGGTTATTACATGCTGGGTCATTCGTTCCAATAAAACATGGCTGCAACCGAGCACGAAGTGCCCGAAAACACCCAGCAGTTTGATCGCAATTAGGAATAGTTACCGCACTTGGAAAAGAAACAAAATCATAGACAGTTGACCAAGCGTTCAAAGGAGCAGCGTTTGTAGAATAGCGAATCGATGTTATTTTCTCACCCAATGGATTAGAAGGAGTATTTAAAGAATTATCAAAAACACCATCACCATTCCAATCAACCCAAAGAGTAAAGAGGAAATTCGGCTGTGTCTGACAAGGAGCAACAAAACAATTTTGCTTAAAATATGCTTGAATTGTAGTACGTCGACCAAAACCAACTGGAACTATATCATCAGAAGAATTCTGACCATTAACCAGCAAACCACCATCATCTTCTTGGGGATTATTCACTCCAAACTCAGAGGTAAGATCAGGATTTTGACCAACACCATCACCATCTAAACCAAGTTGCAAATTATAGTTATTTACACCAAGAGTGTCATGGAACGCTACTGGTAAAGTCGAGGCATACCCACCTGGAAGTGAAAATAAATCACTATAATCACCTTGCCCAAACGGTGTCATTGTTATGGTAGCAGTTGCAGTAGGTGTCGTGGTTACTGTTGAGGTTGCTGTTGAAGTAGCCGTCTGGGTTGCCGTCGAAGTAACAGTTGAAGTAGCAGTAACAGAAAAAGTTGAGGTTACCGTAAAAGTCTCTGTTGCAGTAGCTGTCGGTGCTAATGCCGTCGTTACTTCTAACTGATACCGAGTATCAGGATTCGAGTCAAGATTATTCCACGAATATACTTGAATATAATAACGTGTCGTTTGTGGAGCCTGAAAATATATCCTTGAAGCTTTCGAATCACTAACGTCATCACTGATTAAACCAGTAGAAACAATAGTTCCCGGACTTCCAATCTTATCAATCATAAATAATTCAATACGAGTATCAACATTTGTACCAAGATTAAGTGTTTTTACCGTATACCAATTTCCAGCTACACCATCAAAATAAACATAATCGGCACCATAGAAAACCCCATCACGATCCTGATCAATACAAGAAAAAGTCCTAGACTGAGGAGTTGCATTTACAATTAAAGGACTAACATGGACACCAAGCTCAGTACCATCAGGAACCACTTCTGGAAATCCTTCGATATTATCTCGTTCATAACTATCAGTAGGTGCTAAACAAGTCTCAGTAGGAGTGGAAGTAGGTGTAACCGTCAAGCTTACTGTAGGTGAACTTGTATTTGTTGTCGTCACAGAACCCGTAGAAGTCGGTGTCAAAGTAGATGTAACAGTTATCGTCGTAGTCATTGAAGCTGTAGCAGAACTTGTACCAGTAGAAGTTGACGTAGAAGTGATTGTATAAGTAGATGTATTGCTTGCTGTACTAGTTACACTAGCTGTCAACGTAATACTTGGTGTCTCCGTCACCGTTGAGGTCAAGGTAACAGTGCCTGTTACACTTTGTGTTGCAGTCTCAGTTATGGTTGGTGTGAAAATGGGGGTACTCGTAACTGTCTCTGTTAAAGTCACCGTCGCAGTAGGTGTTACAGTGTTCGCAATTACGTTGGTAGGAGTAAGTGTTAAGGTAACCGTTGAACTCGGAGTTGCTGAACCTGTTGAAGTTACGGTGCTCGTTAAAGAAATAGTATTGGTAACAGAAGCAGTCAAGGTATTAGTTGGAGTAGAAGTAAATGTAATTAATGGGGTAGGGGAGTTAGTTACAGAAAAAGTAGAAGTACTCGTAGGAGTAACAAGCTGAGCACAACTTTGTTCAAAAGGGAACGAACTGACAGTCTGGTCAGTTGCAACAAAAATATTTTGCAAGCTAGCTATCTCATTTCCATTCTGTTTAACGCTTAGAGAACAACTAACAGGAGAAAAATTATAAGCATTAGAAATATTTCTTGTGATGTAAAAACAAAAGCTATTCGATGTCCAACTCTGATCACAAATGGCTACATAATCAGTCTGCCCACACAAATCAACTGTAATAGTCCCATTCTTAGCATTAATCTCATCAAAACCAGTTCCTGTAACAAGAAAATTCAACCCTAAACGATAGGGGTCAGATTCAGTTCCAGCACCTTCATTCCCTTGATTTAAAAAAGGATTATTAACAATTGAAGCCACAGAAGCAGCAGAAGAAATCAATGAAGAAGATACACCTACAATCCCCCAACTTAGCAAAATAACAGCAGAAAAACTCACAATCAGATGCTTCACAGAAAATTTAGTAAGCATAATACATATCATCCCTAGTTAAAATAAATAACACTAACCTATAGCTCAAAAGAAAGGTCAGAGGTGATTTATAACACAACATAAAACAATTGTCAAGCACTCAGGTTTTAAGCTCATTAATTACTATCATCAAAAAACAAATTCATTTTTGATCCAACCATCGCTATAATACAAGACACTAAACTAAAGATATTGTTACTATGTTTATTAAATCATCTTTCTGCACAACATTCACAGACCACTGGGAAAAATCTTTAGCAAACCTTGCTTATGATGCAATAAATCAACTACTAATAAGGTCTTTCACAGAACTTGAAGAAATCGACGCAATATATTTAGCAAATAGCCTAGAACCAATCCTTACTAAAAGCTATCAATTAGATTGCAATGTTAAGCGGTTACTCCACACTGATAAATCATTATATACTACCTACCACGACGAACTTGCCGCAATAAATGCACTAATGCAAGTTCAACAGGCTTTCGATTCTGGTAAATACAACTCAGTAATTCTCTGCGCTGTAGAAAAAATGAGCGACTGGTCTGACGAAATAATTGAATCAGCCACAAGCTTTGGATTTACTATCGAAGAACATCTCAACAATTTCACCCCTGCATCAGCTTATGCTCTTCTTGCGCAAGCATATTGCCATAAATACAACAAAGATCCCAACACCCTAGCCTCAGTAACAGAATTTATGCATCAACAAGCAGCTACAAATAATGAAGGTCAGTTTCCTTTCCTCCTTACAAAGGAAAAAATACTTGCTAGTCCTGTCCTCTCAACTCCATTGCACAAATTACAAGCATTAGCCCCAGCCGATGGTGCTTGTGCTTTATTACTAAAAAAAGAAAAAACCGTTTCTACAGACATAAAAATAACCAATATAGCAATCGGTGAAGAAACACATCCAGCTTGCTACAAAAACTCCCCTACAACATCGGCCACTAAAAAAGCACTACAACAACTTAATGAGTCTCTGAATAACTTCAACTTTTTTGAAATTGACGATAGTTATGGCATTGGAGCAGTTTTAGCAATCGAAGACCTAGGCATTGTTGAACAGGGAAGGGGATTGGAATTTTTCACTTCACAAAAGAACATCAAGCATATAAATAGTTCAGGGGGGTTAAAAGCGTACGGGCATCCTCTAGCAGTAACAGCTGCAAGGCAACTGTACACACTAACAAAATCTCTAGACAAAATAACAAAAGGGAAAGGCCTCGCACACTGCACTGCTAGGTCAGGGCAACGAGCAGGAATCTGTATTCTCGAAAAAGAAATGAGGAATCAATAGTATGCTTCCAACACCTTCTCAGATATGGCGTTTGAACAACTCACCAACTAGATACTTCCAAAATGGCACTATCATGTCATTTACTAGCAAACCAGGAAAATCAACTAACACCCGACAACTACTCGCCATCATTAAATACAACAATACTGATCTTAAGGTACTAGGGGAAATAATCGCTTGCCCTGAAAAAAAGCTCTGTATCGGGTTACAAGTGACTTCAGTTCCCAGAAAACTACTACCAAATGATAAAAAATCCCTAATCATATACCCTTCAAAATGGAAACCTATCTAATAGAACGAAACCCGCTTGGGAAACGAAAAGACTTCTGATACTATTACCATGAGTAAAAAATAAACTTGTCACAACCATGCCCCATAAACAAAAAATAGAACCTATTTACATTGAACCCCACGACGAAATAACAAGCGTAATAGAACGAATAAAAAAATCTGCCAGTGACCATATATATATCGTTGTACCCGAGCGACTTTCCCTACTACAAAGCCTGATAAACCTAAAATTACTCAACCGCTCAACCACCTCAAAAAAACAAAAAATCACCATCATCACCTCTGATCCTCTTACGCAAAACCTTGCATCCAAGATAGGTATTCAAGTAAAAAAAAGTCTTGAAGGTGAAAACATATCGTTCACTCCTGAAACTAAAACAGGGCATCCGGAAGCAACTGATACTCCACCCGCTGTAAACTGGTGGGGAGCACCATTACATGACAAACCTGTAGATATCACTATCGATGAGGAAAAACCGAAACAACCTGAAATAAACTTTCTAGGGAAAGATGTATCTCCTGAAGAACAATCCACTCCAACAATAACCAACGAAGAAATGATGTTTGAGGAAGAAGAAATTGAAGAACGTAACAAAACAATGTACGAACAAATTGACACAAATATATCATCACTTCGAGCAGAAAAACCTAACAGCAGCTCAAAAAAACTTCTCACCAATATAAAAAATAAAACACAAGTTCTGTCTTTAAAAGCTAAAGAAAAGCTAACCGAACACATAGGAAGTAGAAAAAGAAATGCCGGAATCCTGTTACTACTTTTTCTACTCCTCATTTTTTTCACGTTCTTAGCAGTCCCACATGCAACTATCAACATTTACCCGAAAGCCATTGATTTCGACCAAGACATAACAGTGCAAGCCTCTGATATGGTTAAAGAAAGTAATTTTACCACCCACCAAATACCAGCAGTGTTTGTTGAAGCCTCAGAAGAAGGTGGCAGCAAAATTGCAACAACAGGGGAAAAATTTGTTGGAACTAAAGCTAAAGGAATTATCACAATAAAAAATAAACGAAGCCAGGTACTACTCAAAGCAGGAACAATTCTTAGCTCGACAGATGGTCCAAAATTCCACCTACTCAATGATACCTTAGTAAGTGGGGCATATATTGATGAACTTGGAGCTACACACTTTAATCAAAAAACAAACATAGCAATTGAAGCAGTAGAAGTAGGTGAGGATTCCAATCTTGCTAAACCCAATGACTTTGCAATCGAAAGCTTCAAAGACACACTGATATGGGGGGAGAGTACAACAAGATTTAGCGGAGGAAGCGCAAAAAAAGTCAAGATTGTGTCCCAAAATGACAGAGTTAAAATCATGGAAGAAGTAAAAGCTCAAGTTTTTTCAAAAGCACATAACAGCCTAGAAGCACAAAAAGCACAAGACTTAAAAATTCCTGCAGAAACTATAAAAACAGATATACTTGACGAACAATGGTCAGCGCAAGAAGGGGAGGAGGCTGATGAAGTCAGTCTGTACCTTAAAGTCAAATCTACTGGCATAGCCATCGCTGAAACAGACATTTATGAAGTCTTACAAAAAGCTTTTGAAAACACAATACCCGGCAATTTTTCAGTTGTTAATGGATCCCTAAAAACTTGGTATGAACTCGCAAATGTTGACGAAAAACTCAAGGCATTAAATTTCAAAGGTAGTGTAAAAGCCTTATTAGTTCCTTATTTCGATCAGGATACATTAAGGAACAAACTAACGTTTGTTCCTAGTGAAAATGTCAAAAGCATCATAGCTCTTCAATCATCAATTGAATTTTCCAAAGATCCAGAAATTACTCTTTGGCCTTTTGGAACGGGGCGACTCCCGGTCTTTAGCTCAAATATCACTTTTATTATCAAAACAGATGAATCATCAACAACATCGTCCTCAGTAGAAACACCTCAAACCCTGTAAGACTTCGTAAAATATTACTTAAACGCTATATAACAATTCATCGGCGAAGTAATAATGATTTCCATCTACTTCAACCCACTCCCCTAATACATAATTACATCCTTCACAAAATCAACAAAGCTTCGCATAATGCATCTTATACGAAGCTTTGTTATGTATTATCAAGGCTTAAATTACGAGATATATTAGGTTTTTTTACCCAACTAGGTCCGCAACGGCACACTCTTGGCAAGACACATGTAAAAAATATCAAAACATGCAACTACCCACCCCTATTTGTAGTATAAAAAAAGACAAACAAACATTAGTTAAAGTCGGCTGCCTTCCCACATCAAAACTTATCATTCAGCTGCCGTAGAACTCAATTTTCCTTGTTTCATTACAATTTTTCCATTAACCAATGCACCTTCTTCTACTTTTATCAACGTCGTTATAATATCTCCTTCGATAAGTGCAGTATGAAGCAACTCTAAACGATGTTCGATTGTTAGCGTCCCAACAACTTTACCAGCGCATTTTGCAGCCAAAGCTTGAACCTTTCCCTGAATGTTTGCCATTTTTCCAACTGTCAATGCGCCTGTTGTTGAAATATTACCTTTAAACTCACCATTTATAGATACATCACCGTCAGTAGTTATATCACCAACAAATTTTGTACCTTCCCCAATGGTAGTAAACTGTTGCGCAGTAGGTTGATGTTGATCATCTTTTTTCATCGATAACATAATTATAATCCTTTGTTAGCTAAATGAAGTACCGCCTCCTCCTCCTTGGAAAGAGGATGTTGTCCAATACCCTTACTTAAAGTTTTTGCATACACCCTAGTCCCAGAGCGGGAATGAATACTATTCATCAATACTCCTGAATTATCCTCATCAAGCATCGCAAGAAGAAAACTCTGACGACCACCGGAATCTCCACTTTCATCATATTTCAACAAACCAACTTTTTGTATAACCCGAGACATCCTCTGAACTAATTCCGTTTGCGAGTTTGAAATCATTGTAACTTTCCTAGTCAACTGCCCAATAGTATCGAAATGATGCTCCAGAGCAGATTTAAGGTCAGGCACCTCCACATCAGCCAACAGCCTAGTGTAATGCAGAGATAGCTTATTAAACTGAATATGAAGATAAACCACCCAACCTAAAACCCCAAAAAACAACAAACAAATAAAAGCAAACATAAGAAAAAGTTGTTGCTGAGCAATCATAAAAAATCCTACTCCTCTATAAACATAAATAATTATCTAAAAGTAAACGAAAAACACAAACCCAGATATTATTAGCAGAGCGTCTACTTAAAACACTACTTCAGTGTACAGGAATAATAGGAATGGAAAAAGAAGAAATATTAGCAATAATAAGTACAGCTGAATGAAGCTAAATTACTATTTCTAAATACTTTCGAAATGACCAGCGTAAAGAGGAAAATATCACCAAAAGTGAGAATAAAATTGATATAAAAACAACAAAAGACAATGATACCCTATCAGAAAAAAATGACTGCGCTATCAAATGAACAACCCAGCTCAAAGTAGCAACGTAGAAAAAACAAAGCAGTGTGATGACAATCCCCTGCATACTGGTGCTCATCATCTCAATATCTTTTTCACTGCCAAACACAGGATATGCTGCCCCCACAGTGTAACAACCAATCAAAATAACTTCTGTCTGAACAATCCCTAGAACCAACAAACTCACAAACAAATTACATGGTAAAGCAAATGTATATAGAACAAAATAAAGCATAATAAAACTAAAAGGGAAAGCAAAAACGACCCAAAGCAACAGTTTACCCCAATAAATAGCTTTAGGTGAAACTGGGGCGGAACGAAGCAACCACAAACTCCCTCCCTCACTACTGATCGCAGGAAAAACAAAATAAAGAGCTAACGTCACTGTTAAATAACCAAAAGCTCCAAACACAAAGCCCAACATCAATGCTCTCCATTGATCATCAAGATTCTGCTTATCAGCAAATAGTAAAATAAAAAAATAAAGGAGAAAAAGTAACAACAAAAAGAGGCTTTTTGAAAACCCAACTATATTACGAACCAATACCAAGGCATCTTTCGCTATCAAAACAAAAATTGCTTTAGGCCAAGCAAAAGGAAATGTACTTCTAGAAACATAATGAAAACACTGCTTGGGATCTGACGGCAAATAGTAGGCCTGTTGTTCTAAACATTTTTCCCAAAGAGCAAAAAACACACTTTTTGCCATTAAGCTAACCAAACCAACACTCACCAAAGTACTTAAACTCAAAAGCACAAACTCACCTTGCATCGATGAATACTGAGGAAAAGCAAACGAGAATAAAATTTCAGCAAACCAGGTACTCGGCAACAATAATGAATATCTCCTAGCCATAACCAAAGAAAAAATTTCTTTGTCGGCAAGAGACTCAATGTATTGGCTACTGGGCGAAACAAACTTTGCAATGAGTAAAGCTGCTCCAACTGATACAAGCAGCGCCAACAACACGGCTAACGTTGATTTTCGACGTGGGGTTATCAACACAGCAACACACAACAACACAACACCAAGAGAACTGGACAATAAAGCCAACAAAAAAATTAGCGCAACTAAGGAACAATAGTAATTCAACCCCAGCCTCCACACTACACCATAGGAAGCCATCACAGGAAACGCTATCAAAAACAAACCCACGAGAGAAAGGAGAAACACCTTCACAAAAGAATTCAAAAAAAGTGTCGCTCGTTGTATCGGAAACGTAATAAGAAACTCTAATTTTTTATTATGAAAATACAAGCTAAACGAAAAAACAATAGCCCCAAACATCACCATTAGAAAAAGAAAAAATGAAAACGTTGATAGAGTTTCAAGAAAAAGCACTTCTTTCAGCACTCGTTCTTGGATAGAAAAATAATAAAAAAAAGTATGTGCAATATAAAAAACTCCAACAAATGTCAGCAATGCTACAAAAACAAATGACAATGCTATAATAACTCTAGCCACATTTCCTTTAAAAAAATGTTTCAGACTAGAAAAATCATAGAGATTAAGTAATAAAAGTTGTTGTATCATAGTGTTTTTTTTTATTCAGTGTTTTCCCCTGTCATCCTCAAAAAAAGCTTTTCTAAAGAAGCATTTTCTTGATGTGCCTTTTCTCTTAATTCTGCTAAAGTCCCAACCTCAATCAACTTCCCTTTAACAAGTATCCCGATATGGTCAGCAATCACTTCAGCAAAACTTAAAGTATGTGTAGATAAAAAAATGGTCCCACCGCGGCTTCGAAAATCAGAAAATACTTGTTTTGTCGTCTGTGCACTCTGGGGATCTAGTCCCACAATGGGCTCATCAACCACCAACAAACTCGGGTTATGCAATAGCGCTGCAATAATCGAAAATTTCTGTTTAGTCCCTCGAGAATAACTTGCGAAAGAGTGATCAAGTAAATCTGCAACAGGATAAAGTTCCAACAACTTAGCAAGCTGTTCATGAATAACCGCATCGGAAAGGGAATACAGTTTCCCAACAAAATAAAGAAATTCTCGACCAGAAAGCTTTTCGTAAACATATGGATCATCAGGTATATAGCCAATTATTGCTTTAGCTTTTTCAGGTTCTTGTTTCAAATTAATCCCATCAACAATAACTTCTCCTGAAGTTGGTTGATACAGTCCCGTGATCATTTTAATTGCTGTTGTCTTCCCTGCACCATTTGGTCCCAAAAGTACAAATATTTTCCCCTTACCGACCTTCAAAGAAAGATCCTGCACAGCAATAACCGAAGAAAAACGCTTAGAAAGATCATTTAGTTGTAACATAAATTGTTGTTTTTGTTTTTGAAATCTAACTATAATAACAAAAAATATACGAAAATTCAAGTCAATATTATCCGAAGGCAGCTGTTAATAACGTCATTGACAAGAGTAAGCAGCTGGACGTACTCTTTCTACATAAATGTAAGGAAACTACTTCATGCCCTTAGCAACCAAAGTAGGCATCGTTGGTGTTGGACATGTAGGAGCTACTATCGCGTATGCAACAATACTCGAAGAGCTGGCAACAGAAATTGTGCTTATCGATCAAGACGAACGCAAGGCTGAAGGTGAAATGTTTGATCTGAATCACGGAATTGCCTTTTCAAGGAACGTTGCTTTAAAAGTTGGAAATTATGCTGATCTTGCTGATGCAAACATTATAATTATTGCTGCAGGTGTTAGTAGAAAAGAAAACCAAAGTCGTATCGATCTGATAAAAATCAATTATGAAATTCTAACAGATCTTATAAAGAAAATAACGCAACACAACAAAGCCGCAATCCTACTTATTGTTTCTAACCCAGTCGACATACTTACTTATGCCGCTTACCGCATCTCAGGATACCCTTGGCACAGAGTTATTGGCTCAGGAACAAAGCTTGATAGCTCAAGATTTCGATTTTTTCTTTCGCAAAAACTTAATATTAGCCCTCAAAGCGTAAATGCATACATTATCGGCGAACATGGTGAACACGCTGTCCCAGTCTGGAGTAGAGCATTTATTGGGGGGCAACTTATTACAGAACACAAAACCTTTACTACAAAAGAAAAAGAAGAGGTGGAGTCAGATGTAAAAAAAGCTGGTATGAGCGTTATAAAAAGAAAGCAAGTAACCAACTACGCTATTGCATCATCAGTTACCAATATACTACGAGCCATAATTAAAAATGAAAAAAGTATTCACACTGTAAGCTCCTGTCTCAATGGATTTCTTGGAATCCACAATATTTCTCTTAGCCTTCCCTGTGTGTTAGGTCGTGCAGGGATTCATGAACAAATACATCTAGGGCTTTCATCCATAGAAGAAATCGCTTTCAAAGCTGGAGCCACTGCCCAACTGGAAATTCTTAAAGCAATAAATCTAGCATAAATTCTGTCGAAACATATCCCCAATTAGCATCACTTGTCACCTCAACAATGAATCAATATTTTCTCTACCATCTCTTAAGCACCAACTCTTGACATAAGCATACAAATCATGGGACAATACTGTGATATTTTTTGTCAGGTATTTTGTCAAGTGGTACAAAAAATACGAATTGTACATTTGAAAAAAACAGAACTAAAACAATGAAAAAAAACAAATACAAAGCAATTACAACACTATCCTTTTGTAGTGTAGTATTTTCTCTAATAGCTATTTCATTAGTTTCAGCCCTACCCCATCAATATTCTTTGTCTCATCAACAACTCATAGCAAAAGCATCAGTAAATGGAAAAGTTCGAGTTATAGTACAACTAAAAGCAAAGGATTTAACTGTAAAAGGGCTTTCATCGTTAAAAGCCGAATTAGCTTCATCAGAAGATAGTTTCATAGCTACGTTACCGTTAGAACAACAAAGAACAGCAAAAAAATTTAAAAACTTACCCCTAGTTGAAATTGAAATAGACAAAGCTACACTTGAAAAAACACTGGCAAACAACAATGTTCAAAACATACAGGAAGATAGGATTTCAAAACCACTACTTGCAGACTCAATCCCACTAATTCAGGCTAATGAAGCATGGGCAAGTGGTTTTACTGGCCAAGGGCAAGCAATAGCAATCCTAGACACAGGTATTGACAAAAACCACCCCTTTTTAAACGGGAAAACCGTTTCCGAAGCCTGCTACTCAACAACATCCTCAGATAGCCAAAATAATCCCATATCCCAAAGCATCTGCCCAAACGGGCAGGATGTTGATACATCGACAGGATCAGGGAATAACTGCACTATAGCGAACTGCGATCACGGAAGCCATGTTGCCGGTATTGCAGTAGGAAATGGTGTGAATTTTTCTGGTGTAGCAAAAGACGCATCACTCATTTCAATACAAGTATATTCTAAATTTTCAGACCCCTATTGCAGTTCTTCTGGAGTGGCATCACCCTGCGTGCTTATCTACGATTCAGACCTCGTTAGTGCCCTAGATCGAGTGTATGAGTTGAGGTCTTCTTTCAATATAGCCGCCGTGAACATGAGTCTTGGTGGAAGCCTCTACACAAATCAGAATCTTTGCGACAGTGATAATTCCATCATAAAAACTGCTATCGACCAATTAAAAAGTGCTGGAATAGCAACTATTGCAGCGTCCGGCAATGGAGGTTCAACAACAGGGCTAACATACCCAGCTTGCATATCTAGTGCAATTAGCGTTGGTGCATCAACAAAAAACGATTTAGTTGC
>Ga0194060_10002551_pt1 | contig 12954 bp, 8 predicted proteins | sample SepL225m_MetaG_FD_163427 | JGI IMG/M metagenome (GOLD analysis project Ga0194060, IMG submission 163427) | Anoxic zone freshwater microbial communities from boreal shield lake in IISD Experimental Lakes Area, Ontario, Canada - Sep2016-L222-5m | ecosystem: Environmental > Aquatic > Freshwater >... | reverse complement strand
CATTTCGGCCTGTTCAACCCGCATGGAATGGTTGATACTTCTGCGCACGTTGAGGAAAACAAGATGTCAAGAGACTTGAATAACATCAGGCGATTGTTCGCAAAGCTCCAGCTCCGGTATGGAGATGATGACGAACTGGTCATGCAAGTGAAGAAGGAACTTGAGGCGCGCGAAGCCTTGGCCCAGGAGCGCAAGCAGTGGTCGGTTCCGTACCGGGAATTCATCAAGGTTATCGCCAGCCGTCCGGTCGAAACGCAAGCAGGTCCCCGTGCCGTCAGTGCGTCAATGAATTGATGAAAGCAGCCCCCGGAATTCAAAGTCCGCAGGAAGTAGAACTCAAACTGGCTCTGCCGGGCGCTGATCCGTTAACGCTGGCCAAGCGGCTGGCCCAAATTCCCGTCCTGGCAAGGCGCAAGAGCACGCGCCTGCGCTTGCACAACATCTATTTCGATACACCGGATTCTGCATTGCGGCAGCAGCGGGTTGCGCTGCGATTGCGGCGTCTGGGGGATACAGACAATCCGAAGTGGCTGCAGACGCTCAAGACCGCAGGTCGATCCGACTCGGCGCTGAGCCAGCGTGGCGAATGGGAGACTCCGGTACGCAGTGCCAACTTGTCGCTCAAGAGCTTGCAAGCTACGCCGTGGTCAGACCTGGATCCAGACGGAAAACTGTTCCGGACCTTGGCACCGGTCTTTGAAACCAGCTTCGAGCGCACCGTCTGGTTGCTGCGCCGACCGGGTGGCTGCGTGGTCGAAGTGGCGCTCGACATCGGGCAGATCGTTCACGGCGAGCGCGCCACACCGATCTTCGAACTCGAACTTGAACTCAAAGCCGGGCCCGTAGCCGCCCTTTTTGAAGTCGCAAGCCAGATCGCCGCCAGCATGGCCGTGCTGCCAGCGTCTGCCAGCAAAGCAGAGCGGGGTTACGCGTTGGCGCAAGGGTCCCTCCAGACCGCCTTGCGCGCCCGGCCGCAGCGTTTACCTGCCAAACTGCCGCGCACCGAGATTGCGCAGCGCGTGCTGCAGGAGATGTTTTCTCAATTTACCGGCAACTTGAACAGCTTGCTGCTCTCGGACGAGCCGGAGCTGGTGCATCAGGCCCGTGTCGGCTGGCGCCGCTTCAAAAGCGCCAGACGTCTGTTTGCACCCGTGCTGGCGATGCAGAGCGCGCCTTCCTGGCAGCCCTTGCTGGCACTGCTGAGCTGTCTGGGCAAGCTGCGTGACCTGGACGTGGCCCGCACCGAGACCCTGCCTGCCGCCGCCGATGCTTACATTGCGGCAGATCCACGCCGCGCCGAGCTCTGGCAGACCATGACCGAGGCCCTGCAGCAAGCCGCCCATCTGCAACGCAAGGCCGTGCGCTACGCCCTGCAGGATCCGGCCCTGGGTGCTTGTCTGCTGGCTACCACCCAGTGGTTGGAAGGATTGAATGCTGCAACTACTGCCGAACAGGCTGTACCCGAACCCAAGGGCGCGCTACGCCGCTGGACCCAAGGGCGAATCAAGCGCTTGCATGAGCAGTTAAGACTGGCAGGAGAAAACGCCGCTGAGCCGGCACAAGAACATCGCGTGCGCATTCTGGCCAAAAGAATGCGCTACAACCTGGAAGCGCTTGAAAGCCTGCTACCGGGCAAGCAGACGCAAGCCTGGCTGCTGCAGGCCAGCAAGCTGCAAACCGGTCTTGGAGCCAGGCGCGATGCCATTCAGGCGGCGAGCCTCGTGGCCGAACTGGAGATCGATCGCGGTCTGGCAGAGTTCCTGCGGGGTCTATCCCATGGACGGGAACTGTAGCGCCAAAAAACCGTAAATTTGTCTGTTGGCTACCACAGCCAGATCATCAATTTGTCTTCCAACTGTCATAATTAGACGCTAGATTAGTGGCTGTTGGTGCCGGCGCGAGTTCATCTCCGGCGAACAGGGCATCAGTGCGAAATGACGTAATGCTACCAACGCCAAATCCAATGTCGAGCCATACCAGCCAAAGGGAAACACGGTGCGAATTTGTATCGCTCAAGCAGCGCTTGCCGGGGGGCAGTTCATTCAATGAGTTCCCTTGCCCTGGACTACCGCTACCAGCCCGGAGACCCTACGCGGCGGCTGCAAGGCATCGTTTTGGTGGTGGCCCTGCACGCGTTCCTGGGCTACGCGCTGGTCTCCGGGATGGCGCGCACAGGGCTCAATTTCATCAAGAAACCATTGGAAGCTGTGGTGATTCAGGAAGTCATCATCCCGCCGCCGCCACCTCCTCCGCCCAAAGAAATCAAGCCACGCGATCTTACGGTACCTCGGGATAACGCCCCACCGCCGATCCAGCAGGAAGTTCCGCCGCCGCCCGTAGTCAGGGCAGTGGAACTGCCGTTGCGCGATCCCACGCAACCGATTTCTGCCAACACCGTGGTGATTGCTGCGCCATCACCGGTCGACAACTCAAAGGCCATCGCCGCCTCCCTGGAAAGCGAGTACGCCGCCAAGCTCAGAGCCATGCTCAACAGCACGAAACGCTACCCGACCGGGCGCGCGGCCAGCCAGCAACGCCCGCAGGGCAAGGTCAAGGTCTGGTTCACTTTGGCCCGAGGCGGCGCACTGCTGGATGCCGGTATCCTTGAATCGTCCAACTCCAATTTGCTCGACGATGCGGCCATAGCCACCGTGCGCCGCGGCGTTTACCCGGCCTTTCCGCATGAAACCTGGGTCGGCCAGGAACAGCACAAGTTCAGCGCTGAAATTGAATTTACTCCACCGAGTTCCTGAAACCTTTTTCTCGTTCTGCCCCGCCCTTCAACTTCTCATAGAAAGTATTGATCCAATGAAAACCTTCAAACCCACCCCCATCGCGCTGCTGGTCGGCGCCCTGTGCAGTGCCCCGGCCCTTTGGGCTCAACAGGCGGCAACGGACATCGGCCGAATCTCGGTTGAAGGACAAGGGACAGGCACCGGTCTGCTGGTTCAGGAAGACACGCCCAAGGCGCGCAGTTCAGTGAACCGGGCGCATCTGGAAACACTCAGCCCGTCGAGCAACCCCTACCAGGCCATCGAAATGCTGCCTGGCGTGAATACCTTCAGCTACGACGGCACCGGCCTCTTTGGCGGTGGCTTGCGTGTGCGTGGTGCCAACAGCGATCAGATGGGTTTCACCATCAATGGCGCGCCGGTCAATGACTCGGGCAACTTTGCTGTTTATCCGCAGGAATACAGCGACGTTGACAATCTGTGTGAGGTGTTCGTGACGCAAGGCTCCACCGATACCGAAGCACCGCACGTGGGAGCTTCCGGCGGCAATGTCGGCATGGTGACCTGCTCTCCGGAGGACAAGTTCCGGATTCGACTGGCTCAGTCACTCGGCATGCTGAATTTTTCCAAAACTTTTGTTCGTCTTGATACCGGTAAATTTGCCGACGGCAAGGCCAAGGCCTTTGTTTCCTATTCCAAGTCCAAGGTCGACAAGTTCAAAGGCGAAGGCGGTGCCGACAAGGATCACATTGATTTCGGTGCTGAATTCAAGCCCAGCGACAGTGTCCTTTTCTCGACCAGCCTGCTCTACAACAAGGCACTCAACAACAACTTCCTCACCCTGTCCAAGGCCAACATCGCCGCCTCGGGCACTCAACTGGACTTCAGCACGACAGTGCCAGTGCACGTCACGCCGGTGGCCGGCACGGCCCAGGCCGATGTACTGCCAGGTGCACCCGACACCTATTACGGTTTCAACTTGAATCCCTTCAAGAACTACCTTTGGACCGGCAAGGCCGAGTTCAAGGTCAACAAGGACGTTTCTTTCTCGGCGGAACCCTATTTCTGGTACGGCTTTGGCACCGGTGGTCAGGAGGAGCAACTGCTGACCGAGTCCAAGGCAACAACCATTCGCGGTGGCGGTCTTGCCGATATCAATGGCGATGGCGACACGCTGGACAAGGTGCTGGTGTACCGCGGTTCGCTGACGCAGACTTACCGCCCGGGTGTCACCTTCAAGACCAATATCCGCCTGGACAACAACAACATCCTGGCCGGCTACTGGGTTGAGCGTGCGCGCCACATCCAGACTCAACCTGCCGTCAAAGTTGACAGTCTTGGCAATGCAAGTGACGTCTGGCTGCAGGATGAGAGCCTGTATCTGCGCCGTCAGGATGGCACAGCCTACCAGGGCCGCAACCAGATCACGATCAGTTCAGCCTCTTCCCTGTTTGTGCAGGACAGCATCAACCTGATGCAGGACAAGCTCAATCTGCAACTCGGCCTGCGCAACTCCGAGATCAAGCGCGATTTCAGCAACTTCGCGAACGAAGGCTCCGGCCAGGGCGCGGACTACAACCTGACCAAGACCTACAGCAAGGTTCTGCCCAGTGTCGGCGTGCGCTACACGCTCGACGCGGAGCGCCAGGTGTTTGCCAACATTGCCGGCAACATGAAGGCGCCGGGCAACTTCAGCTACCAATCCCTGCTGGTTGGTGGCACGGTCGTCAACGGTCTGCTGACGGGTGCCACGCTGCGTGACCCGGCGGTGGAAATGGAAACATCAACCAACCTTGACATGGGCTATCGCTATGCCGGCAAGGACTGGACCTTCTCCGGATCGGTCTACTACATCAGCTTCGCCAATCGCATTGCCCGCGCTTATGACCCGGTCAATTCCTTGTCAACCGACTACAACGTGGGTGACGTGATCACGCGCGGCTTTGAACTTGAGACCGGCTACAAGCTCAACAGCAACTGGTCCCTCTACGGCTCCCTGTCGTACACCGACAGCAAGATGCAGAGCGATTTGAGAACCAGCGCGACCGTCTATGAAGCAACCACTGGCAAGCAGATGCCCGATACACCGCAGTGGCTGGGTGGTCTGCGCCTGGGCTACAACAGCGGCAGCTGGTATGGCAATGCTGACCTGAAGTACACCGGAACCGCCTACTCCACTCTGGTCAACGACGAGTCGATCGATGCAGCTACGCTGGTCAATGTCAGCCTGGGCTATCGCTTTGCTGATACGACTTTGCTGAAGAAGCCATCGATTCAGTTGAACGTGAACAACCTGTTCGACCAGAGCTATCTGCGCATCAATTCCGGCAGCGGCAGCAACTTCACCACACGTGCGATTGGCGCCGGTGGCAGCACACCGTTCTACTACGTGGGAAGCCCGCGCTTTGTCTCTGTCACGCTGCGCACCGACTTCTAAGCGTTTGGCCAGTGTCTGCCTGGGGGCAGCACTGGCCGGTGTGTCATGTCTGACCTTTGCTGCCGAACCGGCAGCAAAGGAGCCGATAACGCTGTCGCTGATCGCCCTGAACGACTTTCACGGCAACATCCTGCCGCCAGCCGGAACGGTGCTGGTGCCAGACCGAAGCAACGATGCCGGTGCCCGGGTATCAGCCGGTGGCGCGGCCTACCTTTCTACCCTGGTGCACAGTCTCAAGCAGCTCAACCCACAGCGAACTCTGGTTGTTGCCGCCGGTGACATGGTGGGTGCGTCACAGCTGACCTCCGGGCTGTTTCACGATGAGCCGACGATCGACATTCTGAGCCAGATCGGACTTGAAATTACGAGCGTCGGCAACCACGAATTCGACAAGGGACGCAGTGAACTGCTGCGTATGCAAAAGGGTGGCTGTTTCCCGAAAACAGCGGATGGGACAGCCGGTGTGGTTGGCGTGGACACCTGCATGAACCAGGGTCAGTTCAAGGGTGCGAGCTTTCAGTACCTGGCCGCCAACGTGACGGATCAGAAGACCGGAGAAACGCTGTTTCCGCCTTACGCGATTCGCACTCTCGGCGGCGTCAAGATCGGCTTCATTGGCCTGACGCTGAAGGAGACACCCAGCATGGTCACTCCGGCGGGCGTGGCGGGTTTGCAGTTTGGTGATGAAGTTGAGACCATCAACCGGCTGGTGCCGGAACTCAAGAGCAAGGGGGTCAACGTCATCGTGGTGTTGATTCACCAGGGCGGTGAGACACGTGCCAAAACGCTGCTCGACAAATCCTGTCCGGGTTTCAGCGGTGAGATCATCAAACTGGCGGATCGCATGGACCCTGCAGTCGATCTTGTACTCAGTGGTCATACGCATCAGGAATACGTGTGTTTCAGGCCGGACGGCAAACTCATCACGCAGTCGGGCTCTTACGGCCGACTCGTCACCAAGGTCGATCTGACGCTGGACGCTGTGACCAGGAAGGTGATTGCCAAAGACGCAAACAACAAGCTGGTGCTGAACGATCTGGTTGTCAAGGACAGCACAGGCAAGGTACTTGCGGTGCCGGCCGAGTACAGCACGCTGCAGCGCGACCCGGCGATTGACCAGATCGTGCGCCGCTATGGCGACCTGACGGCCACCATAGCCGATGTGGTGGTGGGTCGCATTTCCTCGGCGCTGGATCGCAAAGCCAATGCCGCCGGTGAAAACACGCTGGGCGCGGTGATTGCCGACGCCTTTCTGGCCGGTACGTCGGACAGCAGCTATGGGGCCAAGGCGGCGCAGATTGCACTGACCAACAAGGGCGGCATCCGCAGCGACCTGAGCAGCAGCCTGACGGTCACTTTTGGCCAGCTCTTCAATGTCATGCCCTTCAATAACAACCTGATCACCATGGACCTGACGGGCGAGCAGTTGTTGCGCTTGCTGGAACAACAGTGGGAGAAGCCGAATACGCCGGGCGGGCGCATCATGTCGGTCTCGCAGGGTTTCAGCTACACCTGGGACGCCAGCCAGCCCGAGGGTGCGGCACCAGGAACCGGACATCGCGTCGTGCCAGGATCGATGAAGCTCCATGGCGAGCCGGTCGACATGAACAAGAGCTATCGCATCACTGTGAGCGATTTCATGGCCAGCGGTGGTGACAATTACACCGTTCTGAAGCAGGGACGCAATCTGCAGACGGGTGAACTTGACTCTGTCGTTGCCAAGCTGTACTTTCGCGTGAAGGGCGTCGTCAACGCGCCGGTGTTGGACCGGATTTCGCGTTTGAACTAAATCTGAATTGTTTAACGCGGTTGTCACAGGCCGCTTGTCTAATGAACTCCTTTTCAGGAGTTCATTCAATGACAGTTCAGAGCAGTCGTCGCGACTTTATGGTGAAAACCGCCAGCGCAACCGCAGCGGTAGCAGTGATGGGGACGCTGGCCGCTTGCGGTGGTGCCGACCCCACGGCGGTGTTCCTGGTACCACCGCCCAAAGCCGACTTCAAGTACGGCGTGGCAAGTGGCGACCCGCTGACGGACCGCGTGATTCTATGGACGCATGCCAGAATAGCCGACACTACCGCTCCGGTCTGGCTGACGTGGCAGGTTGCCGCTGACAACGCCTTCGCCACGGTGGTGCGGACAGGTCGTGTTCAGACGACGGAAGCTTCGTTCTTCACTGCCAAAGTTGATGTTACCGGTTTGACCGCTGGCACCAGCTACTTTTATCGCTTTGTTGACGATGCCGGTGTGATTTCCACGGTCGGCACAACGCGGACCTTGCCAGCAAGCAATGTCGCCTCGGTCAAGTTCGCCGTATTCTCCTGCACGCTGTACTCGGAAGGCTTTTTCAACGTCTATGACGCGGCCGCCAAGTCAGATGCCCAGTACGCGATTCACCTGGGTGACTACCTCTACGAATACGGTTCGGACCCGAAAAAGTTTGGCAATGCCGACGCTGTGGCGCTGGGTCGAGTCACCGTCCCCGCCAATGACATGGTCAGCCTGAGCGACTACCGCGCACGCTACGCGCTGTACCGCTCCGATCCGAACCTGCAGGCCCTGCATGCCAAGATGCCCTGGATCGCCGTCTGGGACGACCATGAATTTGCCAACAACGCCTATGTTGGCGGTGCAGAAAACCACAATCCCCTGACGCAGGGTGACTGGCTTGCACGAAAGGCTATCGCTGCCAAGGTTTATCACGAGTGGATGCCCATTCGCACACCCGACACCGCCAATCTGCTCAAGATTTATCGCAGCTTCGACTTCGGCAATCTACTCTCACTGCACATGCTTGACACGCGCATTGAAGGACGCGATCAGCAATACGACAATTTTGGTGATGCCGATGGCGGCGTGACGCGCTACGTGACCGGCTTGACCAGCGGCACGGACGCGGCACGCAGGATGATCAGCACCACACAACAGAGCTGGCTCACCAGCAGTATTTCTTCATCCACCGCGAGCTGGCAGTTCCTGGGCAATCAGGACATCATGGCGCGCATGTGGTTTCCCGCTTCGGTTCTGCAAGCCTACGCCACGGCAGCAACCAACCCGGCGGGCGTTGCCAGCGCCATCAGCAACTACCTGACCGCCAAAGCCACTCGCGCTGCCGCTGGCACCGCCGCACTGACCCCGACTCAGATCGCACTGTTGAGTGCGCCCAAAATTCCGTACAACCTGGATTCATGGGACGGCTATCCTAGCAACCGTGAAGCCGTGCTGCAGACCATCAAGGCGCAGAAGAAGCGGTTGGTAACACTCTCGGGCGACTCGCACAATGCCTGGTTTGCCAACCTGACCACACTGGCCGGTGAAAAGGTGGGCGTTGAGTTTGCCGGCTCTTCGGTCACTGCACCCGGCTTTGAAAGTGTCGGTCTGGGTGCCATGGCAAGCTCGCTTGATGGCAGCGCCCTGGTAGCGCAGCTGGGTTCGGCAGCAGTGGGTGCCGGTCTGGGTCTGGTTGATGACTTGAACTACGCCGACACGATTCGCCGCGGCTACCTGCTGATGACCGTCACCAGCGATGCTGTCAAAGGTGAATATATGTTCGTAAGCACTGTCAAATCCACGACGTACACCGCAACGGTCGGGAAGACCATCAACGTATCTGCTACAGGAGCTGTCACCTACGCGTAGCAGGGAGGGTCGTCGGGTGGTCAGGGCCAGTTCGAGCACCGCCACCCGACGCCGGAGTTTCAGGGATTCAAAGCACTTCGGGTGACTGCACGGTCACTACCACCGTCTGCGCGTGCTCTGCACGCTCACGGTTGCGAAGCCACCAGACCGCGCCCTTTTTCACAGAGCATTCGCTGACACTCAGACCAATCAATTGCGAAATCGTCTGTCCGAGTGTCGGTTGATGCCCAACCACAAGCACTGTACCTTTGACGTTGGGCCATTGCACCAGTTCGAGCAACTGCATCACGGTGCAACCAGGGGCGAGTTCGTCCTTCACCTTGTATCTTCGGCCCAACGCCTGCACGGTTTGTTCGCTGCGCCGCGCCGGGCTCACCAGAATTCGCGCGGTCTCGGGTATTTGACGATCCACCCATTTGGCCATACGCGTGGCCTGCTTTTCGCCACGCGCCGTCAATGTGCGCGCCAGGTCGTCACAGCCCTCGACCCAATCCTGGGCTTCTGCATGGCGCCACAAGACCAGATCCATGTCAGTCACGCCCCGCGTCGTCTTGCCCGTGGTAGCGTCCCATCAAAGCGGCTTGCGCACCATGCGCCGCTCGCCTTGTGCCCGGTCCGACCCGCGCGTAACTGCCGTCTGGCATCAAATCCCAAGCGTCGACGCCATCATGCAGATAAGCGACCAGGTCTTCGTCGATGATGCGCTGACGCAGCACGGGGTCGGTCACAGGCCAGGCCAGTTCAACCCGACGCATCATGTTGCGGTTCATCCAGTCGGCGCTGGAAAGATAGAGTTCTTCCAGACCATTGCGGCGAAAATAGAAAACGCGCGAATGCTCCAGAAAGCGTCCGATGACCGAGCGCACACGGATGTTGTCCGTCAGTCCCGGCAACTGCGCTGGCAACATACAGGCACCGCGCACGATCAGGTCAATCTTGACACCCATCTGGCCGGCCCGGATCAAGGCGTAGATGATGTTCTCGTCGGTCAGGGCGTTCATCTTCGCGACAACTCTGGCCTGGCCTCCACTTGCCGCAACTTGCGCCAGATCGTTGATTTTCTCGACCAGCTTTGAGTGCAGGTAAAAAGGTGCCAGCAGGACCCGGTTCAATTTTGGCAGGCGGCTGTGACTGGCGAGGTGGACGAATATATTTTCTACATCCGCCGTCAACAGCGGATCAGCGCTCAGGTGACTCCAGTCTGTGTACAAGCGCGCTGTTCTGGGGTTGTAATTGCCGGTGGACAGGTGCGCGTAACGTTTGAGCTGCTTTCCTTCGCGACGCGTGATGAGCATCATCTTGGCATGCGTCTTGAGGCCCACCACGCCGTACAGAACCTGCGCGCCAATCGATTCAAGCATCTCGGACCAGTTGATATTGGCCTCTTCATCAAACCGGGCTTTCAACTCCACGACCACCGTGACTTCCTTGCCACGCCGCACGGCCTCGCGCAGCAGATCCATCAGTTCGGAGTCACTGCCGGTTCGGTAAATCGTCTGTTTGATGGCGAGCACCTGCGGGTCGTTGACGGCCTCGCGCAGGAAGCCCAGCACGGCATCAAAACTCTCGAACGGCTGATGCAGCACGACATCACCTGTCCTGAGTTTTTCAAAGAACGAGACGCCGGGGGAAAGTTGTGCCGGGTAACACGACTGGTAGGTCGGAAAGCAGAGCGTCGGCGCATCCACCAGGTCGATCAGTTGCGTCAGACGCACCAGATTGACGGGGCCCGGCACCCGGTACAGGGCCCCTTCAGGCAGTTCGAACTGTCTGAGCAAGAAATCCGAAAGATAGACGGAGCAGCCAGCTGACACTTCAAGCCGCACCGCCTGTCCATAGTGACGATGTTGCAGACCGTGACGCAAAGCGGTTCGCAGGTTCTTCACATCCTCTTCGTCGACTGCAAGATCGGAGTGACGAGTCACGCGAAATTGTGAAAATTGTCCGACTTCGCGACCTGGAAACAGTTCGGCCAGGTTGCCACGAATCACGCTCGAAAGCGATACAAAGTAGTTGCGCTGCCCGGAGACTTTGTCAGGCATGCGAATCATGCGCGGCAATACGCGCGGTACCTTGACAATGGCGATCTCGTTTTCCCGCCCGAAGGCATCGCGCCCGCCAAGCCGAACGATGAAATTGAGCGACTTGTTCGCAACTTCCGGGAACGGATGAGAAGGGTCCAGCCCGACTGGCAGCAGCAAGGGTTTAACTTCGCGTTCGAAATACTGCCTGACCCAGCGCCGCTGCGCCGCATTGCGGTCACCATGGGAAACTATTCTGATGCCCTGCGCTTCCAGTGCAGGCATCAGTCCGTCGTTGTACAGCGCGTACTGGCGCTTCACGAGCGCATGCGCCGTTTGCGAAAGGCGATTGAATGAGGCTACCGAGAACAAACCCTTGTCGTCCTTGCGCTGACAGGCAACCAGATGTGGCTCCGCACGGACTTCAAAAAATTCGTCAAGATTCGAGGACACGATGCACAGGTAGCGCAAGCGCTCCAGCAAGGGAACGTCCTTGCGGTAGGCCCAGTCAAAAACGCGCTCATTGAACGCGAGAATGCTCTGATCGCGGTCAAGCAAGGCCACATCAGACGAAGCTGGAATCATTTTCGACTGACGAGTGAGAGAAGGCATAAGTTACCGAACCCGAATATTTCCAGTAGGGGGTCGATTATTGCGCTCTTTGATGACAAAAATGTGACTGTTCCGCTATGAACAAAGCCGCGCACGCTCCTATGCAGCAACGACGCTTGCCACTTGACCGGTTGTCAAAATGTCTTGCGCTGACACCCATGAAAGCAATTCAAGGCGCCCGTCAAAGTGTTCGACCAGTGCTGTTCGGCTTTCTACCCAGTCACCGTCATTGCAATACAGCGTGCCGTTGATCTCGCGCATCTCGGCCCGATGGATGTGGCCACAAACCACGCCCTGATGGCCGCGCCGCTTGGCCTCGTGCGCCACCGCCACTTCGAACTGCGTAACGTAGTTCAGTGCCTTCTTCACCTTGTGTTTCAGGTATGCTGAAAGCGACCAGTACGGCAGACCGAGCCGGGCACGGATGTAGTTGAGATGGCGATTGAGCTTCAGGGTGAATTCGTACAGGTTGTCACCCAGATAGGCGAGCCATTTGGCGCACTGAATGACGCCGTCGAAATAGTCGCCGTGGGTTATCCATAGATCGCGGCCATCGGCAGTGCGGTGAACCGCGTCTTCGACGACCTCAACACCGCCGAACTGGTGGCCGATAAAGCCACGGGCAAATTCATCGTGATTGCCTGGAACAAAAATAACGCGGCAGCCTTTGCGCGCGCGACGCAGCAGCTTCTGCACCACATCGTTATGCGACTGCGGCCAGTACCAGCGCCGGCGCAGCTGCCAACCGTCCACAATGTCACCGACCAAATAGAGAAAGTCACTCGGGTGCGCCTTCATGAAGTCGAGCAAGGCGTCGGCCTGGCAACCAGGTGTGCCCAGATGCAAATCAGAAATAAAGATGGCGCGGTAGCGTTGGCCTGTCGATTCATCATCAGCGTCTTCGGTAGACGCCGCTTGGCTCCAACCCATCGATGGCGCCATGAAGTCGAACGCCAGGCGCATCAGACCCCCAGAAAATGCTTGCGATAGCGGCTGGGTAAATCCTGAATGCGCATCATCATGGGCAGATCAGCAGTGTTGAAATCAGGATCCCAGGCCGGCGCACCCAGAACCTTGGCGCCCAGGCGGAGATAGCCCTTGATCAAGGCCGGTGGCTCCACCTCCAGCGCGCTGTTCAAGCGCTCAACCGGCAACGGCAGGCGTGGACGCACATGGTGTTCAATCGGTGCCAGGTGCGTTGCCTTGAGTTGCTGCCAGATACTGGCTGCCACATCGCCGCTGACGATGCCGTTGTGCAGCATGGGGATGCTGGCGCAGCCAATCATGGTGTCGAGCTTGTTGCGCACCATGAACTCGGCCAGTGCACCCCACAGCGTCATGATGACGCCGCCATGCCGGTAGTCCGGATGCACGCAGCTGCGCCCGAGCTCCACCATGCGCTCACGCAAGCTGCGCAGACGTGTCAGATCAAATTCGGTGTCGCTGTAAGTGCTGCCGACGCGAATGGCCTGCGCTGGGGTCAGGAGTCGGTAGGTTCCTACAACCTCTCTGG
>Ga0194060_10002549_pt1 | contig 12961 bp, 13 predicted proteins | sample SepL225m_MetaG_FD_163427 | JGI IMG/M metagenome (GOLD analysis project Ga0194060, IMG submission 163427) | Anoxic zone freshwater microbial communities from boreal shield lake in IISD Experimental Lakes Area, Ontario, Canada - Sep2016-L222-5m | ecosystem: Environmental > Aquatic > Freshwater >... | reverse complement strand
GTCTGTATGCAGCGCGTACCGTGCAAATGACGCAGATGCCCGAACTGGTGGCCTTGATGCACAGCATGGTCGGTCTGGCCGCCATGCTGGTGGGTCTCTCCACCTTCATCGACCCCGAGGCCTCCAAGGGTTTCGTCGGTGCTGCCAAGTCGATTCATGAGATGGAGATTTACATCGGTATCCTGATCGGTGCCGTCACTTTCTCGGGCTCCATTGTTGCCTTCGGCAAACTGTCCGGTCGCATTGGTGGCAACCCGCTGCTGTTGCCGGGTCGGCATTGGCTGAATCTGGCTGGCCTGCTGGTGGTGATTTATTTCGGTGGTGCGTTCATGAACGCCCACACGATCCAGGACGGCATCGTGCCGTTGGCGGTGATGACCGTGATTGCCTTGCTGTTTGGTATCCACATGGTGATGGCCATCGGCGGCGCCGATATGCCGGTGGTGGTTTCGATGCTCAACAGCTACTCGGGCTGGGCCGCTGCGGCGACCGGCTTCATGCTGTCGAACGACTTGCTGATCGTGACCGGCGCCCTGGTCGGATCCAGCGGTGCGATTCTGTCCTACATCATGTGCAAGGCGATGGCACGCAGCTTCATCAGCGTGATTGCGGGCGGGTTTGGTACCGCCAGTGCGGCGCCGAAGCCGGCCGGTGATGCGGCACAACCGGCAGGCGAAGTGACCCCGATCAGCGCCACCGAGACCGCTGAACTGCTGCGCGAAGCCAAGAGCGTGGTGATTGTTCCCGGCTACGGCATGGCCGTGGCGCAGGCACAGCACACGGTGTACGAAATCACCAAGTTCCTGCGTGAAAAAGGCGTCAACATTCGCTTTGGTATTCACCCGGTGGCCGGGCGCATGCCAGGCCACATGAATGTGCTGCTGGCCGAAGCCAAGGTGCCTTACGACATCGTCTTTGAAATGGACGAGTTGAATGACGACTTCCCGAAGACCGACGTCGTGATGGTGATCGGCGCCAACGACATCGTGAACCCGGGCGCGCAGGACGACCCGACCAGCCCGATCGCCGGCATGCCGGTGCTCGAAGTCTGGAAAGCCAAGACCTCCATCGTCATGAAACGCAGCATGGCTTCGGGCTATGCCGGTGTTGACAACCCGCTGTTCTACAAAGAGAACAACCGGATGCTGTTTGGTGATGCCAAGAAGATGCTCGACGAAGTGCTGGTTGTTCTGAAAACCTGAGATTCTGGGGGCGGGCATGGCTGCCCCCTTTTGATTAGGGAAACTACAGATACGTAGAGTCACGGGTGAGTGCAAACTAGGCGCTTGCATTACCGGCAATAGAAGTGGTGCGGGGTATTGACCGCAGACGGTTAGCGGCCAGCCCCTTTCTTAACTGATCAGGAGGCAAGCATGACTGAACGTATCTGGCTCACGAGTTATCCGCAGGGTGTCCCCGCCGACATCGACCCTGGGCAGTACCCGTCGATGGTGGCGATGATGGAGGAGAGCTTCAAGAAGTTCGCCGACCGCAGCGCCTACAGCTTCATGGGCAAGGAGCAGACTTACGCGCAGATTGACAGCCAGAGCCAGGCTTTTGCGGTCTATCTGCAGAGCCTCGGATTGGCCCGGGGCGACCGGGTGGCGGTGATGATGCCCAACGTCCTGCAGTACCCGATTGCGGTCAGCGCCATCCTGCGTGCGGGCTATACCCTGGTCAATGTCAATCCGCTCTACACGGCGCGTGAGTTGGAGCACCAACTCAAGGACTCGGGCTCCAAGGCGATCGTGATTCTGGAGAATTTTGCTTCGGTGCTTCAGAAGTGCATCGCGGCCACGCCCGTCAAGCATGTGGTGTTGTGTGCCATGGGCGACCGCCTGGGGCTGATCAAAGGCACCTTGGTGAACTACGTGGTGCGCAACAAGAAAAAGCTGGTGCCACCGTTCAGTCTGCCCGGCGCTGTGCCCTTCAATACCGCGCTTGCCAAGGGCAGCAGCGGGACGCTGACCAAAGTGACCTTCAAACCCGAGGATGTGGCCGTGCTGCAATACACCGGCGGCACCACCGGCGTCTCCAAGGGTGCGGTGTTGTTGCATCGCAATCTGGTGGCCAATCTGCTGCAGGCTGAGGCCTGGTTCCAGCCGGCCCTGAAGAAGATCCCTGCCGGCGAGCAGATCAACCTGGTCTGCGCCCTGCCGCTGTACCACATCTTTGCCTTTACGGTCGGCATGATGATGTCCATGCGCCTGGGTGGCAAACTGATTCTGATCCCCAATCCACGCGACATGGTGGCGGTGCTCAGTGAGTTGGCCAAACACCGGATCCATGTGCTGCCGGCGGTCAACACGCTGTTCAACGGCATGGCCAATCACCCCGACTTCAACAAGGTTGACTGGAAACATCTGGTGGTCTCTGCCGGTGGTGGCACGGCGGTGCAAAGCGGCGTGGCCAAACTCTGGTTCGAGAAGACCGGCTGCGCCATTGCTGAGGGCTATGGCTTGAGCGAGACCTCGCCCATTGCCACCTCCAATTCGGTGGTCACCACGGAGTATTCCGGCACGATTGGCGTGCCGGTGCCCAGCACCTGGCTCAAGCTGCTCGACGATGACGGCAATGAAGTCGCAATGGGCCAGTCCGGCGAGATTGCGATCAAGGGCCCGCAGGTGATGGCGGGTTACTGGCAGCGGCCGGACGAGACCGCCAAGGTCATGACGGCCGATGGCTTCTTCAAGTCCGGCGACATCGGCATCATGGATGAGCGCGGCTTCTTCCGAATTGTCGATCGCAAGAAGGACATGATCCTCGTCAGCGGCTTCAATGTGTTTCCAACGGAACTTGAAGATGTCGTCTCGCAGTTGGCTGGCGTGATGGAGTGCGCCTGCGTCGGGGTGGCCGATGAGAAATCGGGCGAGGCGGTCAAGCTGGTTATCGTCAAGAAAGACCCGGGCCTCACGGATGAGCAGGTTCGCGCCTACTGCAAGGAGAACCTGACGGGCTACAAGCAGCCCAAGGTGATCGAGTTCCGCGCCGAATTGCCCAAGACCCCGGTCGGGAAAATCCTGCGCCGCGAACTGCGGGACAAGTAGCAAGAATGACGAACAGCAATCCGGCGCCGGTGCTCGGCATCGTGGGCGGCAGCGGCGTCTACGACATCGAAGGCCTGAGCAACAAGCGCTGGCAGCGCGTGGCTTCACCCTTTGGTGAAGCGTCCGACGAGCTGCTGCTGGGTGAGCTTAACGGGCAGCAGTTGGTCTTTTTGCCGCGCCATGGCCGTGGCCACCGCATTCCCCCTTCGGAAATCAACTACCGCGCCAATATCGATGTCTTGAAGCGAGTCGGTGTCACCGATCTGATCTCGGTCAGCGCGGTTGGTTCCCTGCGCGAAGACTTGCCGCCCGGCATATTTGTCATCGTGGACCAGTTCATCGACCGCACCTTTGCCCGGCAAAAGAGTTTTTTTGGCACCGGCTTGGTGGCCCATGTGTCGATGGCGCATCCGGTCTGTCGCCGTCTGGGCGACCATTTGGAAGCCGCCACGCGTGCCGCCGGCATTGAGGCGGTTCGCGGTGGCACTTACCTGGTGATGGAGGGGCCACAGTTCTCCAGTCTGGCCGAATCAAAGCTCTACCGCAGCTGGGGCTGCGACGTCATCGGCATGACCAACATGCCCGAAGCCAAGCTCGCGCGCGAAGCCGAGATCTGCTACGCCAGCGTGGCCATGGTGACCGATTTTGATTGCTGGCATCCGGATCATGATCACGTGACCGTGGACGCGATCATCAAGGTCCTGCTGGCCAACGCCGACAAGGCGCGCAGCCTGGTCAAGACCGTGGCGCCAGCCTTGCTGGCCGACACTTGCGCGCCGACGTGCCCCTGCCGCAGCGCGCTGCAGCACGCCCTGATCACAGCGCCCGAGGCACGCGACCCGAAACTGGTGCAACGGCTTGATGCGGTTGCCGGCCGCCTGCTGGGGACTTGATGGCGGCCACCGGTTCGAGCCCGGTTGACCGGGTTCAATACCTGCGATTGGCGATGGTGACTGGCGCGCGAAGCTTGAGCGTGCAGGGTCTTAATCGCGGCAGTTCCGGCAATATTGGCGTGCGGCTTGCAAGCTCTTTTCTGGTGACGCCATCGGGCGTGCCGGCCGAGGAACTGTCGGCCGACGCCATGGTGGAGATGGATTTCTCGGGTGCCGTGATCGGTGCCGGCCGACCCTCAAGCGAGTGGCGCTTTCACCGCGATATCTTGTTGGCACGCCCCGAAATCAGTGCCGTCGTGCACACGCACTCACGCTACGCGACGACCCTGGCCTGCTTGCAGCGCGACATTCCGGCCTTTCACTACATGATTGCGGTCGCGGGTGGCGACACGATCCGCTGCGCGCCCTACGCGCTGTTTGGCACACAGGAACTTTCTGATTTGGCGTTGCTCGCATTGCAGGCGCGCAAGGCCTGCCTGCTTGGCAACCACGGCATGATTGCCCTGGGCGCCGACTTGCCGGCGGCGCTGGCCCTGGCGGTTGAGGTGGAAGCGCTTTGCGCGCAGTACTGGAGCGCACTGCAGATCGGCGAGCCTCATCTGCTCAGCAGCAACCAGATGCGCGAGGTGCTGGAAAAGTTCAAAGGCTATGGCCGCCAGGCCGGTGCCGATACCGAGGGTAGGGCATGACGCAGGCAGTTCAGACTTTGAGATGGGTTGACGGCGCGCTGGAGATGATTGACCAGCGCATACTGCCGGCTCGCTTTGAGTACATCACTTACGCTTCAGCGCTGGAAGTGGCCGAGGGCATTCGATCCATGGTGGTGCGCGGTGCGCCCGCTATCGGCTGCGCTGCGGCCTATGGTGTGGCGCTCGAAGCGCTGCGGTTGCGCCCGGCAGCACCGGCGGCTTTTGTGACGGGCATGGAGCACGCCTTTGAGGTGTTGGCTGCGAGCCGTCCGACGGCGGTGAACCTGTTCTGGGCGTTAGAGCGCATGCGTTCTGTCTGGCACGCCAACCTGCAATACCCACAGAGCGAGATTGCCGCTACGCTGCTGGCGCAGGCGCATGAGATTTCAGCCGAAGATGTGCGCATCAACCGCGCCATGGGCGCGCACGGCGCCACTCTGCTGGCCGATGGTGCGCGCGTGCTGACGCACTGCAATGCCGGCGCCTTGGCCACGGCTGGCCATGGCACGGCGCTCGGTGTTTTTCGTTCTGCCGTCGAAGCCGGCAAGCGCATTTCGGTGATCGCCGACGAGACCCGGCCTTTCTTGCAAGGCGCGCGCCTGACGGCGTGGGAGATGGTGCAGGAAGGCATTCCCGTGACGCTGATCACCGACAACATGGCCGGCCATCTGATGCGCTGTGGCGAGATTGATGCCGTGATCGTCGGCACCGACCGCGTCGCTGCCAATGGCGACGTTGCCAACAAGATCGGCACCTACATGGTGGCAGTGCTGGCGCAGCGCCACGGCATTCCGTTCTATGTCGCCTGTCCGCTGTCAACCATCGACCTGTCGATTCCCGATGGCAACGCGATTCCGATTGAGGAGCGCGCTGCCGAGGAAGTGACCGGCTTTCGCGATTGCCAGTGGGCCGCCAAGGGCGTGCAGGTGCGCAACCCGGCTTTTGATGTCACGCCAGCGGAATTGGTCACGGCCCTGATCACCGAAAAGGGCGTGGTCCGGCAGCCCAATCGCGAGAATATCGCCCGCTTGTTTTTGGTCTGAATAATTGTCCTCGCCGTGCTGTCGGGATAGATGCCAATGTTGGTGACAGGACTCTGGTGCGCACAGCGACCTTGACTCTGGAGGACGACTTCGCAGCGAAAGCCGTCCTTGATGCTGGGTGGGTTGGGTGTGCCGACGACACTGGGGCAGATGATTCCGCTCATGTCCCCCGCAGAGGGCTGCGCCCTCTGCTCCTCCTTGACTTCGCTGCACCATCCACCCCAGCGCCCTCGGCAACCTGCCGTGTTGGCAGGCAACGAATGAAGTCCATCAGATTGCCAACTCATACCCATAGCGTTTGTTGAAGCAGGGCGGCATGGCGCTCAGCGCAGCGGCATAAAGGAGGAGGCCGCAGGCCGGGGGACAGCCGCGGAGCTGAGTGCCATGTCGCCGTGCGTGCCGCAGCTTAGGGTGTCCAATGAAGCGCGACTAAGCGCTTAGGGAAGTCTTCAAAAATTGAAACTGGAATGACCACTTGGTGTCTGACACGGTAGTTGCGCCAAACGTCCCACGCCCGCCGACGTAGCTTCATCAGGGCCTTGCCGTGACGAAGATGATCAGCCTCGGTGATGCCAGTTGGAGGGCCAACGACGATGCGCGCCGGTCTTACCGCAGCCAGCCGCGTCGATAGCAATACCACATGGGTACGGCCGCACTCAGGAACATGAGTGTGACCACATACGGGTAGGCCAAAGTGCCCAGCGCTGCGAACTCGGGGAACTGCAGGTTCATGCCGTAGATGCTGGCCACCAGGGTTGGCGGCAGCAGTGCCACGCTGGCGACCGAGAAGATCTTGATGATCTTGTTCTGGCTGATGTTGATGAAGCCGACAGTTGCATCCATCAGGAAGTTGATCTTGTCGAACAGAAAGGCGGTGTGCGAATCGAGTGAGTCGATGTCGCGCAGAATCTGGCGTGCTTCTTCAAACTGTTCGTTGTTGAGGATCTTGCTGCGCATCGAGAAACTCAGCGCGCGCCGGGTGTCCATCACGTTGCGCCGGATGCGGCCATTCAAGTCCTCGTGGCGTGCGATGGAGCCCAGCACTTCGTTGGCCAGGGCGTCGGTCATGTTGCCCGAGAGCACTTTCTTGCTGACCTTTTCAACCTCGTCGTAAATGCCTTCCAGCGTGTCGGCCGAGTATTCAGCGTCGGCGTCAAACAGCTTGAGCAGCACGTCCTTGGCGTCCTCAATCAGACCTGGCGCCCGCCGGGCGCGCATGCGCAACAGGCGGAACACCGGCACGTCCTCGTCGTGAATCGAGAACAGCACGCCTTTGCTCTTGAGAGCGTCGTTTTCCAGGTTCAGGATGAAGGCCACCCGCACCGTGCGCGGTTCCTCGTCGTCAGCGATCAAAAAGTCGCTGCGAATGTGCAGGTCGTCGTTGTCTTCCTTGTAGAAGCGCGCTGACTCTTCGATGTCCTCGTCCATCGCGTCTTCCGGGATGGAAAGGCCGTAATGCTGCTTGACCCAGCGCTTTTCTTCCAGGGTGGGGGATTCCAGATCGACCCAGATGGGCTGGAAGTTGGAGAGCTCCTCCAGCGATTCGATCTCTTCCTGAAAGAGTCTGCCACTGGCGAGCGTAAAGATATTGAGCATGGTTTACTCCCGAGGGTGAGTTGCATCTGGCGAGGGGTGCGGGTTTTTGCTTTCAACCCCGATGCAGCTGAGGGAGTTGAAAGCTACCGACTGGGGTGGCTTAACAAGGAGTTTTCTCCGGGAGTCAATCTCGTTAAATTATCGCATTCAGAATCGGGCTGGTTGGCGGCCGGGGCAAAAAACCTTGGCGGAGTTTGATATCGATGCGCGGATGGCCATATTTGTTACAGTGGCATTCGAAAGGGTATTGCACTTTGAACCCAACGGGGGCATAGTGAATCCAGAGACGGACTTTTCAACCCGGAAGACAACAGGAGGTTTTTATATGAACTTGACGATCAGCGGTCATCACCTCGAGGTTACCCCCTCCCTGCGCAGTTATGTCACCAGCAAGCTCGATCGGATCGTTCGACATTTTGACCAGGTGGTCGATGTCAAGGTGCTGCTCACGGTGGAAAAGCAAAAGGAAAAAGAGGGACGACAGCGAGCGGAGTGCAATATCCATGTCAAGGGCACCGACATGTTTGCCGAGAGTTCAAACGCTGATTTGTACGCTGCAGTCGACGAACTGGTAGACAAGCTTGATCGCCAGGTGGTTCGTCACAAGACGCGCTTGCAGGAACACCATCACGAAGCGCCCAAACGCATTATGTAAGACGCCCAGCTTTCAAGCTGAGCAGTCTGGCCGCTCCATTGAGCGGCCTTTTTTTGCACTGCGATACTTGCGTGCATAATCTGACACCAAATTATGAATCGACTCGCGTCCATCCTTTCCCCTGCCCAGGTTCTGGTGCAGGTTGACGTCAGCAGCAAGAAACGAGCCTTTGAAGAGGCTGGCTTGCTGTTTGAAACGCTGCACGGCCTGAGTCGAGCCTTGGTCACGGACAGTCTGTTTTCGCGCGAGCGACTCGGTTCCACCGGCCTGGGGCACGGTGTTGCGATCCCGCATGGCCGCATCAAGGGCCTCAAGTCCCCCATGGCAGCCGTGCTGCAACTGGCACAACCGATTGGTTTCGATGCGCCCGACGAGCAGGCGGTCAGTCTGCTGATCTTTCTGCTGGTGCCCGAGGCGGCAACACAAAAGCACCTGGAAATCCTCTCCGAGATCGCCGAAATGCTCAGCGATGCGAGTTTGCGCGACAAACTGGTTCACAGCTCGGACGCGGCCGATTTGTATGGCCTTATCAGCAACTGGCAGTCGGCCCAGGTGGCTTGAGCACGGCCGGCGCACGGGTCCAAGCCCACTGGATTTGATGTGAAGCCTACCGTTGTCAGCGCCGATGTTCTGTTCGAAGAGTTTCGCGCCACCCTGAAATGGGAGTGGGTGGCGGGACTGGGCGCTTCCGAGCGGCGCTTTGACGAGGGCGCGGTGCGCGCCGCGCGCTCCGGGGCCGATCTGGTCGGTCACCTCAACTACATCCACCCTTACCGTATCCAGATTCTGGGCGAGCGTGAAATCGCCTACCTGACCAACGCCACGCCAGAAGATTGCGCGCGGCGGATTTCACGCATCGTCACGCTTGAGCCGCCGGTGCTGGTGCTGACCGATGGTCAGACCGCGCCCGAAGGCCTGCTCCTGATGTGCGAGCGCGCCCAAATACCGATGTTTGCCGCTTCCGGCTCGTCGGCCTTTGTCATTGACGTGCTGCGGGCTTATTTATCCAAACATTTTGCCGACCGCTGCACGATCCACGGCGTCTTCATGGACATTTTGGGGCTGGGCGTGCTGATCACCGGTGAGTCCGGCCTGGGCAAAAGCGAACTGGGGCTGGAGCTGATTTCACGCGGCAATGGTCTGGTGGCCGATGACGCGGTTGACCTGTACCGCATCAACCAGGACACGATCGAGGGCCGCTGCCCCGAGTTGCTGATGAATTTACTGGAGGTGCGCGGCATCGGCCTGCTCGATATCCGCTGCATCTTTGGTGAAACAGCGGTGCGGCGCAAGATGCGGCTCAAACTCATCGTGCATCTGGTGCGCCGCGAGACCCTGGAGCGTGATTACGAGCGCATTCCCTACGAGCCCTTGACCCAGGACGTGCTGGGCGTTCCGGTGCGCAAGGTGGTGATCCAGGTGGTGGCGGGCCGCAATATCGCCGTGCTGGTGGAAGCGGCCGTGCGCAACACCATTCTTCAGTTGCGTGGCATCGACACCTATCAGGAGTTTGTCGAGCGTCAGCGCAAGGCGATGAACCTGATCGAGTGAAGCGGCTGCCGGTGCTGCCCGTCAGGGTGTTTCTGGCGCGGCAGGTGGCCGGTGCGGACAGGCCGGCGCAGTGCAGTGCGCGTACAGGCTCAGGGCGTGGTCAGCAATGGAAAACCCCTTGATCTTGGCCACCGCGTGCTGGCGCTTTTCGATCTCGGCGTCGTAAAACTCTTCCACTTTGCCGCAATCCAGGCACACCAGATGGTCGTGGTGCTGGCCAGCGTTGAGTTCATAGGAGGCTTTGCCGCTCTCAAAGTGACTGCGACTCAGGATATTGGCTTGCTCGAACTGGGCCAGCACGCGGTAGATCGTCGCCAGGCCGACGTCGGAGCGATCTTCCAGCAGCACGCGGTAGATGTCCTCGGCGGTCATGTGGCGCTGCGTGCTTTTCTGGAAAATTTCCAGGATCTTGAGTCGCGGCAGCGTGGCCTTGAGTCCGGTGCTTTTGAGTTCGTCGATGTTGCTCATGGAGGTCTTTGAATCGCCAGCGATCGCTGTGCCTTTGCAGGTACAGCCGGTACAATGGCCCGATCATATCGCTACACTTCAATTCACTCATGTTTGATTCTCAATGTCGTGTTGCCGGATGGGTTTTACTCGTGACGGCCAGCGCCGCTCTGGTGGCTTGCGGTAGCGTGGACGGCGCCAGCAACCGGATTGCCAGTCTGGTGACGCCTTACAAGATGGACATGGTGCAGGGCAATTTTGTTTCGAAAGAGCAGCTTGCCGCCATCAAGCCAGGCATGAGCCGCGCCCAGGTGCGCGATGTTCTGGGCACGCCGCTTTTAACCAGCGTTTTCCATGCCGACCGCTGGGACTATGTCTTTACCTTCAAACGCCAGGGCGTGGCTTCGCAGGAACGCAAGCTCACCCTGTTCTTCAAAGGCGATGTGCTGGACCGTGTGGATGCTGATCCCATGCCCAGCGAAGCCGATTTCGCGGCATCGCTGGATTCGGGTCGTCGCGTGGGCAAGGTGCCAGTGCTGGAGATGACGGCTGACGATTTGAAGAATCTGCCGGCACCCGCCAAGAAGCCCGAACCCAAGCCCCTGCCACCGCTGCCAGCAAGCTACCCGCCGCTGGAATCCCCCGCGCGTTAGGCTGACCATGGCGGATACGAAGAATCACCGGATCGCTATTGCGGGTGCGTCCGGGCGCATGGGGCAGATGCTGATCGAGGCAGTGCGCGCCAGCGCAGATTGTGAGCTGGTCGGCGCGCTCGATATTGGCAGCAGTCCGGCGCTTGGATCGGACGCGATGGCGTTCCTGGGCCAGGCCAGCGGTGTGCTGATTGACGCCGACCTGAAGCGCGCATTGGCCGGCGCCGAAACGCTGATCGATTTCACCCGGCCCGAGGGCACGCTGGCGCACTTGCAGGTGTGTCGTGAGCTCGGCGTCAAACTGGTGATCGGTACCACCGGTTTCAGTGACGTGCAAAAGGCCGAGATCGCGCAGGCAGCGCAGGACATCGCCATCGTCATGGCGCCGAACATGAGCGTTGGCGTCAACGTCACCCTCAAACTGCTGGAAATGGCGGCCAAGGCCTTGTCCACCGGCTATGACATCGAAATCATCGAAGCGCATCACCGCCACAAGGTCGATGCACCTTCGGGCACGGCGCTCAAGATGGGCGAGGTGATTGCCGACGCGCTCGGGCGCGACCTGAAGGAGTGCGCAGTTTATGCACGCGAGGGCGTCACCGGCGAGCGCGATCCGTCATCGATCGGCTTCGCCACGATTCGCGGTGGCGACATCGTGGGTGACCACACGGTGCTGTTTGCCGGTACCGGTGAGCGCATCGAGATCAGCCACAAGTCCTCCAGCCGCGCCACCTATGCGCAGGGCAGTCTGCGGGCTGCGCGCTTTCTGGCCGGACAGAGCCGGGGTTTGTTCGACATGTTTGACGTCCTCAATCTGAAATGAACGCCGCGCAGTTGTTCTGGCAGGGCGATGGCGTGACCAAGGGCGTGGCCTTGCTGCTGCTGGCGATGTCGGTCGGCAGTTGGGTGGTGATCCTGTGGAAGAGCTGGTTGCTCAAGCGCGCTGCGGGTGACGTCACACGTTGCGTGGCGGCCTTCTGGCAAGCGGCCTCGGTCGAGGCCGCCCTGACCCGGTTGGCGGCATTTGACCGGGTTGGTCTGGTCACGCCGATGCTGCTGGCGACGCAATTGGACGGCGCTGGCACGCTGGCAGCGGCGAGCCAGAAGTCGCAGCAGCTGACACGGGTTCTGCGCGATGCGCTGCACGCGGCCCTGCACAAGCTGCAGTACGGCCAGGTCCTGCTGGCCACTGTCGGCTCCACGGCGCCGTTTGTTGGCCTGCTCGGTACCGTATGGGGCATTTACCATGCGCTGATTGGCATTGCCGGAGCCGGGCAGATCACGATTGACAAGATTTCCGGCCCGGTCGGGGAGGCCCTCATCATGACCGCCGCCGGCCTGGCCGTTGCCATTCCGGCGGTGCTGGCTTACAACGTGCTCGGTCGCCAGATCGCTCGCATCGAGGCCGAACTCGAAGGCTTCGCCCGCGACCTGCGCGCGTTGCTGGCGGGTACCTCCAGCGCTGAGCTTGAATAGCATGGCTTTCGGCCGTTTCGAGCGCACGCAGGGCGCGCAACCGATGAGCGAAATCAACGTCACGCCGCTGGTCGACGTGATGCTGGTGCTGGTGGCCATCCTGATGATTACGGCGCCCCTGCTGGCCAGTTCCATCAAGCTCGACCTGCCGCGCAGCGAAGCTGCCAAAGCCGGCGAAGCGCCGAAGTTTGTAGCGCTGGTGGTGGACAAGTCCGGACAGGCGTTTCTTGACGACAGGCCGGTGGCCATCGACGCCCTGGCCACGGCGCTGGCGCAGATCGCCAAAGTCAGTCCTGACACCGAGGTGCAACTGCGCGCCGACGCCGCTGTGCCCTATGGCCGGATTGTCGAAGTGATGGGCACGGCGCAGCAGGCCGGCCTGAACCGGATCGGATTTGTCGCTGATCCAACGCAGCAGAGCGCCCCCGCCGGGTCCGCTGGCGGCAAACCCTAAAATCGGCAGCTTGCGATCCCCTGATCGCCGAGAGTGAAACCCCATGCAAGAAAAATACAACCATCTCGACGTTGAAAAGGCCGCCCACGGCCACTGGAACGCGCGCGACGCCTACCGTGTCACCGAGGACGCGTCGAAGAAGAAGTTCTACGCCTGTTCCATGCTGCCTTACCCCAGCGGCAAGCTGCACATGGGCCATGTGCGCAACTACACCATCAACGACATGCTGACGCGTCATCTGCGCATGAAGGGCTACAACGTCCTGATGCCGATGGGCTGGGACGCTTTTGGCCTGCCAGCCGAGAACGCGGCGCTGAAGAACGGTGTACCACCGGCAAAATGGACTTACGAAAACATCGCCTACATGAAGACGCAGATGCAGTCCATGGGGCTGGCGATTGACTGGTCGCGCGAAGTCGCCACCTGTGATCCGAGTTATTACAAGTGGAACCAGTGG
>Ga0194060_10002548_pt1 | contig 12961 bp, 11 predicted proteins | sample SepL225m_MetaG_FD_163427 | JGI IMG/M metagenome (GOLD analysis project Ga0194060, IMG submission 163427) | Anoxic zone freshwater microbial communities from boreal shield lake in IISD Experimental Lakes Area, Ontario, Canada - Sep2016-L222-5m | ecosystem: Environmental > Aquatic > Freshwater >... | reverse complement strand
GGCGTCGGCGAAGGCCGACGCCCGGCGGAACGCCTCGCAGGCGCGACTTCAGTCGCCCGCCGGGGGAACCTGATAAACCGCATTGTACTGCGGTAAAAAAAGATGTGGGTAAAGATATGCGCTTGCGGGGGGGAACCAACCAATGCATTGTCCCCTCCCCGCTTGCGGGGGGGAACCAACCAATGCATTGTCCCCCCCCGCTTGCGGGGGGGCTAGGGGGGGTGATTCAAACTACAACTGTCGTACTATCGGCTATCGGCTATCGGCTATCGGCTATCGGCTATCTTCACGTTAGATCCGCCAGAGGCGGATCGTCCCATCGAGGCTGGCCGAGGCCAAGGTCTGCCGGTCGGGGCTGTAGGCAACGCTGGTCACGGCGTCGTCGTGGCCCTCCAGGGTGTGCAGCAGACGCCCGTCAGCCACGCTCCACAGGCGCACCGTCTTGTCGGCGCTGCCGCTTGCCACGGTGCGCCCGTCCGGGCTGTAGGCCACGCTCGTGATCGGGCCAGCGTGGCCCTCGAAGATCAGGCGCAGGCTACCGTCGGCCATGTTCCACAGGCGCAGAGTGCTGTCCATCGTGCCGCCGCTGGCGATCAGATCGCCGTCGGGGCTAAAGACCACCGCCGCGCTGAGCAGAGTCGCTTCGATGTAGGCAAACACCGCCTTGCCGCGCAGTTGCTCACGTAAGGTCTGGCGTAGACGCCCGTCGGCGATCTTCCACAGGCGCACGCTGCTATCGAGGGTGATCACACTCGCCAGGATCTCGCCGTCGGGGCTGAAGGCGAGCCCGCTCACGTTGCCCATCTGGCCACGGATGGCGCGCAGAGGCGCGCCGCTCGCGGCGTCCCAGATCCGCACCGTCTTGTCGGCCCCGCCGCTCGCCAGCAGCCGCCCGTCCGGGCTAAAGGCCACGCTGGACACCACACTGCTGTGGGCTTCCAGACAGGCAAGCTGAACCGCGTCAGCCACGCTCCACAGACGCACGGCCTTATCGGCCCCGCCGCTCGCCAGCCGTTGCCCGTCCGGGCTGAAGGCCACGCTCAGCGAGCGCTCGGCGTGGCCGGGCAGGTCGGCGACACGCTCGCCATCGGCGGTGGCCCAGACCCGCACGGCTCCGTCGGCCCCGGCGCTGGCGAGGCATTCGCCATCGGCGCTGAAGGTCACAGCATGGACACCGCCGCTGTGGGCCGTGATCGCGCCTTGGGTACGGACGTTCACGGTCATCTGGCCCATACCCATCAGGGCACGCTTCAGATCGGCTGCATCGGCGAAGCGCTGATCCTGAGCCAGCGACACCGCCTTCGTCACCGCGTCGGCCACATGATGCGAGAGGCTAGAGTTACGCTTGCGCGGGCGCAGCAGTGGGTCAGAGCTGCTCGACGCACGCTCAGCCGAGGTCAGGGGAGCCTCGCCGGTAAGCAGGTGGTAGAGCGTCGCCCCCACGCTATAGATGTCGCTGCGCGGGCCGGTATGCTGATCGCTGGCCCCCCACTGCTCAATCGGCGCGTAGGTGGGCGTCAGGCCGCGCCGCGAGTTCTGGGTGGCATCGATACCCTGCTTCAATAGCCCGAAGTCCACCAGTTTGATCAGACCCTCGGGCGTGAGCCGAATGTTGGCCGGCTTAATATCGCGGTGGATAATCGGCGGATGCTGGGCGTGCAGGTAGCTGAGCACATCGCAAAGCTGAAGGGCGAAGCCGAGTACCTGCGACTCAAGCAGTGGGTCGCCCTGCTGTTTCTCCAGCACATCCTGAAGACTCTGGCCCGGCACTAGTTCCATCACCAGATAGCCGTTGCCCTCCTCTTCAAACATCTCGTGGTAGCGCGGCAGGTTCGGGTGGCGCAGCGTGTTGAGAATGACAAACTCGCCCTGGAAACTGCGGATACTGGAGGGGTCGAAGGTCTCTTTGATCGCCACCATACGCCCCGGCTCGGCACCGTCCTCGGCCTCGTACACAGCACCAAAGCCACCGTGGCCGAGGGTGCGGATGATCTGGTAGCGGCCCACCTGGGCTTCAGGGTCTTGTAGGCGCAGAGCGCCGCGCAGAGGTGCGCCGCAACGGCGACAGAACTTGGCACTATTGCGGTTCTCGCTGGTGCAGCGCCGACCGCTGCGCGAGTCTAGGCAGATCAGCATAAAAAATCGTATCTCTTATGCTCTTTGCGATGGACGCCTTTGGCGTCCATCGCAAAGAGCATAGTAGGTTTTCACCCTCAAACAAGCCCGGCGACAACCTGGCGCAAGATGTGCGATGAAGGCGAGTCGGGGAGCCGCCGCACCAGCAACCCGCCGCTGCCGATCATCTGTAGCTCCTCGCTGTGGGGCAGGGCGGCGACCACTGGCTGGCCAAATCCGGTTTCCACCCGCATCGCGACCTCCCCCGTATCAAAGCTGACGGGCACCTCATTGACGAGGAGCATGAGCTTTGATGCGCCTAGCCGACGGGCCAGTTCGATCACAACCCCTGTGCCATGATAATCCTGGTGATCCGGGCGTAGCAGCAGCAGCAGACGATCTGCGGCGACAATGGTCAGCAGGGTTTCCTCGCTCAATCCGGCGGGAGTATCCACCAGCAGCACATCAAGGCCGAGGTCGTTGGATAACGCATTGATACCCTCGCTGAGAGCCTCGGCGCGGTAGTCGCCACGCAGCGACTCAAGGATTTTGACGGCCTCGCCGCTGGCCGGTACCAGGAAGAGCGCCCCGGCAGGCGACGGTCGAAGCCAACTGGTCACATTGATCGTGGCCATACCCAGTTCGCAGCGGCCCGCCAAGTAGTCGTTCAGGGTCGGGTGACGGCCAAGGTCCAGTCGGCCAAAAAAGAGGTGCAGGCTCGGCGACTGAAGGTTCGCATCAACCAGACCAACCCGCAATCCGCTGTCTGCCATCAACACGGCCAAGTTTGCGGCAATGGTGGATTTTCCTGTGCCCCGGCGAAATGAGTGGATAGCGATGGTTGTTGTCATACATCAGTCATTCGTGAAGATCTCGCAGGCGATCTGAACTGCGGTTGCGCAATCGGCGGCTTGCAAGGCGGGTGCGATAACTGGGCACGCCATCGGGGGCGACATCGATGCTCAGCAGTCCGCGTGCCATCATGGTTTCGACGAGTCTAACAACAGCTAGATTATCACATCCAACCTCGCTGGCAAGTTCACCCAGACTCGCGCCGCCGCGCCGGGTAATCCAGGTAACAATGCGGCGCAGCCCATCGGGGAGGCCCAGCAGATCCGATGGACTCAGCCCATCGTCCCCCGCATACGCTGCAAGCTCGTGTATCAGTTGCTCGTGCATCGCCACCCCCTATACTCCGTCTCAACCCTCCGCCTTGCGTCCTCCGCCCTCACCCATTTTGTCAAACAGATCGACGATCTGGCGTGGGCGGGCGCGGGTCTTCTCGGCAATCGTGCTGCTGGCCTCGCGCAGACGGCGGCTGAGGAACTTGATAATCGTCAGGGCCAGGTCGGGGTGCTGACTGATCAGATCGAGCAGCACCTCGCGGCGAATCGCCAGAATGTAGCAGTCGTCCACCGCTACGGCGCTGGTGGTGTGGGCTGGCGCGTCAAAGACCGCCAGTTCGCCAAAAGGTTCTTTGGCTTCCAGAGTGGCGATCCGCACCACATTGCCACGGGCGCGTGTCTCCTCAATACCAACTCGCCCGCTGACGATCACAAACAGGCGGTCAGCCGGGTCGCCCGCGCTGAAGATCGCCGCGCCATGCAGATACTCTAGCTCCTCGCCTGCGCTGGCCAGGATCTGGAGTTGTCCGGGGGCCATAGCCTGAAAAACAGGGACGGCGCGTAGGAAGATTGCTTTTTCGACAACAGAAAGCACGATAACGCCTCCCTCTTCACCAGCCGTAGGTGTGATTGATCTGCCCGTAGCCCGCTGCTCGGCCCTGGCAGCAGCGACAAGATCGCGTCGCCAGGGCGTGCCCTCGTCGGCCAGTGCCCACGCCTGCTCACGGCCCAGGGCAAGTTGAGGCCAGCGTTGGGCAGCCAGGGATAGCGCCCGCTCAGGGACATCGTCGGGCCGCAACAGTGCGGCGAGCATACGGGCATGCCAGGGCGAGCGCACACTCTCTAGCGCCTCGCACGCCTGAGCGCGCTGGTTGCGCTCGGGCGAAGAGAGTCCCTGCCAGATCGAACGCGCTGTCTCGGCACCGTGGGTGGCGGCCAGCAGCGCGGCCAGCCGGTCGAGCAGATCGTGTTCCTCGGCCACGATGTCATCGAAAAGCAGGGCTCCGACCGGACCAGCGAGCTTGCCGAGGGCCAGACGTAGTCGTAGCAGAGTGACGATCCGCTCCAGAGCCGCCAACTCGAAGGTATCCAGTTCGGCGAACGGTTGCCCAGGGCTGAGTCGCGCCAGAGCAACCAGAATCGCCTCGCGCTGATCCGTGCCGGTTGCACCGATCAGCCGCGCCTGCAGAACGGGTAGGCACGTCGGGCCGATCTGGATGAGCGACTCAACCGCCGCCGCACGCACCGCCGGGCTGTGGTCAGCCATAGCGCCGATCAGTGGCACAACAGCCTGGGCTGGGCCAGCCCGGCCCAGGGCGTTGGCCGCCGCCCGTCGCACCGGCTCAACCAGGTCAGCGAGGGCCGCGCCCAGCGCCGCTGTCAGGGCAGGCATACGAGCGAGGTCCAGGCGACCCGCGACATCGGCGACGGCTAGACGCACCAGCGGCACGGGGTCGCCGAGTCCACGCACAAGCTGTTCCTGGCCATGTGCGCCGAGCGACTTCAGGGCGTGGGCGCGCAGTTCGGGCGAGGTATCCTTAGACAGAAGGATCAACCGGGCGCGGGCGGCAGCGAAGACCTCACCGCCGGGGCGCAGGAGCAGGCGAGCCGCCGCTAGTTGCACCCCCTGGTCAGGATCATCAAGTAGGCGCTGATAGAGCGGAGTGGCCAGGGCGCGCACACCCACAAGGGCGTCCAGGATGGCTCGACGCACCTCAGGCGCAGGTGAATGGAGCAAGCGCGGAGCCAGGGCCAGCAGCGGATCCCCGGCAATGTTGCTTTCGCGTAACAGGCCGAGCAAGGCCGCCTGATTTTCCGGCGGGCTATGGGTAATGCGTGCCGCCAGCGTTTTCTCAGCAGTGATCCGATCCAAATCGATCAGAATACGACCAAGGAAGACCTGATCCTCTGGTGACTCGGTCGTCGCCAGACGTTCCTCAAGCAGCCGTAGAGTCTCCGGGTCGGCGCTGCCAAACCCGGCGAAGGCCAGGCGCTGGGCAATCGGGTTCTGCTCGTGGGCCAGGGCCATCGTCGCCCCACTGTAAGCCCGGCGCACCCAGAGGGCCGCCGCCAGGGTTCCTGCCGCCACCAGGGCGCTGAGCCACGGGATCACAGGGGAACCCCAGCCGGTCGCCTGGAGGCCAAGGATCAACAGGCTGCCAATAGTAGCGCCCAGGGGCACCACGGCACCGCGCACGATTGCTCGCATGCGCGCCCGCAGGGCCGCCGGTAGCGCGTTCATCAGCAGATCCTCCGTGGGCACCTGGAGGCTCTGGCGCAGTGTCGTCCGCACCACCTGGCCCGCAATGGCCGCCGCGACACTGCCGGACGCGCCGATCCAGACGCTCACACCGAGGGCCGCAGCCGGGTAGATCAGGTTCGTGCGCGAGACACCGATGGCGCGGATCAGCCGGGGCATGCCGAAGGTCTGGAAGGCCCAACCAGCGAGGTTCGAGACCACCGCCACCGTGGCGTAGAGCGTGCCAAGCAGCCGCTCATCGGGGAAGGCCGCCACCAAGGCACCACTGGTCTGGTAGGTGAGCAGAAGCACCAGCATCACCACCAGGGCTGCCCCGGTGGTGAGAGCGCGGGCCAGCGGGCTGGACATGAGGGGCGGGCTAGTAACAAGCGATGTGGATGCTTCACCATTATGTACAGTGGCCCGCCCGCGCCTAACCAGCAACACCACCAACCCGACACCCAGGCATGTCACCCAGGCCAGCATGGTGCCGCCGCTGCCCACGCTATTCAGGAGGATGGGCAGGGCAGCCGCACCCGTGATCGCCCCGATCCGTCCGGCCGCGCCGATCACCGGGAAGCGCGTTTTGGACTCCTGGGCATCGTACTGGTCAGCGAAGTAGTTCCAGATCTGGGCCTGGAGCAGATCGCGGGATGGGCGGAAGAGCAAGAACAGGGCCAGCACGGCCCACGTTACACCGGCCTCCAGGGCACCCCAGATCAACAGGTTTAGCACCGCCACCACCACGATCACCGCCGCCAGCAGAGAACTCGAAGGCCGCCGTGACAGGGCGCGTGTGTAGATCGCGGTCAAGGCTACGCCGAGCAGGGCCGTACCGATCAGGCCGAGGGGCAGCGCGGCAACCCCAAAATGGCTCAGGAACAGCACCTCGCTCAGGGTCTCGCCCATGAAAAGACCGGCTGAAAGAGTCAGGTTCAGGGCGTAGTTACGGCGCATAAGTATTCCCGCCCCTACGCCATCTCCACAAGCCGACGCAGATCAGCCTCAGAAACCGTGCGCTGGTGTCCGGTCAATTCCTTCATGCCATCGAAGGCCCGGCGCAGCTTATCAGCGCTCAGGTGAATACCGCGCTCGGCCAGGGCCAGGGCAAAAGACTCCTGGCTGTTCATCTTGCCGACCACAATCTCAATCTTCTCGGCACCAAGGAACTCGGGCGTGATCACCTGGAAGGTGCGGCGGTCGCGCTGCATCCAGTCAATCTGCGTACCCGTCTCGCGACGCAGCACCGAGGATCCGACAACCGGCTTGTTCGCGTGCGGCGTAATCCCCGAGCGCTCGGCTACGAGGCGACTCAGCGGTAGCAACGCGGTGCTATCAGCCTTCAGATGCAATCCGTGGGCATCGTAGCGCAGCAGCAGATTAGCCACAACCTCTTCGGTGGGCGGCATACCGGCGCGCTCGCCCAGCCCATTGACCGCCGTAGCCACCGCCCTCGCCCCGGCGCGCAGGGCGGCAATGCTGTTGGCCGTGCCGTTACCCAGATCGTGGTGAGCGTGGAAGCAGAACCCGGCCTCCGGCGCACTCGCCACCAGCCGCCGCACCAGAGCGCTCACCTCGTCCGGCAGCATCCGACCAACCGTATCGCAGATAACGATCATGTCGGCACCGGCCGCGCTCAGGCGCTGGCACGCCTCAATCAGAAAGTCTATCTCGGGTGTGTGAGAAACATCGGCCAGGGCGACATCGATCCCGGCCCGCTCGCCCACCAGATCGCGGCCAAAGCCGACCAGATCGACCGCGTGATCCAGTGCCTCCGCCTGGCTAATTCCCAAGCGGCTGTCGAGCATCAGGTGCGAGACGGGGAACCAGAAGGAGACCCTCGGCATCTCAGCGTCGGCCACGGCCTGGTAACAGAGGGTAAAATCATCGCGGGTGGCCCGGCCAGCACACTCCACCTGGGCACCCGACACGCTGCGCGCCACCGCACGTACCGCCTCAAATTCGGCATGGCTAATTGGCGGGTAGCCCGTGTTGATAATACAGCCGGGTAGGGCAGCGGCGATCCGCTGAGCGATGACGACCTTATCATCGAGCAGGAAGGTGACACCAGCCGTCTGCTCACCATCGCGCAGCGTTTCTTCGTTCAAAGTCACTGTATCACGAGCGAGAGCGAAACGAGTTGGCATCGGTGCTCCTCTCTACTCAACGGTTCCACCATCAGCGACACCACGTTCCTGATGGCGTCGGCGCATCTGGACAGCACTAGAGCGCAGGTTCTGGAAGTAGTCGGTCTCGGTGATCGACTCGACCTGCTGACGCCGCTTCCGGTCATCGATCTGGATGTTTAGGGCGACAATCTGCTGCTTGAGGGTGTGTTCACGCTCGATGACCTGCTCGGCCATGCCCTTGAACACCGTGGCCAAATCGCTTACCTCGTCGCGGAAGCGGCGACGCTCAAGGCTATCGAGGATCTCCTCGGCCAATTCGCCACGCTCCAGAGCCTCGGCCGCATGGCCGAGCCGCCGCACCGGGGCGCTAATCGTGTTCGTAACAAAGACCGCCACCAGCACCACACCCACCACAGAGCCAAGGATCACCAGGAGCATCTGAAACTCCAGCCCCCGGCGCTGCTCGGTAATACTCGCGCTGACCTGATCAGCCGCCTGATGGAACTGAGCCATCTCCGCGCCGATAGCCAGCGCACCGAAGATCCGGCTCTGCTTATAAACCCCGTGCGCAAAAAAGATCGGCGCGTAGGTGGTGGCCTTCTTGGCACTGGACTGGTTCACCGTAATGACAAACCCATCTTCGCCCCGGATCACCGCATCGTACATCGTGGGCAGGTTCGGGTCGGCCCACGCCCCGTAGCGCATATTCATCGGGTGTTCGCCCCGATCTTCCTTGCTCATCTCCCCCGTCACATAGCCTACGAGTTGGCCCTTTGCGTCGAGGCCACGCAGCACCCAGAAGCGCGGGTGAGCAATTTCCCAGCCCTCGTTATCGAACATATAGGCGTAGCTGCCGCTGGCGTAGTCAGGGAAGACCGTGAACTTCTGATCGGACGTGGGCAGAATGTGCAGGGCAAAACCCATCACATGGCGGTAGTCAAGGGTAAGGACAACCATACCATCAAAGACACCGGCCCTAGTGAACTGGGGCGCGGCCAGACGGACCACCGCGTCGTACTTCTTGCCCTGCACAGCGGCCAGGGGATCACTGGCGGCCCCAAGCTGTTCCTGCTGGCTCACATACCATGTCGTCACATGAGAGACATAGATCTCGCCGGGCGGCAGCGCCTTAGTAGCGGCGAAGTAATCCTCGCTCAGATAGGTCGTATTCGCCGGATTACTCACATCGCGCAGTTGCGACTCCGGCAACTCCTTGCCATCGGCCACCCGCAGCCGCTCGTGGCCATCCACCCCCACATAGGCAATCTCGCGAAAGATCGGAGCCTGCACACGGCGCTCTTGGGGCGCGGCGTTCGTCCCATCAAGGAACCACAGCTCAGCGTGACGAGCCGCAAGAAAGGCGGTGTATGCCTGAACATTGCGCGGGATAACAGCGGCGGTGCGAGCGTCCTGCACCCGCTCCTCAAGGAAACGGGCAATTGCATTCGCCGTCTCGACCGTGCGCAATTGGAGCGAATCGAGGGATTTCTCATCAAGAGTTGCGCGGGTCACCTCAGTGGCCTGATCGCCTGCAGCCTGATAGCCATTAATGGCAAACCAGCTGATCAAGGCCAGGGGCACCAGTCCGATGAGCAGCGCAGCGATAAGAAATCGCCAGAGCAGACCAAAGCGAAGCCCACGCATACCTAGTTCCTCACTGATTGCTCCCCTTTAGGGGCGGAAGCCCAGGAGCTTTCGCCCTGGGAGGAAGGACTCCGCTTGAGCGGCTTTAGCCCTGGGTTCCTGACCCCATCAGCCGGGCAGCCACTTGACGGTAGGCGGCAGTAACGGGATGGTTGGGGTAACGCAGCGAGAAGATTCCGGCGCTCGCCAGAGCCATCAACTCATCAGAGTGCGGGATCACCGCAGCTACCGGACACTTGTAGATCTGCTCGATCTGCTGACCTACCTCGGTCATATTATAGGTCTGTGGCACCTTATTGACCAGCAGCAGCAGGTGGGGCACATCGAGCTTACGGGCCACTTCCACCGTCACCCCGGTACCCTGGTAGTCCTGCTGGTCGGGGCGCATAATGATCAGCAGAGCGTCGGAGATCGCAATGGAGAGCAGAGTCTCCTCATTCAAGCCGGGGTGCGTATCGATCATCAGCACATCAAGGTCGAGTGCCTCAATCAGGCGCTGGAAGCCATCATTGAGCAAGCCGGGATCATAGCCATCGCGCAGAACGCGGGCGATCTCGCCGGCCTTAATACTGGAAGGGATGAGAAAGATCTTCCCGCTGATCGGCGCGCCAAGGCTATTCGTGACATCATGGGCCGCGTCTTCGATCTCGCAGGTACCCCAGAGGTAATCGTTCAGCGAGTGCTTCATATGGTCGTCATCAAGGCCGAAGAGAACGTGGATACCAGGGGACTGAATATCGGTGTCGATCACGCCCACACGGTAGCCCTGAGATGCCAAGAGGGCTGTAATATTCGCGGTGGTGTTGGACTTCCCAGTCCCGCCGCGAAACGAGTGGATCGAGATAATCGTTGCCATGAAGGAAGCTCCTGACCAGCGAGATCGGGATAGCAGTGACCACGACAATGCTGGCAACACGGATGTGACATAAAACCGAACGAGGGGATCAGCGTGTTTTGCTCATACACATAGTAACCAACGTATGACCGTCGGGTGCCAGGGAGAGGTTTAGGGAGGACACCAGCTTTGCACCAATCCCCCCCAAACCCCTTACTCTCCTACACGTGAGCCTTGAGCTGATCGACGAGAGCGACATAGTTGGCCCTCGCCTGATCAACGGCGGTACCCTTCAGCTTCGTCCATGCATCGTACTTCAGACGACCGGTCATATCGAGGACGCCAGGGCGGGATCCTTTGACATCGCCCACCGTGGCTTGTTTATAGAGCGCGTAGAGCTTAAGCATCACATCATTCGCGGGACGCTTGGGGAGATGCTGCGCATCCTGGGCGGCCTGCTCGAACCGGGCGCTGAGGTCGCTCATTAAAAATCCTCCTTAAAGGTACAGCCCGCCGCCCAGCGGTGGCGGCATGCACGACACAAGATAACAGCAGGATGGTAGCACTGATCGGGAAAATTCGCACGGCAAAAAGTCATTACCATATCCCCCCTGGGGGTAAGGGAAATCCCCCTACCCCAAAAAGATAAGAAAGTGCTATAATGTTGTAGGAAGACAACTGAACGTGGTAATTGAGGAAGGGGGCAGAGCGTGGATAGCATAGCAGCTACCAAACTTGCCAACCAACTCAGCAGCCAGCAGCAGCCACTCTGTGATCGCGTCTCTGCGCGGCTTCTGGTGGCCTATCCTGAGCTAACACGGAGCCTGCGCCTCGAAGAGAACTACACACCCATCGCCCGGCTCTCAGAGGTCGCAGTGGAGCGGCTCAATGACTTGGTGCGATCAGTGCTGCTCTTCGACCTGCCATCTCTAGCCGACCAAGAACTGCGATGGGCACATGGTGTACTTCCACGCAGCGGCGTCACGAAGGAACACCAGTCGAGCATGGTGTGCTGGTTTTTTGAGGAAGTGCGCAAACTGCCAATCAGCCCGGTGGAGTTGGCTATCGCCCGCGAGATCGAGCAGTATTTCCTCAACCAGATCCAAAAGGTGTATCAAGTAAATTAGTAAAAATATCTCAAGAGATAATGGCATCTCGTGAGATAGTCAATCGTTACATTGTATAGAAGGCAACGAAGCCCCACTCATGCTGAGTGGGGTTTCGTTGCAACTGCGCCGATCAGTGTTCATTAACCGTCAGGACGCCCTGCATCTGCGGGAAGTGTGCGGGGACAGTGCAGATGAAGATGTAGGTACCGGCCGCCGGGGCCGTGAATGTCACATCAGCCGTCTGACCGGCGCTCAACAGGGGCGAGTGAGCGATGATCGTGGCCGGGTCACTGATCAGGTAGCCCTTATCAGCGCCAGCGGTCAGGCCCGCAGTGGCAACCTTCCGAGCCACGTTGACATCGCCGTTGATGAGGACCCAGTTGTGTTGAAGGGACGATGAGTTGTCTTTGACGGTAATGGTGACCTGCTGACCGGCAGAGACGGTCAGGGCGTTTGGTTTAAAGTTTAAGCTATCGCCATCCGAACCAATCCCCAGTGTGCTGCTGCCCGCTGTGAGTGTGGGAGAACCACCACCACCACAGGCGGAGATCATGAGGAAGAGAGCGAGGACAACGGAGAACATGACCATCCGCATGTACAACTTCATCAGGACGTTCCTTTGTCGCTAGGCATCAAAAGCATTCGATTTACCACAGAAATTCGCAATCCAGTCATATTTATCGTACCTACAACCTTATTGTCAAATGCGTATAACCGAAATCCATGAGCAAGGGTGGGGTTTCAGCCCCTCTCACGTCACTCATACGAGCTAATACAGGAGTACGTCTTATGATGTCCGAAAACGAGATTCGCAGTCTACTACGGAATGCACGGACGGTGGCGGTGGTTGGGATGAGCGACAACCCGCAGCGGGACTCAAACGGTGTGGCGCGGTTTCTCAAGCGAAACAGCTACGCCATTATCCCGGTGAATCCGAGCTTGAACGAGCTCGTACTTGGGGAGCAGCCACGTGCTTCGCTCCGCGATATTCAGGCACCGGTGGATGTGGTTCAGATCTTCCGCCGCTCGGAGTTCGTGCCCGAGATCGTCGAGGATGCAATCGCCATCGGGGCGCGGGCCATCTGGATGCAGCTTGGCGTGGTCAACGAGGCCGCAGCGAAGCGGGCAAAGGATGCGGGGTTGCTGGTGGTGATGGATCGCTGTATGGCGATTGAGCACCGTCGGCTCATGCGCGGCCCCGACGCTGTTTGTGTGTGATGAATGCGGCAGCGTGAAACGCTGGCGTAGCGACGACGGAGAAGGGGTGAGCAACAGGCATCAAGCCTGTTGCTCACCCCTTCTAACTGTAGCCCTATGTGCGGGGATCGGGGAGGGACACGCCCTCCCTGAAGACCCCCTCCCGAGGATTATTCCTTGTCCTCGGTCTTGAGACGGGGGCGAACCTGGAAGTTCGGGCGACCGCTTGGCCGAGTGCGAAATATCGCCCCACGGGTGCGTGTCGCGCCTGGGGCGTGATCCTGCCTCGGCTCACGCGGGGGTGTCACGGCACGCGACTCGGCGCGTGGCTCCGGGCGCGACTCGGCGCGTGGCTCCGGGCGCGACTCGGCGCGTGGCTCCGGGCGCGACTCGGCGCGTGGCTCCGGGCGCGACTCGGGACGATCACGTCGATCTCGATCCGGGGCCGGCCGATCTCCACCACGCGGGCGCTCCGGGCCACCGTAAGATCCGGCGCGGTCATCCCGCCCGGAGCGCTCCGGGCGCGGGGATGCATCCGCAGTGCGCGGGCGCTCCGCGCGCGGGGGGGC
>Ga0194060_10002547_pt1 | contig 12964 bp, 9 predicted proteins | sample SepL225m_MetaG_FD_163427 | JGI IMG/M metagenome (GOLD analysis project Ga0194060, IMG submission 163427) | Anoxic zone freshwater microbial communities from boreal shield lake in IISD Experimental Lakes Area, Ontario, Canada - Sep2016-L222-5m | ecosystem: Environmental > Aquatic > Freshwater >... | reverse complement strand
CCTCTCCCTCACGGGGAGAGGGGAGATTCTTCATCAGGATGCGCTCGGCTCCCCCTCTCCCGTTCAGGGAGAGGGGGCTGGGGGGTGAGGGCTGCCCGGCGACCACACGACTTTGCACATGCCCTGAAGCCTTTGTCCTATTTGCAACGGTTTTGTCATTTTGTGATACACTAGGTATTGCGGTGTGTGGCAAGCAGATACTCTATGGAAGAGGAGGCTCGTATGAGCTGGCGCGGATCAGGAAACTTTCGCGGCACCGGGGGTTCGGGTCGTGGAGACGGTGGATCGGCCCTTAGCGGTGGCGGCGCAGATGGGCCACCCGTAATCATGTTCATCGGAGCGGCCATCGCGGTCGGCGTCATCGGGCTGATCATCGTCCTTGCAGTCGGCGCATTGGGCGGAGGGCAAGCTGCAGCCCCGGCGGTCGCCGTAGCCACGACGGCCCCCGCTGCCGCCGCCCCTGCCGCCCCTGCCGCCCCCGCTGCTACAGCGGACCCTGCGGCCGCCGCTCCTGCGGCTCCTGCCGCCCCTGCGGCTCCCGCCGCCCCTGCGGCTCCTACGGCTCCTGCGGCTCCCGCCGCCCCCGCCGCCCCCGCTGGCGTGCCAACTGAAGCCTTCGGGCCAGCCATTGTCACTGGCAACGGCACGGCCCTCAGCCTTGGCTCAGACGGCGATAAGCTGGCCTTCGACACGCCTACCATCACGGTCACTAACGGGCTCGTCTACACGCTGACCTTCCATAACAACTCCCTCGCCGTGCAGCACAACTGGGTGCTGGTGAAAACAGGCACGAACGTCGACCTCATCGAGAGTGCGGCCACCGCCGCTATGGCGAAGGCGCGCAACCCCGCTGGTGCCGTGCCGCCGGCCAACACACCAGGGCTGCTTGCAGCTCTGCCGATCACCAACGCTGGCACGACGGGTACCCTCACCTTCAAGGCTCCGGCTGCAGGTACCTACACCTTCATCTGCACCTTCCCAGGCCACTATGCGGCCGGCATGGTCGGCCAGCTTGTTGTGCAGTAGAACGCACGAGTCTCAAAAAGCCCCTGGCGTGCGTCGCACGTCAGGGGCTTTTTTGTATGTCGCCGATCAGCCCTCACCCCCCAGCCCCCTCTCCCGTTCAGGGAGAGGGGGAGCCGGAGGCATCCTGCTGAGGAATCTCCCCTCTCCCCGTGAGGGAGAGGGGCTGGGGGTGAGGGCCGGAGGGTGACTTTGCACATGCCCTGCGCAGTGGAGTGCGTCGCCGGGCGTAGTTGCGAACCTGGGCACGGATGATGTCCCAGGTCATCTTCATCTGGACGGCCCACGGCGCGGGGACCATGGTTTTGTACATGTAGCTATCAAACGTGAGCCGCTGCACGTCGGGGTTGCGGCACATCTCGGTAAAGACCTCCATCTGCCGCTCATTACCGTAGCCCCACCACTGAAGAAACTCCAAGAACGTATACATGGTGCCGTACTGCTTCCACCAGTTGCGCTCGTAGGCGCGCAGGTTCTGCGCCGTCGGCGCGTCAAGGTGCTGGCCAAGCACCTGAGCGGCAAGTTGGCCGCTTTTCATCGCCCAGTAGATGCCCTCGCCAGAAGTGTGGACGACCAGGCCGGCAGCGTCACCAATGAGCATCGCCCGATCAAAGGCCATCTGTTTACGCGGCTTCATCGGCAAAGCGTGGGCCTCGCGCAGCATCACCCGACCACCATCAAGGGCCGGGCCAAGCCGACGCTTCAGGTTGATCAAAAGCTCCTTCGTGCGCTGGGTGTGACCAGGGCCAGCGCCGATCCCGATGGCGATATGATCACGCTTCGGAAAAGCCCAGGCGTAGAGGTCAGGGCTGACCTCCTGGCCGAGGTAGAGTTCTGCGGTGTCCTCCCAGCGGGCCATCTGGCTGGCGGGGAGGGTGATGCGCTCTTGGATCGCGAAGGCACGGGGCAGGGCGGGCAGGCCAAGGAGCTTGGAGGTGGGAGAGTAGGCACCATCGGCACCGATCACCACATCGGCGTCGATAGTGTGTTCGCTGCCATCAGACATCGAGCGGTAATGGGCGCGCACGCCGGAGGATGACACCTCCAGATTTGTGAGTTGGGCGTGGATCAGATCGGCACCGCGTTCCTGGGCTCGTTCGCGCAGGTAGCCATCAAAAACCTCGCGGCGCACCATTGCCACATAGTCATCATCGGTAGGAACGGAGCCAGCGACAGGGACGTTAGTCTCCTGTCCAGATGGCGAGATGATTAGGCAGTGCGTGACCTTTCGGTCAATCAGGTGGGTCGGGAGATCGAACTCGCGGAAGGCCACCGGGGGCACCGCGCCGCCGCATGGCTTGGCCTTGCTCAACTCCTTCTCGATCATCACCGTCTCAATGCCGAGCCCACGTAGCGTTATCGCCGCCGTGGCACCGCCGACGGACGCGCCGATAATCAGAACCCGAGGAGCCATAGATCACATCCTGGTAGAGGCGAAGCATTCGCCACGCTCGCTTTGCGAGCGTGGCGAATGCTTCGCCTCTACGATCTCCGAACACTTACCCCGCCAGCCCAATTGCGGCGGCGAGCATCCCCCAGACAAACAGCATGATCGCCGTAGCGTTGAAAAAAACCTCGTTATGCTCCGGGTCGCGGATGAAGCGCACATTCGGGATGCTCTGGGCGACCAGGAGCAGACCGACAACGCCTGCGGCAATCGGGTGGCCCCACCACACGAGCAGACCAATCACTCCCATTTGCGCAACGCCCATCGTGATCACCACCAAGCGCGCCGCCATCACCTTGCCGTACTGCACCGGGATGGAGCGGATGCCCATGCGGGTATCGCCAGCAATGCTCTTAAAGTCGTTGACCGTCATGATCCCGTGGGCACCGAGCGAATAGAGCATCGCGATGGCGAGGCTCTGTCCCGTGATCTGGCTAAAGGCGGCGTGACCAGCAAGCCAAGCCAGACCCTCATACGAGATCGCCACCAGAGTATTGCCCACCCAGCCATTACGCTTGCCGCGCAGCGGCTTCATGCTATAGGAGAGCGCGCAGATCAGGCCAAGACCCACATAGAGCGCCACTTCGCGACCGAGGTAAATCGCGACGCCACAGCCAATCCAGGTGAGTATAATCGTAAGAATATAGACGTGGCGCAAGGTAATGTTACCGGAGGGAATGAGCCGATGCGGCTCATTAATCGCGTCCACCTCGCGGTCGCAATAATCATTGACCACCTGCGAAAGCCCGGTCAGGATCGGGCCAGCCATCAAGATGCCGAGAATCAGGCGACCAACGACACCAAGAGAGAGGCCAAGCTGCCCACTCGCCACTGCGCCGCACAAAAAGGCCCATGCTGGTGCAAACCAGGTCACTGGTTTCATGAGCGTGATCGAACGGCCCAGGATACCACGAACCCCACCGCTGGTCTTCGCAACCGGCGTAACGACGGGCGGCGGAGGGGTGATCCCGGAGCTATCGCGGAGATCGCGCATGGGAGGTCTCATTTCATTCGATCAGGGGGGGGATAAAAAACATGGCGGGACGCCCCAGGCGTCCCGCCACACTCCCGAGAGGATTACTGTCCGCCGCGCAGCGCCTGCGGGAAGATGATCTGGCCAGCATCGCCCAGATCCTTAAAGGACGCCTGGTTCATCGCCGCCCTCGGCACGCTGATACCATCAATGTTATTGTAACCCTGGTGGCAGGTAAAGCAGCCGGGCACATTGTAGTACTGCCCGTTAATCTTCTGATAAGAGAACTTGCTCGCGCCGCCCTCAAGTGCAGTCGGGATCGTCGGCTTCGCAATTGCGCCATAGGTTGTCCAGTTCGCCTGGATCCACGAAGTCATCAGCAACATCTGCTGGGCCTTACGCTTGTTGAAGGCGTAAATCGGGTTCGTCACATTGCTGACGGGGTTTGTCTCATATGCCTTAAAGTTGCGCGAGTTATGGCAGTAGTTACAGCCAATCCCCAGGCTCCAGCCCATGTAGTTCATCACGTTCTGGTTATTGGTCACCTGATCCTGGGTGCGCCCGCCCTTATACTCCAGGGCCAGCGAGCCACGGCCACTGTCCGGGACAGCCGGGTCGTAGGCACTCCAGACCTGATAGTTATAGATGTAGTAGAGGATAGCCTCTTGCAGCTTGACCTTACCCTGGATCGCTGCGGGCTTCTTGGTCGGGTCGGTGATCGGCTTTCCCGCTGCGTCAAGGGGATCGACCGTCACCTTGATCGGCGGGACGCTGTTGACGAACTCCGTACCGAACGCCTCCAGGCCCAATGGGCGGCTGTTGTGACAGGTGGCACACTGGACATAGTTACCGCGCCAGTTCGGCAGCTTGAGGACGAAGTTCGTATTCAGGTCGCTCACCAGGTACATCATGTTCCGGGCGGTGACCTTCTGGGGATACGTATCTGCAGAAAAGTTGTTAACATCGTGGCAGTACTGGCAGCCCACGCCAAGCCCGCCGGCGACATACTGCTGCATGTACGTCCAGATCTGAGCCGAGTTCATACCCACGAGTACTTGGACATTGACCGGGTTCGGGTTAATGGTAACCCAGCCCTGCCCAGCCTGAACGCCTGCAATCCAGGCATCCTTACCGAGCCAGGGTGCGCGCCCATCGGTCGGGACGTTTGGCTGAGCCCCAGTGATCACCTTGGCACCGTCACTGGGGCTCCAGACCGCCTTTGCGACAATGGTGGCAGCGGCGCGCTCTTTGCCGAGGGCTAGGTCATAGACCCAGTAGAAGGTCGCGGTGGTAACCACGGCTACAAAAATGCCCACGGCCACCGAGACAAAAATCGCCGTCTGTCGATCGTTTGGCCGAGTCGACGATTGCATGGGAGTCTCCTCAACTCCAGGTCAGCAGCCCGGTGATGCCGCGCACTGCGGAGCCGGCTCCGACATACATCCGCAGGTGGTACGGTGAGTCACCTGCCCCCCGTCAAAGGCGGGTGGAGTGACATGCTGGCGTGGAGCGCCTTGAAGGCAGGGCGGTACCGCCCAAGTATACACGAGACGCTTTACAAGGTCAAATTTTGTTCTTATGTGCAAAATTGACTCTGTACAGCCACCCTGATAGGCAACAACCGCCAGCAGATGGCCTGCCGGCGGTTGTTGTTCTGTCTACTCATCTGTCGGCGACAGCGCCGGCACGTGGCTGTCTGCTCCGCTAAAAGCCGAGGTAGGCCAGCATAACCATGATCGAGGCACCGGGCAGACCCTGAGGCGTCAAGCTATCAAACCAGTTGTAGCGCACCGAACTGAGTACGACGAAGTGAATCAGCAGGGCGACCACAAAGCCGAGGATCGTGAAGATCACGATGTTTGTGCGAACCGGACTGCGAGGGGGCATAGCAGACCCTCCTAGACATTTCTATCGAGGACATGTCGACAGAGCAGAGTGTGGGCTGCTCATACCGCACATGCCACCCACGACTTAGATACCGGCGTTCAGCCAAGGACGCCAGAGCCATACGGCAAGGTGAGCAACAGCCGCGATTACACCGAAGGCCCAGAACGTCTTGACCATGATGTCGTGCATCAGCCAGTCCTGGTTGTTGAACAGCGAGCGCCAGCGGGTTGGTACCAGATCGTCGTCGTCGCGCATGGGCGAACCTCCACTTGCTACAAGACCTTAGTCCAAGGCGAATACCAGGTACGGCCAGCGCGCCTGGCTGCTATCTGCGTCCCAGACCGCCCATTTGGGTGGACGGCTATGAACGAACGAAGTATTGAGGATCAAACGTCTTATGTTGTTGCAAATTATATAGGAGTCAACAAAATTTGTCAATCGTTTGCTTTTAAACACTTTTCACGGCGGATGACCATCATCCTCGCCCCTCGCCTTCCGCCGCCAGAGCGACTACAAGGCCACACACCAATGCTATACTGCCCCCTGCGCCCCGTCGGGTGCCTTCGGTGTTCACATCCGGTGCCAGACCCCACGTGTGTGACGGAGCATGAGCTTATGTCCAATTTACGCCACCTGCTGCCTTCTCTGGCGCGCTACCGCGTTATGCTGATCATTGGGCTCCTCTGCGCTGCCGTGGGCGCGAGTGTGAGCGCCATCGGCCCCTACCTGCTGCGCCTCGCCGTAGACGAGATCAGCATCGGTGGCGTGCAGATGCCGCGACTGCTCAGGTTTGGCGGGCTGATCGTCGTGGTCGCGCTGGTTGACGGTGCCTTCAAGTTCATCCAGCGCATGCTGTTTGCCGGCGCGGCCTACAGGATTGAGTACGATCTGCGGGACGCTCTGTTCAAACGCTACCTGAGCCTCGACCAAGGCTTCTTCGGACATAACCACACGGGCGACCTGATGGCTCGCGCCACAAACGACCTGAGCGCGGTGCGCCAGTTCCTTGGGGCCGGGCTGAACGGTACGGCCACGGCAGTCCTGACTTTTATCGCGGCGGCGGCCCTGATGTTGTCGATCAATGTCAGTCTGGCGCTGGTGGTGTTGCTCCTTATGCCCGTCTCCACCATCGTCTTTGTGGTGGTGGGCGGGCGCATGCGCCGGATCTTTACGAGCGTGCAGGATCAGTTCGGCAACATCTCGACACGCGCCCAGGAGAATTTCAGCGGCATTCGCACAATCAAGGCATACGCCCAAGAGCAGGCCGAGATCGCGGTGTTCGCCGAGGATAATGCGCGCTACCGCCAGTTGAACCTGCGCTACGTGCTGCTGAGTGGGGCGCTCTGGCCAAGTATGTCCCTGGCCCTGGGCACGGTGGCGGCTCTGGTGCTACTGGTGGGCGGACGTCTGGTGGCCGCCGGTAGCCTGACGATTGGCGAGCTCGTGCAGTTTAACGCCTACCTGGGCTTGCTTACCTTCCCGATGATCATGCTCGGCTGGATGGTCAGTCTCTACCAACAGGCGGCCGCATCGATGGGCCGCCTGATCGAAGTCTTGCGCCGCGAGCCTGAGATCGCCAGCCGCCCCACCGCCCAGCCAATGCCCCAGCCACACGGCGATGTTGAGTTCCGTGGGGTGGGGATACGCTACGAGGCGACGGCTGACGATCACCACGCGACGGCTGACGAGCGCCTGATAGGTGTGGCCCACCAGCCATCCGAGTGGCTCCTGGAGGAGATCTCCTTCCGCGTGCCCGCCGGTACCTCCCTGGCAATTGTGGGGGCCACCGGGTCGGGCAAGACGACGCTTGTTCACCTGCTGGGCCGAGTACGCGACACTGACGCGGGCGAGGTGCTGTTCGACGGAGTCGATGTGCGCGACGTGGATCTGGCCGACCTGCGCCGGGCCATCGCCTATGTGCCCCAGGAGACTTTCCTATTTAGCGTGCCGCTACGCGAGAATGTGGCCTTCGGCGCGGGCGACGCCGCAGGTGCCGGGGATGATCGCCTGCTCGATCACGCCGTGGCGATCTCGCGACTGAGCAACGACCTGGCACAGTTCCCCGACGGGATGGAGACGATGGTGGGCGAGCGCGGGGTGACGCTCTCGGGTGGACAGAAGCAGCGGGTGGCGATTGCCCGTGCGGTGATGCGCAATCCGGCGGTACTTATCCTGGACGATGCGATGAGCAGCGTGGATACGCACACGGCAGCGCAGATATTGGCGGGCCTGCGCGACGTAATGCGCGGGCGCACCAGTATCATCATTGCCCAGCGCATTGCTACGGTAAAGGACGCGAACCAGATCATCCTGCTGGAGGGCGGGAGGATCGTCGAGCGCGGCAGCCACCAGGAGCTGCTGCGGCTCGGCGGGCGCTACGCCGCAATGTACCGGCGTGAGCTGCTGGTGTCGGAGATGTCTGAGTAATGCAAAATCGGAGTCGCTTTTTTGCATTTTGCATTTTGCATTTTGCATTTCCGACAGGGAGGCCATATGTCCCAAGGCTTCGACAACGACGAGATTCTGGGTAAGGCATACGACGGGCGGCTGGTACGCCGACTGGCGGTGTTTGTCGTGCCCTACTGGCAGCGGCTGTCCGTCGCCGTGGCCATGCTGCTAGGTGCGGCCCTGACCGACCTGGCCCCGCCGCTGCTGGTGCAGCAGGCGATTGACGGGCCAATCTCGGCGCGGCACCTGGATGGCCTGTGGCCGATCTTCGCGATCTTCGCGGGCATGCTGGGCGCTAACTTCGCGCTGCGCTACAGCCACAACTACGTGATGAACAGCGTCGGCCAGCAGGTGATGCAGGATATGCGTACAGCAATCTTCCGGCACATCCAACGCATGAGCCTGAGCTTCTTCGACCGCAACCCAGTGGGTCGGCTGCTCACCCGGATTACGAATGACGTCGATGCGCTGAACGAGTTCCTGACCCAAGGGCTGGTACCCATCGTGGCCGACACGGTCACGCTGATTGGCATCATCACGATTATGCTGGCGCTCAACTGGCGGCTGGCCTTGATCAGCATCGCCACACTGCCGGTGATGACGGTCATCGTGGCAGTCTACCAGCGCTTTATGCGCAGCACCTACCGGGTGGTGCGGCAGCGTCTGGCGAAGATCAACGCCTACCTGAACGAGCAGATCGGCGGGGTGCTGGTAACGCAACTCTTCAACCGCGAGGCGGTCAGTCAGGCTCACTTCGCTGAACTGAGCGAGGCGTACCTACAGGCCAACGTGCGCTCGATCCTGATCTTCGCCCTGTTCTTCCCGTCGGTGGGGCTGATGGCCGCTGTGGGCACGGCGGCGGTACTCTACGGCGGCGGGCAGGGCGTGCTGGCGGGCTGGGCCTCGCTGGGTATGCTGGCGGCCTTCGTGCAGTATACCGAGCGAGCCTTCCAGCCCATCCGCAACCTGGCCGAGCGCTACACCATCCTCCAGGCGGCCATGGCCTCTGCCGAGCGCATCTTCGGGGTGCTGGACACGCCCGAGGATGTGCGCGACCCTGAGCAGCCGGTGGCCTTGCCTAGCCCGGTGCGCGGCGAGATCGAGTTCCGCAATGTGGTGTTTGGCTATAACCCGGATGAGCCAGTGCTGAAGGGGATCAGCATCCGCATCCCGGCGGGCCAGTCGGTGGCAATCGTGGGGGCCACCGGGGCGGGCAAGAGCTCGACGGTGGGCCTGCTGGCCCGCTTCTACGACGTGCAGCAGGGCGGAATCTTCCTTGACGGGGTGGACATCCGCAATTTGGCCCAGGGCGATCTGCGGCGGCACGTGGCCGCCGTGCCGCAGGATCCGGTCTGCTTCTCGGGGACAATCGCCAGCAACATCCGGCTGCACAGCCACGAGATCAGCGACGAGCGCATGCGCTGGGCGGCCAAGCTCGTGAACGCCTCGGTGTTTATCGAGCGGCTGCCGGGCGGCTACGACCATGAGGTGCGCGAGCGCGGCTCGAACCTGTCGGTCGGCCAGCGCCAACTGCTGGCCTTCGCCCGCGCCCTGGCCTTTAATCCTGAGGTGCTGCTCATTCTGGACGAGGCCACCAGCAGCGTGGACACGGCCACCGAGGCGCTGATCCAGGACGCGCTGACCCGTATGCTGCACGGACGCACGAGCATTGTGATCGCCCACCGCCTGAGCACGATCCGCCACGTAGACCGGATCATTGTGCTGCACCAGGGCACGGTGGTGGAGGACGGCAGCCACGAGGCGCTGCTGGCACAGGGCGGATTCTACCACCGGCTCTACCATTTGCAGTTTGCTGAGCAGGCGGCCTAGGGGAGACACCGAAGCGCCCACCATATCGCCAGCAGTGCTGGCGATATGGTGGGCGCTTCGGTGTGTAGCAATCCGTATTAGGCGGCTACCTCAGCAGGAACCTGCTTGACGATCTCCAGCTCGATGTTGATCGTCACATCGTCGCCAACCAGGACGCCGCCGGTCTCCAGGGGCGCGTTCCAGACCAGGCCCCAGTCCTTGCGGCTGATCTTGGTCTCGGCGCTAAAACCGGCGCTGGTGGTGCCCCAGGGCGATTTCGACTGGCCGTTGTACTCGGTGTTTAGCGTGACCTCGTTCGTCACCCCGCGAATAGTCAGGTCGCCGACGATTTTGCCGTGGGTTGCGTCTACCACATCAACCCGTTTACTTACGAAGGTAAGGGAGGGGAAGTTCGCCACATCGAAGAAGTCGGGCGACTTGAGGTGACCATCGCGCTTCTCATCCTTGGTGTTGATACTATTCGCATCAACCTGAACGCTGACCGTAGAGGCGGCGGGGTTGACCTCGTTAAAATCGACAGTGCCAGTGAAGGTCTCGAAGACGCCGCGAGCCTTGGAAATGGCGAGGTGGCGAACCCAGAACTGAATGGACGAGTGAGAAGAATCGATGACCCAGCTCATAATTATAACTCCTGTATGTGTAATCTCTGAGAGCCCTGCGCTCGTGTAATCACAGCATACAGGCGGGGCGTCAACGCGGCGTGAACATGAGCGTGAACATTATTTATGCACTACCGCAAAAGTCACGCTGTCTTCGTTTTCTTTGCGTCTTCGCGTCTTTGCGTCACACGATAATCATACGTTCGACGCAAAGGCGCAAAGACGCAAAGACTCTCGCTTTGCTCTGCGTGACAGCGCGACTTTTGCGGTAGGTACTTTACAGTTTGTCGCCGCGCAGCCCTCACCCCCCAGCCCCCTCTCCCTAGGGAGAGGGGGAGTATTCCGCAGCAGGATGCGATCTACTCCCCTCTCCCTAGGGAGAGGGGCAGGGGGTGAGGGCCGCACAGATTTATAGTCGTTCAAGCCGCTCAATCTGCTCAAGAATGCGCGTGCGACCGCCGCTCTCGGCAATGGCGCGAGCCTCGGCCAAGGCAGCGTGGGCATCGGCGGGGGGGAGCAGGGGAGCCAGCCAGACACGGATCTGGGCGGCGAGGTGGCGGGTGCCCAGGGAGTCGGCGCGGGTGAGGGCAGTGGAGAGGTGGTGGATGGCTAGGGGGTATTCTCCACGGCGCAAGGCCACCAGGCCCAGGTTCGCGCCCAAGCCAGCAATGCGCTCGGGGATGTGCAGGCGCTCGGCAATGGCCATGCCGAGGCCGAACAGCCGCTCAGCCTCGGCGAGATCGCCCCTGGCCAGGGCGATTTCGCCGGCAGTGGAGAAGAGGTAGGGTTGGAGCGAGATCGCACCGCGCTCCTCCGCAATTGCCGTGGCATCAGCGATATGCCGCTCCGCTAAGTCAAGATCGCCTAACAGGAGCACGTGGTAGGCCAAGTTATTGCGGGCGAGGACACGCCAGGGGGTGGTACTCGTCCCGGCGGCGGAGTCGCCATCGGCCACGACCATAGCCTCGTGATAGCAGGCAATAGCGCGCACCAGGTCGCCCTGCTGGGCCATGACGCTGCCCAGTTCGAAGCGCACCTGGGCCAAGGCGGTAAGATCGCCACCAGCGGGCTGCTCGGCGATCAGAGACTCGGCGGCGCGCAGGCGCTCGGCGGCCCCGGCTAGGTCGGCACCTTCTAGCGAGAGAGCGGTGCCCCAAAGAAAGAGGGCGGCCACCGCCTCGCTGGGCACCGGTGAGCCGTGGAGCGGACGCACCAGATCGATCATCTCGGCATAGCGACCCTGCGAGAGGATGGTGCGGGCCAGGGCGAGGCGGGCGGCGTGAGCGTCGGCGGGTACGCGGGCGGTGTCGAGCGCCTCGCGCAGGCGCTCGGCGGCGCGGGCGATCTCCCCGGCATTGTGCAGAGCCTCGCCAAGGGCCAGGAGCAGGGCCGGGCGACCAGCGTCAGGCGTGCCGGTCAGAGCCTGCTCGTAGAAGGCGGCCGCCTCGGCCCAGGCAGCCACCAGAGCCGCCCGACGACCGGCGCGTACCGCGTAGGTCGCCGCTCGCTCAGGGGCACCGCCCTCAGCGAAGTGCGAGGCAATCAGGCCCGCCGATGCGTCTAGCCGGTCGCGGTGCAGGGACTCCAGGGCTTCGCCCACCCGGCGATGCAGCAGGCGGTGGCGCGGCTCACTCACCTCGCGGTAGGCCACCTCCATCGTCAGGCTGTGGTCAAAAGCGAAGCGCCCGTCGTCCAAGGGGCGCACCAATCGTGCCGTGCGCAATTCGTCCAGGGCGTCAAGCGCGGCTCCCTCGGAGAGCGCCGCCGCACGGGCGGCCACATCAAACTCGAACTCGCGGCCAACGGCCACCGCCGCATCCAGCACGCGCCGCGCCCCCTCGGAGAGCCGGATCAATCGTCCCTGGATCAGGCTGTAGACCGTCTGCGGCACCACCGGGTCGGCAGAGAGGGCGCTCAGGTTGAGGGTGCCGCCGCCGACCAGCAGGCCGCTGCTGCGGGCGTAGCTTACCAGTTCGCTGATGATGTAGGGGTTGCCCTCGGCACTGCGGTCGAGCCAACTGGCCAGGGGCTGGGCGTAGATCGGGCTGAGACTGCGGGCCAGGGCCAGGGTGTCGTCGGGAGCTAGGCGGCTCAGGCTCAATTGCTCCACGCGACCCTCGCGCAGCAGAGCGCTGATGAGGCCACCCAGGGGTGAGCGTAGGTCAGACGGGCGAGCGGTGGCGAGGATGACCATCGGCGTACCGACCACCCGGCGCAGCAGGTAGCCGAGCAACCCGAGGGTCGTGGCGTCGGCCCACTGGAGATCGTCGATGAGCAGGGCCAATGGCTCAACGCGGGCCAGGGCGACCAGCAGGCGGGCCAGAGCCTCCCAGAGACGTGACTCGTCAGCGGGGGGCAGCCTGTCAGGGACAGAGAGCAACTCGGGCAACAGGCGGGCCACCTCGCGCAGCCAGAGCGGGTCAAGGGCCAGACGCCCGCGTAACGAGGGCCAGTCGGAGCGGGCGACGAGGCCGCGCAGAGCTGTCACCACCGGCTGGTAGGGCAGGCTCTGTTCAAGCTCGCGGGCCTCACCCACCAGAACCAACCCGCCGCGCCGGGATAGAAACTCCTCGGCCAGACGTGTCTTGCCAATCCCTGGCTCACCCTCAATGAAGGCCAGCCGCCCGGCGTCGGCAGCGATACGGAGCCTGTCTAGCTCAGCGGATCGACCAGTGAAAGGGAGATTCGGTGACTCGGTGACTCGGTGACTCGGTGACTCGGTGACTCGGTGACTCGGTGACTCGGTGACTCGGTGAC
>Ga0194060_10002546_pt1 | contig 12968 bp, 9 predicted proteins | sample SepL225m_MetaG_FD_163427 | JGI IMG/M metagenome (GOLD analysis project Ga0194060, IMG submission 163427) | Anoxic zone freshwater microbial communities from boreal shield lake in IISD Experimental Lakes Area, Ontario, Canada - Sep2016-L222-5m | ecosystem: Environmental > Aquatic > Freshwater >... | reverse complement strand
GGCTAATCATATAAAAAAGTTTGCCTCTTTCTACTGTAATTCAAAGGTAGCCAGGGTGCAGTCTCTCGATTACCGCTCACTTATCGGGGACCCCGTGGCTAAGGCATTCGTCAACAGCTACTACAATGAGATTGAACACGGCACACGTGTTCTGCTTGCTATGATGCTGAGGGCAGAAATTGATATTTCACATGATTTCTATCTTAAACTGTTCCAGCTTAAAGAACCTAAACTCCGCTATGATTATATTTTATTCGATGAAGGTCAGGATGCTTCCCCTGCTATGCTGGATGTATTCTTAAAGCAGAACACGAAAAAGATAATCGTTGGAGATACTCATCAGCAGATATATTCCTGGCGCTATGCCATTAATTCACTGGAGAATGTACATGACTTTGATGAGTATCCGCTCAATACAAGCTTCCGCCTTGATGCCGATATTGCCAGACTCGCCAACAGTATCCTGAAATGGAAGGAACATTTTACAGATTACAAAGAGAATGTGATTACGGGAGTTTCAAAAAGACAGGAAATTAAATCAAAGGCGGTTATCGCAAGAACTAATCTCAGACTGCTTATTAAGGCTATCGATATGATAACCAGCGACAGAAGCATCAGGAAGATTTACTTTGAGGGCAACCTGAATTCTTACACCTACGCCGGTGAAGGCGCTTCCCTGTATGACGTTCTCAACTTGCGAAATGAGAATTTCCATCTTATTCGCGATGATCTTATGAAGGGAATGAAGAGCCTTGACGAGCTTAAGGAATATGCCGAACAGTCGGAAGAAACTGAAATATCAATGATGATAGATATAGTTGAGGAATATGGGAATGAAATACCTGATTTGCTAAAAACGCTTAAAGAAAAACATGTTGAGAATAACGACCGCAAGAGCGCCGATGTCATATTCTCTACTGTTCACCGCTGTAAGGGTTTGGAATATGATGAAATTACTCTTGAAAAAGACTTTATCAATGAAGATTCCATATTAAAGCTTATAAAAAAAGACGGTCTTGATTATATTGATAAGCCGGCTCTTGCCGAAGAGGTAAATTTACTATACGTTGCAGTTACCCGAACAGGAAGTCGCCTGAGACTGCCTGAAGAACTAACCGATAAATATTCAAAAGAACTAATTCTTAACTCTGGCAGACATACACTTATCTCAAACAGTTCTTCTAAACCAGCATTTAACAAATACAGTTTTAACACCAGAAAGGATATCCCGAAGAAGAAGCCTGCGTATGAAATAAAAGAGTGGACACCTGAAATGGATAAAGAACTGGAAAAACGATTCAATAAGAAAGTTCACCTAAAGTTTATTGCCGAGTATTTCTGCACGAGCAAAAAAGTGGTACTGAAGCGCATCCTGGAGCTTGGATTAGTAGTTACTGAAATCCCAGTCCGGGAGTATAAACAGTAGATATTCCGAACATAAGATTCCCGTTCCGGCGCATAACCATCCACAGTCCGGGGGAAAATCCTCCTGATTTAATTACGCCCGGATATATGTTAAGATTAACAGCATTATCTGTTAACCACAAGTCCCCCTTCTGCCCGGCTTTTTTTCTTACTCATACTCAAAAAAGAACTCCATGCAGAAACTTCTTTCAACCGGAATGCTCTCACTACAATTCATATTCCCATATTTGCCAGCGTAGTTGCGACATGATTTACATTTTTCACTAATTCCGGATGTGATTCTTCAAACTCATTAACCATAGCTGTTAAACCATCGAGAGCAGAATGTAATGTTACCGGGGTTTTCTCAGTACGTATTACCTCATTAGTCGATGCGTCCTGTAATCCGGCAACATTTTCAGCTTTCACAATCTGTGCGTTTGATAAATTTATTATTTCAGGTTTTAATTTGGCTATTAGTTCAAGGAGTTCGGTTTTATTGGCTGCCGTGATACTCCCGTTTGCCCGTATTTTCTCTTCAATTATTTCGATTGTCTTTTTCATTATGTATCTCCTTCAGTTTTAATAACAGCATGTTTTATTAATTCATTGATTACCGGATTTGCAATATCATTCTGAGCGGTTATCTTCGACAGCAATATTAATATTTTCAATTTATTGCTTTGATTCCAACGCATTAAAGATTTTCATTCATGACTAAAATAATGATTCATATTTCATTTTGCAAATAACTCTGTTTCATCACAATTGCCAGTTACACTTATTTTTTTTATATTCAATCGTTGTTTCTACTTATTTATACTGAGTCTCTTTATAAAAACATTTTTACAAATTAATGCTGGAGAAATGATATGCACAAAAACAAAGTTGCGTTTATTATCGCGGGAGTATTTACCATATTAATTTCGGGTTGCGCAGGCGCGAACTATTTTCAGGGCAGGAGAAATCTTGATAATGGAAATTATGGCAAGGCTATTGAGTACTTCAATCAGGAAATTCAGATTGAACCAGATAACTTTAAGGCGCACCGCGATCTTGGAATTGCTCTTTACAAAACTAATGATCTGAATAATTCATTAGCTTCATTGCAAATGGCTTTCAGGATTAAGAAAGATGATGCTTTTACAATTTTTTATCTTGGACTGGTCAGCGAAGCTTCGAATGATTATGACAAGGCGCTTAGTTATTATAAGAAATATGTTAACCTTGGAATACTCGATGAGGGAGTAAAAAATGTAATAGACGGCCGAATACAGTGGATCGCTAATAAGAAAATTGAGAATGAGGTAAGAAATGCTCTTAAGACAGAATCTGAATTGAAAACTGACTCGCTTCAGTCTAACTCGCTGGCGGTGCTTTATTTTCAAAATATCGGGGATAATAAAGAGCTGGATCCGTTGCAAAAAGGGTTAACGGAAATGTTGATAACCGATTTGTCGAAGGTAAAGACTCTAAAAGTAATTGAGCGCGTGAAGCTACAAAAACTGCTTCAGGAAATGGGACTTGGTCAAAGCGGACTTGTAAGCCAGGAATCAGCGCCACGTATTGGTAAACTTTTCGGTGTTGGCAAACTTGTAAAGGGAACATTCATTGATCTTGACGCTTCCAACTTCCGTATAGGTGTTGGTATGATAGGTGCCGGCTCAGGGAGTTATAATGATCTTACTAAAGTAACCGGCAGTCTTCAGAATCTTTTCAAACTGGAAAAGGAGCTTACATTTAACATCATCGGCGAAATGGGTATAAAACTTACAGATCAGGAAAGGGAAGCTATTCAGATAATTCCTACTGGATCCTATCTGGCGTTTGTTGCATATAGTAAAGGTCTTGATTTCGAGGATCAGGGGCGATACCAGGAAGCTTCCGAACAATATCAACAGGCTTTTTCAATTGATCCGGGATTTTCTTCTGCCGGCGATAAAATGCACTCTGCCGATGCGATGGATAAATCTTCAGGAGATATAAATAAAATAGAAACTCAGGCCGCTCCGCCGGCTGAAACAGCCGCTCCTGCTATGGTTGACAGGCTTAATGAAACCAACGTCCAATTAACCGGTGAAACTGTAACGGGTCGCGATGACAGAAATCCTGCCGCAGATAACAGTTTCGGAAGGGGTGTAAAGGTGGATATACTTATTAACCTGCCGCCTGATTAAGATTCGTTAGATTATCAGGTTAGATTATATCACTTTAAAATTTTGAGGAGACCAACATGAACAGATTTTTACTTCACGCCGTCTTTATCTTTTTGGGGTTAATTTTAAGCGCGGCTAACGCCCAGATAATGAAAAGTAGTTTTTTTAGAAACTCTGAGATCAGAAGCGGATTACATTATCAAAGCTGGTCAACAGCAAAGGATCAAAGCATTTCGGAATTCACCGTCCCATTAAGTTTTGTTGTGCCGGTCAATAAACAGCTCACATTGAATATCGCAACAAGCGCTGCATCCGCATCCTTAAACACAGCTTCAGGTAGCCTCGGCGGATTAACTGATACAAGAATATCAGGTTCCTATGTTACTTCAAATGATAAATTCCTTTTCACAGCCGGGGTATTCCTTCCGACAGGCAAAACAAAACTGGAAGACGACCAGGGCGCGGTTGCCTCCGCCCTGGCTTTTTATCCGCTCAATTTCAGAGTGCCAAGTTTCGGGCAGGGCTTAATGGCAAACGTCAGCGCCATTGTTGCATTTGAATCCAGAGATTTTATCTGGGGCGGCGGGTTAAGCTATGTTTATAAGAACGGGTTTAAGCCATTTGCTAATAACGATATTCAATATGTACCGGGTAATGAATTGTCCGCTAATTTGGGCGGCGAAACAAATATCCGCAAGGTAAAACTGACTGTCGATTTAACTTATACTCTTTACGGAAAAGATACGTATGACAATACTGAAATATTTAAGAGCGGCAATAAAATTATCGCAGATATAAGAGCGTTATTCAGGATAAACGCGATGGACCTGATGGTTTATCTGCGCGAACGCACTAAAGGTAAGAATGAAAGGGGCGTTGGCAGTCTTAACACAGAAGAGAAAAATAGCAATGGCAACCAGCTTGATTTTGGCGGACTGGGCTTCTATCCGATAAGCGAAGTTTTTGGAATAAAAGGACTGGCAGATATAAAATTCTATTCCAAAAATGAATATGATAATAACGGAGCTTTGCTGTTTGGTTTAGGCACTGGGTTTAATTATAAAATGAGCGATCATATCAGCTTTGACATTCTTGGAAAATTCTCGACAGGCACATTAAACAACCAAAACCTTTCAACCGGAATAACCGGAATTGAATTTGGCGGAAATATCAAATACAGTCTGTAATAAATTATTATATGACCGCTACCCGCGGCGGTTTGACAAAAATAAATATGGGAGATTATCAAATGAAATTATTAAGTAAAGTCTTAACCGGCACATTACTTTTCTTACTTGGCATTTTTGTATTTGAGTCCTGCGACAGAAATATTGTGGACGTTGAAGAACAAAAAACCACAGTAACATTTTCTATGGAAAATAAGGACGTAAATTATTACGGCAAGTATTGGTGGAATATGAACTCAGGGACTGAACCGATGAAAATCAGTCCGCTGAAGCCTTCTGAAAATGGTCTGTCAAAAATTGGAGCAGCCTACGATGAAATAAGAATCCTTTGCCTTGATATGACGAAATGGAAAGATATGGAGGAGTTTATAACCGCATGGGAATCTACGGAGCAATACTCATTATTTGATACAACGTTTTGGACTTCGGGCAGAGATTATTGGGATAACACACTTCTTATGCTGAAAAGCTATACGGGAGATTATTATCAATATGTGGGTGAAGTTAACTTGAAAATTGACAATTCAGTTGCCAGAGGTAGCATATCTCTTAATCCGGGTCTTAATTATTTCTGCTATGCTTTGCGTAAAGATGGTAAAACAATTTATGATGGCGAGACCCATGCAAAGATTCAGGAGAATGGAGAGAATGCTGTTTCTATTACAATACAGCAAAATATAAATTATGCCCCCGCGCTTCCATATTCGCCAGATCCATACAATGGAGCTGTAAAAGTACCATTAGATACTCAGCTTTCATGGCAATGCTATGATCCGGAAGGCGATGCAATTACTTATGACATTTATTTTGACACATTAAGCAATTTCCAATATCCCGTCTTAAAAAATAGTTCGACTACTTACTATAGTCCCGCCCCATTAATGCCAAATACAACTTACTACTGGAAAATTGTAGCATATGATGTTAATTATAACTCAGCTACCGGACAGGTTTGGTCTTTTACAACTACTTCCGGAAATACAGCAACGCTTGGTGCACCTGTATTATTATCGCCAGCCAATGGCGCAACGTACCAGAGTATAACACCAACGCTTATCTGGAACGTGGTAACAGGCGCGACAAGCTATACATTACAAGTCTCCGCAGATACTTCATTCAGTAATCCTGTTTATAATAAGAACGGGTTAATCCCGACTACATTCGGCGCCAGTCAGCAGGTAACAGGCCTGAGTAATTCAACGACATACTATTGGCGCGTCAGCTCTGCGAATAGTTATGGTTCTTCAGACTGGTCAGACGTTTGGTCGTTTACAACAATAAGTGGAAGCAATAATTCGTTTTGCCCGGGCACACCAACCGTAACTTATGCCGGCAAAACATACAATACAGTACAAATTGGCTCCCAGTGCTGGTTAAAGGAGAATCTTGACGTTGGAACGATGGTGAATGGGGGTACTGAACAGACCAATAACGGCACGATAGAGAAATATTGTTACAATGATGACCTGGTAAACTGCACAATGTATGGGGGATTATACCAGTGGGATGAAGCAATGGGCTACAGCACAACTCCCGGGAAAAAAGGCATCTGTCCGGCAGGGTGGCACATACCAACAGATACAGAATACCAGATATTAATGGTATCAATCAATAATGACGGTAATGTATTAAAAGCAGTCGGACAAGGGGATGCAAATTATGGCGGGGCAGGTACAAACACAACGGGTTTTTCCGCGCTCCTCGCAGGCTACCGTTATTACGGTGGTTACTTCCACGATTTAGCGGACTACACTTACTACTGGAGTTCCACGGAGTACGATGCCGCTACTGCGTACAGCTTGAGCCTGTACGGACTTAACAGCAGTATCAACCAGAACAACTATTACAGGAGTTATGGCTACAGCGTCAGGTGCCTTGCGGATTAGTCTATTTAATTTTCCGCTTTAGCTGTTATTTTTTTTGAAAAATGGGAATAGGGTACAATGTTATTAGCGGAAGGATTGCCAATATAAAGACAAGATATCCGCCATGGTCTTATTACCATATAATACGGAATCGCCATTTTAGCCAGTCCGGCGCTGTAATCAGGTTATTGGAATAAAAAAATAACAGGTAAAATTATAGAATGGTAAAGAATAAAATGGATTTTCAGAATTGTCCGCCAGAGGTCGGAATTATTTGGAAGATGTAGATTTTAGGAGACAAAAGATAACAGACTAGTTTTAATTAACTTATGTTACGAAAAATCCATCTAAAACTATGATTTGTGTAATAACGCAAATCAGCATGAAATGAACCCTGATTTTGACATTTTTGGGCTGTCAGACTGATAAATATCAGCTCGGAACCCAAAATTATCAGTTCCGAACTGATATTTATCAGATAATAACACAACCAGCATGAAATGAATCATAGTTCTGACATTTTTGCGTAACATAAATTAATTAAATATTTATCAATTAATAAACGGTATTATAAGATGATAAAAAAAACCATACTAATTCTTATTTTTGCCTTATCTTTTCTGCATGCTGAAGAAGCAAAAAAGATAACGGTCGCGGTACTCTGTTTTGATAATAACAGCATTATAGACAAAGACAAGCTCGACCCTCTGGCAAAGGGCATCGCGCAAATGCTTATTACGGAATTGACGCAGATTAAGTCATTCAAAGTGGTGGAACGTGAAAGGCTGAATGATCTGATTAAGGAACAGCAGTTATCGCTGACTGGCGCGGTGGACCAGGCTACGATTCAGAAGGTCGGGAAATTACTCGGAGCACAGACTCTGATCTTTGGCAGTTATGTTAATTTCTTCGGCGGAAAGATGAGGCTCGATTTGCGCATCGTGGAAACAGAAACAGGTTTAACGCTAAAAGCCGAGGAAGTAACCGACAATGTTGATGAGCTTTTCTCAATGATAAAAGCCATTGCTGGAAAAATCGCGGATAATTATGATGTAAAACTCTCAGACGATGACGGGCTTATTCAGAACAGCGGTGCCCTTAGCGTTGAAGCTTCATTGTCCTATTCCAAAGGACTTGAATTTGAGGATAAAGCAAGAGAGTTGTTAAAGTCCGGCGACAGGCAGGGTTCCATAAAATCTTATAAGAGCGCGATAAAAATGTTTGTCGCAGCTATTGATAAGACTCCCGGATTTGCCGGAGCATCCGAAAAGATACATGATATCAACCTGACAATTAACAACATTAATATTAAAAATAATGAGATCAGCGAAGAGAGAAATCCTTCGATTAATATTATTGAACCTGTTATTACCAAAGACGATATTGTTTATAAAGAAAGTATAATGACGGTAAGAGGCAAAGCTCTTCCCGCTGGGGCTTATAAGGATATAAGGGTTAATAATGAAAAGGTAACGTTTATCGCAGACAATGAATTCTTTGTAAATATCAATCTAAAGGATGGTCCGAATAATATTTCTCTTCAATCCATTGATAATAAGGATAAACCGGCAGAGACAGCCTTTACTGTAATTTGTAGCAGAGAGACAGAAGCGCCGGTTATATCAATACAGGGACCTAAATTCAGCCGCGGTATAAAAATAGTCAATAAAGCCGATGTAATATTCGTACGCGGTCTGGTTCAGGATGAACATGGGATCGCGAGTGTATCTGTTAATGGCAGACCTGCCGCGGTAACGCAGAAAGGCGAATTTTCCGCCGATATAACTCTTGCCCCGGGAAGCAACAAAATCGTAATAAAAGCTGCCGATAAGCTTAATAATATTTCCGAGGAATCATTTGTAATTCAGAAGGCAGGGAAGCAGGAATCCGATAAAGCCGGCAACGAAAAAAGAATCGCACTTGTTATAGGCAACGGCGATTATAAAATTTCTCCGCTTAGGAATCCCGTTAACGATGCTAAATCTATCGCGGACGCTCTTAAAGGTGCAGGGTTCGATGTTATGCTTAAAGTAAACGTTGGTAGCCAAAACGAGCTGAAAAAAATTATTAGAGAATTCGGCAAGAAGATTCAGAATGGGAATGTGGGACTCTTTTATTATTCGGGACACGGACTTCAGGTTAAAGGAGTTAACTATTTAATTCCGGTCGGAGCGGAAATAAATAAAGAGGATGATGCCGAGTTTGAAGGTCTTGACGTTAATATGGTCTTGTCTGAAATGGATTTCGCAAAGAATAAAATGAACATTGTAATACTCGATGCGTGCCGGAATAACCCATTCGTTAAAAGCTCGCGTTCAGTAGCGAACGGTCTTGTTCAGCTTAATGCTCCCGTTGGAACGCTTATAGCATATTCAACCTCGCCCGGTTCCGTTGCCTCCGATGGCTCAGGTAAAAACGGGCTTTGGACCGAGGAATTTCTGAACACTATTAAACTGCCTGATATAAAAATTGAAGACGTATTTAAGCGCGTACGCTCCAATGTCAGAAAAAAATCAAACAACGAACAGATTCCCTGGGAATCGTCTTCAATTGAAGGCGACTTTTATTTCATAAAATAACCGGCAATCACACAATTATTAAGCTGAATGGAAAACAAGAAGACAAAAAATAAACGAGCGAATGCGCCAGACCGTAAATTCATGAAAAGCATATTCCGGCCTGACGCGTTTATTATTACTACGAATATCTTCCTGTTCGTGTGGCTGTTGACGATGATTCCGCTGAACCTTGGATTCCTTGACCCCATTAGTAAAGCGCTGACGGACTTTGATATTTATGATATTTATTTCTCGAAACTGCGCGTTGAACCGGAGGCTGACACATCGATTGTTATTGTCAATATCGGCAACCTGTCGAGAGACGGCATTGCAAGACAGATAAATAATCTTAATAAATTTAATCCGAAAATTATCGGACTTGACGCCCTCTTCGAAGTAAGAAGAGACCCTCAGGCAGATTCTATGCTGGCGGCAGCCTTTGCAGAAACTAAAAATATGGTTCTGGTAAGCAGGCTGGATAATTATAACGAAACGCGGAATAGTTATGATTCGCTTAAGACTCCGGTTGACCTGTTTAACCGTTATGCGATGAACGGCTATGCAAATCTTCCCGATGACGCAACCGGCAGTTTCAGGACAATCAGAAATTTTATCCCGTTCTCAAATTATACCGGCGGGAAAGTAGCTTCATTCGTAATGAAAATATTTGAGCAGACTGATAAGAACGCCTTTCAGAAATTTATGGAAAGGGGGAAAGAATTTGAAATGATTAACTACCGGGGCAATTATGACAAGTTCTATTTTATCGATGTTGCGGACTGCCTGGATGAGAATGCCGATCTCTCAGTTGTCAGGAATAAAATTGTGCTGATGGGTTATCTCGGAACTGACATAAATACAAAGACTCTGGAGGATGTTTTCTTCACTCCAATGAATGAGAAATATGCCGGCAGAACTTTCCCTGATATGTATGGGGTCGTTATCCATGCAAATATTCTTTCAATGATGTTGCACGGAAATTTTATTAATCGCCTGCCGCTTGCATTTGGCATTATGTTCGCTTTTTTTGTCGGATATATAAACGCGCTGTTGTTGCTCTATTCAAAAAAAATGATTCCCGACTGGTTTGGCGGAATTACAAAACTGGTGCTGTTTTTACAGGCGCTGGCTAACCTGATTGTCGTTGTGCTGATATTTGACAGATACAATTATAGAATCACCCTTACGCTCGCTATAGCCGTTGTGTTCCTCGTGCCAACGTCTATCGACATTTATTCCAATTATCTCGAAAAACTTTACAGAGTTATAACGCTTAAATATAGGAAAGGTAAACAATGAAGAATATTTTTAATCAGACATTTGTTGTACTGTTATTTTTAACATTGAGCCTGAGCGCGGTAAAAGCTCAGGATGCTCTCTTCAATGTAATAGCTACAGGAGGAAAAGTAACGCAAAAGAATATTAAAACCGGCGAATGGCTTCCGCTAAAAGCAGGCGCAAGACTTAGCTCAGGCGATGTAATCAGACTGGGAAAGAATGATTTTGTGGGGCTGGCTCATTCAGGCGGAAAGTCTGTAGAACTTAGAACCGAAGGAACTTTCGAGGCTGATAAACTCGCCGCAAAGATTGGCAACGCCAGTAATTCAATATCGAAGAATATCGCCGGTTACGTAATGAATGAAATATCCACAGTCCAGAAAAGTTCTAAAAATATGAAAATGCTCGGAGCCGTTGTAAGACAGGGAGGAAATACCATTGAGCTGAACTCTCCTGTAACCACAAATCTTATTGAACCCAGCCTGAACATATCCTGGAATACTTCGCCTGATTCGAAGCTGAGTATTTTTCATTTAATTTCGCCCGATGGCAAAACTATTTATATGCAGACAACAACTGAATCTTCCCTTAAACTTGACATGAAAGATTTCCGCCTTCAGAAGGAAGCCGGCTATAAATGGTTTGTATCAAGCGGAACTAACAATACAATTATATCAGATTCGGCATGCTTCTATCTTCTCTCGGATATTAAGATTGCCGCGGTAAAGGATACTCTTGCCAGTCTGAATTCAGGAATAACCGAGGAAAGCTCGCTTTTGAATAGTATTTATACGGCGGCGTTCTACGAACGGAACAATTTAAATAACGATGCTCTCAGGCTATATGAGAATATCAATAACCAGCCGATTCAGGTGGAAGGCTTTAAAAATAAATTTGCCGGCTTTTTAATCAACGCCGGCATGCAGACGCGCGCACGGATAATAATAGATGAAACCGGCGCTAATTAAATATGGAGGGACAGACTATATGAAATACCGGGAAATTATGTTTTTATTTATTCTTTCTTTACTGCTCTGCAATTCTATTGCCGCGCAGGAACAATATGGACTTGGAGTTTTGCTTGATTCAGCACTCTATGTCAATGCACCCGTAAAGGCTCCGCTTACGCGTGGCGATTATACAAATATGCCCAAAGCGCATTCGCTTAAAAAATACTGCCCTGCTCCAGGCAACCAAGGACAGACGGGAACATGCGCCGCATGGTCTTCGGCTTATGCATGCAGGACTATCCTTGAAGCAATAAAATATAATTATACAGGACCCCAGATAGACAAGAATGCCTTTTCCCCTTCGTTTGTTTACAATCAGGTTCGTTCTAAAAAAAACTGCAACGATGGCACCAGTCTGCTCGATATATTAAATGTCTTAAAAGCTCAGGGAGGAGTTAAGCTAAGCGAATTTGCTTTTGACTGCAACCGCGAGGTTACGCAACAGGACCGCAGTCTCGCCACCGATCATAGAATAATTGAATACCGGGAAGTTGCAAGTAAATATGAGGGAAAACAGTCTTATTTTGTAAAGAAAAGCATTTCAGAAAATAATCCCGTGGTAATCGCAATGGATGTTCCCCCTTCATTTAACAAAGCCGGACAACTCTGGCATCCCGACACCTCCGATTATAAACGCTGGTCGCGCGGCCACGGTATGGCAGTTGTCGGTTATGACGATTCAAAGTTCGGCGGAGCTTTTGAAATAATGAACAGCTGGGGCACTTACTGGGGTAATGGCGGCTTCACATGGATTACATACAAGGATTTTGAGTTTTTCGTCATGCTTGCTTTTGAGCTGATAGACAAACCCGTCAATTCAAAGTCGGAGCCTGACCTTTCGGGAAAACTATTCTTCAGGGAAAGCTCTTACGAACCGATGAAAGCCGGCTTTAATGGAGAATATTTTGTTACTCGAAAATCTTATGCTTCGGGCACATTGTTCGAGCTTCTGATTTCAAATGACCAGCCCGCTTATGTTTACGCTATCAGTTCCGATTCAACATTTAAAGTAGAAAAGCTCTTCCCTTTCAATAAGAATATGGTCGCCTACCTCCCTTATAAGAAAAATAACGTGTCCATCCCATCGGAAGATACATACAATATGCTTGACGATGTAAAAGGTAGCTCTTATTACTGTTTCCTTTACTCGAAGAAGGAAATAGACATTGATGCAAAAATAACCGCGATAGAAAATTCAAAAGGAAGCTTTTGGGAAAGGATAAAGTTTGTCTTTGGCAATGACCTGGTTCCGTCATCAAGAATTATATTTTCAGATAAGGATGAAATATCCTTCTCAGCCTTTAGCGAAAAAGAATCGGTTGTCCCGGTACTGGTTGAAATAAATCATGAGTAACAGGCAGGAATCGCATGCGACTCTTTTAATTATTCCAATGACCGTAATCTAAATTTAACTTTCTATCCCGATTGATTAATCGGGATAGGTGCATGGAATGGAATGATTATTTTTCACTCCGGGTATTAGCCACCTGCGGTAAATCCTGCTCAACTT
>Ga0194060_10002545_pt1 | contig 12971 bp, 7 predicted proteins | sample SepL225m_MetaG_FD_163427 | JGI IMG/M metagenome (GOLD analysis project Ga0194060, IMG submission 163427) | Anoxic zone freshwater microbial communities from boreal shield lake in IISD Experimental Lakes Area, Ontario, Canada - Sep2016-L222-5m | ecosystem: Environmental > Aquatic > Freshwater >... | reverse complement strand
AACCTGTTGAAGGAGGTGCGTTGAATTATTCCGATTATTTTAAGGGGGAATTCAAATCGCACCTTATGGGAGTTTTGGGAGGAGTGATTTGGATTCTAGGTATGTCGCTCAACATACTTGCTTCGGGTAAAGCAGGTTTTGCCATTTCTTATGGTCTAGGTCAAGGTGCAACCTTGGTGGCAGCCATTTGGGGTGTATTTATTTGGAAAGAATTCAAAGGAGCCGATAAAAAAGTAAATAACCTGATTGCGTTGATGTTTTTGGCTTATCTCGGGGGTTTGGCTTTTATAATCCTTGCAGGAGTCTGAGAAATTAATCGTTAACAATAAATAATTATGAAACAAACGCTCTCATTCCTCATATCCCTGTTGCTATCGACCCTCGGCGTTCAGACTTCATTACTCTTTGCGCAGCAACGTCCTAACGTAATCTTTATCGTCGTTGACGACCTCGGTTACGGCGAACTCGGTTGCTATGGTGGAAAAGCGATTCCAACACCGCACATGGATGCACTCGCGGCAAGTGGGGCACGATTCACGAACGGCTATGTCACCGCGCCGTTTTGCGCGGCCTCGCGTGCGGCGCTGATGACCGGTCGCTACCAGACGCGGTTCGGTTTTGAGTTCAATCCTATTGGCGCGAAGAACGCTGCGGCGGGCATTGGCTTGCCAGTCGCAGAGAAGACAATAGCCGATCGTTTGCGTGACTCGGGCTATGCAACTGGATTGGTGGGCAAGTGGCATCTCGGAGGCACTGCAGTATTTCATCCTCAGCGGCGTGGCTTTGATGAGTTCTTCGGCTTTCTGCACGAGGGGCATTTCTATGTGCCGCCTCCGTGGAAGGGCGTAACAACTTGGCTACGACGCAAGACCCTACCTAATGGCGGCCAGGGCCGCTGGACGTCATCCGATGGTCGAATGATATGGAGCACGCATCTCGGCTCGAACGAACCCGAATACGACACCGACAACCCGCTGTTGCGCAGCAGCCAGCCGACTGATGAGAAAGCGAACCTCACCGATGCCTTCACGCGCGAAGCCTGCGATTTCATCGGTCGACATCGCGAGCAGCCGTTCTTCCTCTACCTCGCTTACAACTCCGTCCACAGCCCCATGCAGGCAACGGACTATTACCTGAAGAAGTTTGCACACATAGAAGACATCCAGCGCCGCATCTTCGCCGCCATGCTCGCACATCTCGATGAGAATGTGGGGAAGGTGCTCGCACAATTACGTGTCAGTGGTATAGAAGAGAACACGCTCATCGTTTTCCTCAGCGACAACGGCGGACCTACAAAAGAACTCACCTCCAGCAATGCTCCGTTGCAAGGAGGTAAAGGGGAGCTTTGGGATGGTGGAATTCGCGTGCCCTTCATTGCGGCTTGGAAAAATCACATCAACGCAGGTCAGGTGGTGGATGCACCTGTGGCGTCCATCGACGCCACAGTGACAGCGCTGAAAGTGGCTGGTGTTTTAGCTACAGAGCTTTCGACTCAAGCTGAATCTAAGTTGGACGGCATCAACCTAATGCCCCTGCTCACGGGTAAGACCACACAACTGACCGAACGTCCTTTGTTCTGGCGCGTTGGCAGAAAGGAAGCCCTGCGTTTAGGCGACTGGAAAATCATTCGCGATGGCAAGGAGTGGCAACTCTTCAATCTTACGTATGATATCAGCGAGACCAGGAATCTCGCCACACAGGAACCCGCCCGCCTGCAGCGAATGTCAGCGCTATGGGATAAGTGGAACGCTGAACAAATCGATCCTTTGTGGAAATAGGTCAGGTGACGCAGCAGCAGGTATCTGAGAAATTAATAATCTATAAATGATAATTAAAGAAGAAAGTGTTGATACATCAGTTATGAAAATTAAAACAATTTATTGTATTGGGCCTGCATGATGAACTTGCCGCCAATTGTCAATGCCGATAATTTTTTTATACGGGTCGAAAACCTCATTTTCATTTTGGGTATCTGCTGCTTTAAACAAATTCCATACAGGTTTTATTCCACCGGGGTTTGTTTCATCATCAGGAAAACGGCGTAATCCAATGCGTAATCCACCTTCTTTCCGGTTATCAAACCAATTGTGCCATTGAAACCCATCTATTCCGTCTAGCTTTTCTATTTTTTTCCAGGTGTAAGCAAATCCTGCCGCTTGCTCAGCCAAATCCTGATCGGAATAGGTTTTTGAATTGGTGCCATTTTCTGACAACCATAGCGTCCGTTTTATTTTCCCTTGATATAAAACTTTGGGCAGTTTTATCCATGCATCAAGTACTTCCAAGTTATTAAAGGTGATAAGGGGCGTATTGAAAGTGAAATCTACCTGTTTATCCAACCAGGTTTTAGGTTCTCGCAATGATTGTGGATAAGGATGTTGAGCCATGGCCCATTGAAAATCTCCCTCTACCTTGGTATACTGAAGGAGGATTTCCATAAGATCTTTGGAAGGATAAAAATGCTGGCTTGAAGTCCAAGCCCAGTAGTGTGTCAATGAAATAAAAACCTCCGAAAAGGGGTTGTATGTTCGCGCAATCGCGTAACACATTCTCATTGACTTGATATAAGTATCCATAAAAATGGCTGCGCTTTTTTCACCCATATTGGTCCACTCCCAACCTGCATCCACTTCGTTGTGCATGATCCAATGGTTTAGTCTGCCATATTTTCTATCAGCACGGCTGTACCTTTCTGCCAAAAAATCAAGTGCCGCTGCATAGCAATCTACACTTGCCGGGTTTGTCATGTTAGGCATGCTATAAATTCCAGCAGGATCCATATCCGGATGCTGCAATAACCTACCAATGAGGGTATCCGAACATTGCTCGGTTTTGTCAACCAGTAAAATAGCTGCAGTAATAATTCCTTTTTGGGAAGTCAATAAAAAGGTTGAGTCAAACTCCGCAACTTTTTTTTCCAAAAAATAATAAAATTTGCCATTGTATTGGTGCGCTATTCTTCCCGGCCCAGGTTTGCTGAACATAAACTTACCGAACCAAATATTCACTGTGGCGCTGGTAATATCTAAGTCATCTAGGTCACTCACATGCCCCCGATTGAAACTAAATCCTCCCAAACCCTTCCTTCCTTTAGACACATCCTTTGTAAGGTTATACTTTGAGTATATCACATCAGGATAATGCGCCGATGAAACCAACTGATATCCCTCTTTTATTTTTTGTGCCAAAACCCATTTCGAAAGTACACGGTCATAATTAAATCCACCCTTTTTTACGAAGCGTGGTAAAATTATTTCGAAGCTGTTTTTTTTCACAATAATAGGGTCATCATAAGTGGTCGATTCTGTTACATCTTGGTAAGGTTTAATATCACATAGGTAAACATTGTTGACAGATTTAGTATTACCCTTAACCATAATTTTATCTTCGGAAACGCTTACTTTTAATATCTGACCTGGAAAATGGCTTGACAGATAAGACTTTAAATTTCCCTCCATTTTCTGTTCTTTTATTTTCTTTTCTGTGCGTTCGGCCGCAATCTGCATTTCCCGTTCGGTGAAGGGTCGCAGCTGTATGTTTCTGATTTGAATCTCTGCATTTGGAAGCGTTCCAAAGTCTAATCTTAGTATATCGCCTGCATGACCCCAATCTTTTATGTCAGCACTCAAATCAACACTAAACTTTATCCAGCCTTCTGCTAAAGCCACTTTACGAATTGTTTTTGAACGTGCCTCATTTATTACGGGACCGAAATAAATCTGTAAAAGATCTAGTCCTTTAAGAGAAAAATATTCAAACGAAAGTATAACATCCTCTTTCCCAATTTGGCTCTTAAGTGGTTCTGTCAGTATCCAAGAATCATTCCCCGTAGTTTCAATCCTGTATTCATCATTGTTCTTTTGAATTTTCAATTGATTCTTTTGGATTGTATTCAGCATAATGAAAGATCCAGCAGATTGACCCTTTACCTGAAAACTCAAAAGCACAGATAAGGTTGCAAAAAAAAATGTTATAGCACGAAAATTAAAATTCAATAATCTCATTATTTTTTGTTTAGTTGTAACTCAAGTAATAATTGGTAAATTTTATATCGAAGCTTGCTGTTTGAAATATAAAAAAAGTATAATAGTTTTTGGAATTTACAATTACTTTTTTTTAAAACGTTATGCTCCATCCTGTAGAATAGTACAGGACAGTACGTTAAGGCCCATGATACTTTAGCAATTTATTTTGGTTATAATTGGATTCCAAATCAATATACTAGTGAAATGCTTTATAAAAAACAAATAATCGTATCATCAAAAATCAAAAAAATAGTAAGAAATATATGAAAAATTATGTAATAATAGGCATAGCATTTTTGCTGATAACTGTTAACGTATGGGCACAACAACCAGCTACTGTTGCAGGCATGAATGCAAGTCAGCCCAAACCCGCCGAAACTCCGCTCAAGGCATTGGAAACCAAACTCAAGATGGAGCATGAGGTGATCCCTGGTCCTCAGCCGGGAAATAAAAGCTGGCTCACAGACATGAAAAAGTACCGCGAACTGAAGTTAGCGGAAATGAAATATAGCGGCGCCGAATATGATCGACCCGAACTCAAATGGTGCCAGAGTGCATTTGTGCAGCCACAGATGATGGTAGAGGATCGCTATTTCTTTGATGTTAAAACCGGGAAATACACGGTGGATCGTTACCTAGATGATTTGGTAAAACGCTATGGCGGCATCGATGCGGTGCTGGTATGGGCAATCTATCCCAATATCGGCATCGATAACTCGAACCAATTTGACCAATTTCGCGCTATGCCGGGCGGTATTGCTGCAATGAAGCAAATGGTGGATGACTTCCACCGACGGGGCGTGAAGGTGATGTTCGCCGTTATGCCTTGGTGGGAAAAGGGATCACGCCCAGAAGGGGTGTCGATTCCAGTGGCCATCGCGCGGGACTTGAAGGCGATAGGCGCCGATGGCGTTAATGGCGATACAATGTCTGGTATGCCCATAGAGTATCGTAAGGCTTCTGATGAAAGTGGCAACATCCTGGCTTTCCAGCCAGAAGGCGCGGTATCGACAGGAGAACCGGAGTTGCCCTGGATCAATATGTCTTGGGGATATTGGCGTACAGGTGAATATCAAAATAGGTATTTAACATATTTAGCTGCACCTGGTAAGGATATTCCTGTCGTCAGCAAATATAAATGGCTAGAGAGCAGGCATATGGTCAATATTTGCGATCGTTGGATACGTGACCGAAACTGGGATATCCAGCACGCATTTTTCAACGGTACAGGATATGAATCCTGGGAGAGCATTTGGTGCACCTGGAATGGCATCACCCCTCGCGATGGTGAAGGCCTGCGCCGAACAGCGACTATTATGCGTGCCTATCCAGACCTGCTTGTGAGCAAGGATTGGGAACCGCATACACCGACCTTGCAAAAAGGTATTTATGCAAGCTGCTTTCCTGCTGAGCAGCAAACCATCTGGACCATAATCAATCGCAACACCTACCAAGTTGATGGTAAACAGTTGCAGGTGCCATATAAATTTGGTGTTCGTTATTTTGACCTTTGGCACGGTGTTGAGCTGAAGCCAGTGCGGGATGGTCAGGAGTTGGTGCTTAGTTTCGAAATTGAAGAAAATGGGTTTGGTTCGGTGCTTGCCATTAATGGCGCTCCGGATTCAAAATTGAAAGCCCTATTGGCCAAGATGAGTAATCTCGCTACCAAGCGTCTGTCTGAATTCTCTGCCGAATGGAAATATCTGCCTCAAACTCAGGTACCCATTGCAGCCACTAAGCCGGCAAAAACGGCGCCGAAAGGCATGACCTATATTTCTGCTGGGAGCTTCGACTTTAAGGTAGAAGGTATTATGGTAGAAGGCTGGAACCAGGTAGGCGTGGATGTGCAATATCCATGGGAATCTTCTCCCCGCCGCTATCACAACCACCCTGTAACCTTGAAACCATTTTATATAGACACTTATCCCGTTACCAACGCCCAGTTCAAAAAATTTGTGGATGCTGCGAAATATCGTCCGGCTGATAATTATAATTTCTTGAAAGACTGGAAAAATGGTACTTATCCCGAAGGATGGGACAATAAACCAGTTACCTGGGTTTCACTAGAAGATGCAAGGGCTTACGCTACTTGGGCAGGTAAACGACTACCGCATGAAACCGAATGGCAATATGCTGCACAAGGTACAGACGGAAGACTTTACCCTTGGGGCAATACAATGGATTCCTTGGCAATTCCACCGAAATGTAAGGATAAAGAATTGAGTGGACCATCTGATGTCAATGCTTTCCCAAAAGGTGCCAGCCCTTTTGGTGTAATGGATATGGTGGGCAATGTATGGCAGTGGACGGATGAATATCTTGATGATCATTCTCGTGGCGGAATCCTCCGTGGCGGAAGTTATTTTACTCCGCAGGGATCGATATGGTATTTCCCCAACAAGATTGAATTGAACACGCACGGTAAACTCCTACTTATGGCACCGAGCAAGGATCGCGCAGGCACTTTGGGCTTCCGATGCGTGGTAGATGCAGGGGAATAGACAATCACAAAAAAATGAGTAAAGTGATATGATAAAAAAAACATTGGTGCTTAGTTATTGGTTATTGGCCACCGTTCTGACGTACGCTGGGGAGCGTATTCCGCTATGGCCAGAAGGAAAGACCCCTAATTACCAGGCCCATCAGATTGCAGCAACCTCACAAGAGGCAAAGGTGCCGGGGTTCAAGGCTGCGGAAAATGCGATGGCGCATCTTGACTGGTACGAGGCACCTGCGGTGAAAAACGGCGGGTGTATGTTGCTAATTCCTGGCGGCGGCTACAAGAGTTGTGGCGATGAGGAGAATATTGACCTTGCTGCAAAAAAGTTCACTGAACTCGGATTTGTCTGTGCGAAGCTCACCTACCGAACGCCGCGTCCACTAGGGTTGCCTATTTACCAGAGCGCTTGGGAGGATGGGCAGCGCGCCCTCCACCTAATACGCAACGATGCGAACAAGCGTGGATTTGACCCGGAAAAAATCGGCGCATTCGGGTTTTCGGCAGGCTCGCACCTGACAGTCTTGCTTGCGACCAGTGCGCTTACGCCTGCGTACGCACCGGTCGACGCGCTCGACCAGATTCCGTGCCACCTCAACTGGGCGGTGCCTGTCTACACTGCCTATGCGCTCACCGACGGACTCGATAGTTTCAACACACGCGATGGCGACGCGATCGACGCCAAGCTTTCAGACGTATTTAAGTTTGACGCGAAGACCTGTCCGATGGCGCTCTTTCACGGAGGAACCGACGTCTACTCACCGAATGGCTCCACTCAGATTTACCGCCAACTTCGTAGGATGAAAATCCCCGCAGAGATCCACCTGTTCGCAGACCGGCCCCATGGCTTCATGGGCGATTGGAGCAAAGGCGAAAATGGCACAGCCTACGATCATTGGCTCGACCGCATTGCCGAGTACGTTCACCAGATGAATTTTGACGGACGCCTCGGTGAGGAAGTGGATCTGATGACCCGTTTTCCGAACAACGATGCCCGCGGTGAATATTATAAACAACAAGTTTGGCCGGAAGGCAAAATGCCGGATTCGCAGACAAACCAGACCCTGCCTTATCTTGAGTGGCATCTGCCGAAGGAACTCAAAACGAAGGCAATACAGATTATCTTTTCGGGCGGTAGTTACATGGGTAATAACCCAGACGGATTCGAAGTTGCGCCGGCGCGGCGTTACTTGAACGAAAAGGGCATGACGGTTGTGACGATCAAATACCGTACGCCACGGCCGCTGGGCGGGCTGGCCAAGCACACCACGGCCTGGCAGGATCTGCAGCGCGTCATACGCATCGTTCGCAGCGAGGCCGCAGCGAAGGGACTCGACCCCGACCGCATTGGCATCATGGGTTCTTCGGCCGGCGGACACCTGACGCTCATGGGCGCAACCAGCTCGAAGCGACGTTCTTATTTACCGATCGACGACCTCGATAAGCTTGCCTGCAACGTGCAGTGGGCGGTCGCGATTTATCCGGCTTATACACTCACAGACGGCGTGGAGGTTCCGAATGCGAAGGGCGGCAACGAGGATGATGCGCGGCCCGTCCCAGAGTTCTCGTTTGACCTTGCAACCTGTCCGATGTTGTTCATCCACGGCGATGCAGATGGTTGGTCGGCAATGAATTCGGTGAAATGCTGGGAGCAGCTCTGCCGGATGGGAATTCAGTCCGATCTCCACACGCTTGTTGGACGCGGGCACTGCTTTCAGCAGAAGGCGGCCCCGGGTACGGGCAGCTATACCTGGATGGATCGTATTTGGGAATTCATGAATCACAAGGGGTTCAACAAATAATTTTATTTAATCACATTAAAGAGCTTTCATGAAGTCATACACAAAATGCTACCTCTGTTTATTCATCATGGTGCTTGTTTTATGCTTACCCATGCAAATTTTTGCAAAAAAATTAGACGAAGCCATTCAGCAAATTCGATATTCATTTGTAAAGCCCGATGGAGATCATTTTTGGCGTTTTTTAAATCATGACGATTCACACTGGCGTTTGGCTAAAAATGCTTCTGAAATAGGCATTGTGGTTGCCAAAGAAAAACCTTCGGAGGTTTACGTTCGCATTGAAGTGAATCATACTCCGGCAACACTCAATAATTTCTACTTCCAAATGAAAAATAGCGGACCATTTGAAATATATGTCAATGGAGCAAGTGTAAGAATTTCGAATAAAGAAAGCCTAAAAATGAAAGACTATATAATCCAACCCCGACGGATTGATGTTTTAGGCAAAAACATATATGCCATTTATTTTAAAAATACATCAACTGATATACCTGTTTTCGATCTTCAAATTAAAAATTCTGAATGGATATGTACCGATACGGCCAAAAATTATCCTGCTCCGGTACTAATCGATTTAATACGCGATGCCGAAGTCTGCAAAGGTGGTGATGGAGCTTATTACTTAACCGGAACTACCGGCGACGATACGTTTCTAAAACCAAATCCCAATTATTGGCTTATTTCGCCAGGTATTCAGGTATTTCGTTCGACTGATTTAAAAAACTGGAAAACACTTGGCTTTGTATGGACTTTTGACAAAGATGGCACCTGGAATAAAGATTTTGGAACTTTTGGAGGACGAGGACCGGCACGTGGCATTTTTGCTCCCGAAATAAAATATAATAAAGATAAATACTGGATAAACTATTCTGTTAACCACAGCAATAAAATACATACTCATGGCATTGGGTTGCTTTGGGCTGATAAACCTGAAGGACCTTACCACGAAGTATCTCCTGAAAAGCCAGTAACTGATGGATTCGATTCGAATCTTTTTTTCGACGATGATGGTTCTGTTTATACCTTAAAACATGGTGGCCAAATTGCCCGTTTAAAAGATGATATGACTGCTACAGCCGAGCCTTTTAGAGAATTATCGCCTGCAAATTATCCTCAAGTTGGATATGAGGGAGTGCACCTCTTTAAATACAAAGGAATCTACTATCTTACTTCCGCGGAGTGGAACGTACATAGCGATGGAAAAATAAGTTATGACAGCATGATTGCCTCGTCTTCCAATATTTATGGACCGTATGGAAATCGATATTGTGCTTTACGATACGGTGGACATAACGGCTATTTCGAAGGCCCAAATAAGGACATTTATGCTACAATTTGGTGTTACCCCGATCAAGACGAGCATTGGCAAAAAGTTTCAATTGTAAAAATGAAGTTGAACAATAAGGGAATGTTTCAAACTGAACCCGAATAGCCTTAAATTGAATATCAGTCAGCTGGTAGAGAAATGGAGATTTACATAAAATTTTAGTTACACACCATAATTTTTTCTACAAAATGGACCCATTTAACATTACAACTTAACAAAATGAAAAGAATTGTTATGATTTTTTTGTGCAGCACATTGGTGCTTACTCTGTTTGCAAGCTCCGTGAAACCAATACCAGAAAAGGTTCCTGGTGTTATTGTTGATCGGCAAGCCTTTCAGCAACCTGATCGCAACCAGTTGAAAGGATGGATAGGTTCACGCATTGATGCCAATGAGAAGAATCGGTTAGTGAAGATTGATCCGGCACGTTTGTTGGAAGGTTATCGTCAACGGCCGGGAAGGCAATCATGGGAAGGGGAACATGTGGGTAAATGGCTGCACGCTGCCACTTTAGCCTGGGTCAATACTGGTGATCAGGAATTACGCAAAAAACTCGATTACACCGTCATTGAGCTTGTCAAATGCCAGGAAGCAGATGGTTATCTTGGAACCTATAGCCTTGAAGGAAAACCATGGCCTCGCTGGTCGGATTGGGATGTTTGGGCACATAAGTATAACATCATCGGTTTGGTAACTTATATGCGCTATACTGGTAACATGGAAGCTTTGCCAGCTTGCCGAAAAATGGCAGACCTGCTCTGTAGGACCTTTGGTGAGGAACCTGGCAAACTGGATATCAACAAGGCTGGTCAGCATGCAGGCATGGCACCAGGCAGTGTTATGGAGCCAATGGTGCTGCTATACCGATTGACGGGTGAACCCCGCTATTTGAAGTTTTGCAACTACCTCTTGCAAGCTTGGGAAACGCCAACTGGTCCACATATTATCTCCCGCCTGCTGAATCAACAGCCCGTATACAAAGTTGGCAACGGCAAGGCCTACGAAATGCTCTCCTGCCTTAATGGTGTTCTAGAATTGTATCGCACAACGGGTGAACCCAAGTTGCTAGAAGCCTGCCGCAATGCTTGGCAGGATATAGTAAACCATCGACTTTACCTCACTGGTGCAGCAAGTAGTGGTGAGCATTTTCACGAAGACTTTGATTTGCCAAATGTTGGCAGCCCCGGCGAAACCTGCGTCACCACTACATGGCTTCAGTTTAATGCGCAACTCTTACGACTCACGGGCGAAGCACGTTTTGCCGAGCAGCTTGAGCACGTGGTGCTTAATCAGTTATTTGGCGCACAACAGCCAGATGGTGCTGCTTGGTGTTATTATGTACCTTTGGAAGGCAAGAAACCTTATAGTTCACAGCTCACTGGCCATTGCTGCCTATCCAGTGGCCCGCGTGCGGTTGCGTTGATTCCGACCTTTACATCCAGCGTTGATGCTGATGGTGTGGTGCTTAATCTCTACGAAGCAGGAACTGCCAAGTTAACACTGAAAAATGGTAAGCAAGTGAGACTTACTACCAAAACAAAATATCCTGCGGATGGCAAAATAGTTATTTCTGTGGACGCTACATCTTCAAGTCCGTTTGCCTTCAAGGTGCGTATTCCTGCATGGTGTAATGAATCCTCTGTAAAACTCAACGGTAAAAAGCTAGAGACAAAGGTTGGTGCTAATGGCTATGCCGTGATAAAACGCAGTTGGGTAAAGGGTGACAAGGTAGAATTGAATTTCAAGCTGGAGCCGAAAGTGATTGTGGGTGACCATTTGAACGAGGGAAAGGTTGCTTTTATGTATGGCCCGCTTGTATTAGCTGCAGATGAAGCTTTGCTTGGGACAGACTTAACAATAGGTTCAATAGCAATAGGCAGTCTGGACCTTGCCTTACTTGGAATTAAACCGGAGCCTGCTCCAGAAATGGTAAAGAATTGGTCTAATGCCCAAACTTTTCATTTAAACGCTGTAATAAGCCGTAATACCGCCAATGCCAAGGCCGGTTCGCCAATTGAAATTCAACTTATACCGTTTGCTGATGGAAGCAGCACAGGCAAAAATTACAAAGTTTGGCTGCCTTTACTTTCCGCCACTATTAATAAAAACAGAAACTCCATATCCCTGGCATCCAGATTTTAACCCTGCTTTGGAGCCCTTAAAAAGTCGCTGTCAATATTATGATGCACGTGTTCTCATACCTGAGTTGATAGATTAAGTCACACAGTTTTTTAGTGAAAGGAACTGCGAAAAATCTGTGTGACTTTTAAATCATGTCAGGACTAGTTAATCTTACGGAATTCAGATGGGCTGATACCTTCGTATTTTTTAAAGAAAGTGGAAAGTTGACTTTTACTTTCAAGACCAATTTGGTAAGCTATTTCAGAAATTGACAAATTGGAGGTTGTAAGTAATTCCCTGATTTTTATTATCCTGAGTTGAATTAAATACTGCGCAGGACTAATACCTTCATATTTCTTAAACATTCTTCTAAACCAAGAATATCCTACTCCCAATTCTTTTGCCAGATCTTCAAATATTATTTTATCAGCAAGATTTTCTCGCATAATTATGCGAGATTTATTTAGCTTATCAATGATTGTTGTATTGCTATTTTCAATGTGGTTTAATTTTTTATAAAAAAAGTAACCTAAAATATGCAATGCAATACTTGATATCAAATTTTGAGAACCCAATTTATCAATTGAGGCAATGTTTAATATCTCCTTGTATAGGTTTGTGATAGTTTCGCTTATTCCTATATGACAAACACATTCTTTTTTTGAAAAGTAATCAGCTTTAAGTCGTTCCTCCATAATTAGCCCTTCAAATCCAATCCAATAACTTTTCCATCCTACTTTTGGGTCTGGATAATAACTGTGCCATTCACCCGGAAAAATCAGAAACATTGTACCGGCTTGTATTTGAGTAGTATTACATGAGGTTGATTTAAAAACTCCTCGCCCTTCAACAATATATAAAATTTGAAATTCATTTAAAACCCTTCCCTGACTTGATTTAAATCTGTATTTAGATGGATGTTTTGCAAAATTAGGGTCATCGTCTCTTGTTTTCATACATTCAAATCCTGCTGTTGTTACATTAATACCCCATGAATCATTAACCTCACTTTTAATGAAATATTTTAAGTTATCAACTTCGGCTGGGTGCTTCATAAGAGTATCATTTTTGAAATTTTATATGATGAAATTTATATATTAGTTGTGTCATATTTGTGAACAATTTAATCAATTATTTTCTTAATAACCTAGTGTTAAGTCTAAATTTATTTTCTAATAATCTACAGTTAGAAAAAAGAT
>Ga0194060_10002543_pt1 | contig 12974 bp, 10 predicted proteins | sample SepL225m_MetaG_FD_163427 | JGI IMG/M metagenome (GOLD analysis project Ga0194060, IMG submission 163427) | Anoxic zone freshwater microbial communities from boreal shield lake in IISD Experimental Lakes Area, Ontario, Canada - Sep2016-L222-5m | ecosystem: Environmental > Aquatic > Freshwater >... | reverse complement strand
TCGGCTAAGAAAAATATCAATATCGACGGTTTGCTCGACGTGATTTTGCTGGTCGCCGATTTTGAAAAAGAAAGAATCAGCGCGAACCCGGATCGCCGCGCAATCGGAACGGTTATCGAATCAAACGTAAGCAAAGGCGAAGGGCCGGTCGCAACGCTTTTGGTTCAGGCCGGAACTTTGCATGCTCACGATGCTTTGGGTTTGAACGGTCAACTCTACGGAAAAGTTCGCGCCATGAAAGATTGGCACGGAGAATTGGTTGATGTTGCGACGCCCGGCATGCCGGTCAAAATTTTAGGTTTCAAAGTGGCGCCGGCGGTCGGCGATATTGTGGAAGTTCCGGAAAATATCAAAGATTTGGAATCGCCAAAACTGCGTTCGCAGCAGGTTATCGAATCGCTTTCGGCGGCTCAAACCGTGCAGGCGGAAGGCGGCGAAGAAGCCAACCCGGACAAAAAATATTTGAATTTGGTGATTCGAACCGATGTGCTCGGCTCGCTTGAAGCTATCGTCGGCAAACTTGAAAAAGTGAATGATCGTGATATTCAGGTGCGCGTTATCGGAAAAGGTCTCGGAAATATCACCGAAACCGATGTCGACTCGGCGATTTCGTCGGGCGCCATCATCTACGGCTTCAACGTGCGACCGAATGCCAAGGCCGCGGTGCTCGCGCGCGACAAAAATGTTACCGTGAACTGCTATAAAATTATTTACGAATTGTTTGATGACGTTCAGAAGCGTTTGAACGAAATCGTGGCGCCGCAAATCATTAAAACCGATCTTGGAAACTTGGAAGTTTTGGCTTTCTTCAAAAAAGACGGCAATGAACAGGTCGTAGGCGCGCTTGTTAAAAAAGGAAAGATCTTGGGCAAATGTCGCGTGCGCATTTTTCGCGCCGGGACGATTATCGGCGAAGGCGACGTGGTTGAGCTTCGTTCGGGCAAGCAAATTGTGACTGAATGCCGTCAGTCGGAACAGTGTGGTATCAGGATTTCCACACGTACTAAAATTGAAGTCGGTGATATACTTGAATCGTTCTCTGAGGAGAAGAAAATTAAAAAGGTGGAAGTGAAATAAAACCCCTTGGGTTCGACGCGAGCGCGGTTTGGCTGTGTGCGCGGCGGACACGGGGATTAGGTTGAGTGTCCGGCGCGCACACAGACCAAAATCGCTCGCTTCGAGCCTTCTTTTGGGCCTTCACTTCGTGAGGGGGTGGGAAAACAACATTTAAAAGTTCATCTATGGAAATCAATCTGACCGATGCTCTCTTTGAGAAGGAAGTCTTGTCTTCGAAATTGCCCGTGCTTGTCGATTTTTGGGCGCCGTGGTGTGGTCCTTGCCGCATGATGAGTCCGATTCTTGAAGAGCTTGCCAAAGAATTTGACGGCAAGATCAAGATTGCAAAGATGAATGTGGATGAGAATCAGACGACACCGGGACAATTTAACGTCATGTCGATTCCGACCATGATTTTTGTGAAAGATGGCCAGGTGGTAGAGCAAACGGTCGGAGCGCTTTCAAAAGTTGCGCTCGCCGAAAAGCTTCACAAGCTAATCTCGTAAAAATCACGTGAATAAAAAAAAGCCCGCGGCCGAAATTCTCGGCGGCGGGTTTTCATTTCCAGATTTTTGTTACGAATCTGGAAATGGAGGGCGGAATTGAACCACGACTTCGATAGGCGAGGGTGTCTTCCGGTCCGGGAGCGTCATCGTGCTCCATAGCTTCGCTCTTTGTGAGCAGGCGGCAGGAGATCTTCGGAAGTGCCCTGGCGATTTCCTGGACCATGCCTGGTGTATCGACATACGCAATCTGCGAAAGACGCAGGTCGAGCGACGGAAGGCAGAAACTCAGGTCTCCGAGCGTCGTGACGTGACTCAGTCTGGTCTTGCAGAAAGAGACTTGTTTCGGTCCGAGTTCTGCTTCCTGGTCTATCGCGGTCAAGACCGCTGACTGCAGAATCGCGTAGTTCGCGCGCAGAGCAGTTCCTGAAATCTGTTCCTGTTCGAATCCGAGCATGACCGAGTATTCCGGCATAAAGATGTAGCTTCGCGGAATCAAGGCGTGAAGCACTACTTGGTGTTCCCCGAGAAGCTGTTTGTACACAATTTCGGCGCAGCACTTCTCATCTTGCACTGAGTGGATTGCTCTGCGGCGCTGAATCGTATCCCGGAATTCCCCGATGGTCAGCGCAAGGTAGACCAGCCTGTGTTCCATGGAGCGCCCCTTTCCGGATAAGCTCCCTGAGGTGAAAGGTACGTGAAATCAGCGTCTAACGTAGCGAAAAATTTCATTTCTGTCAACGGCGGTAAATCCGGATAGTTTAATGAAATAAAATGACCACCGGGTCGGGGTGGTCGGACTTGCGCGTCTGAGATTTAGTCAGTGACGGTCTCGAGCGGTTCCATGGGGGCTTCCGTGGACTGAACGGAGCGGCGGATGTCTTCGAGGCGCAGTGCGACGCCACCTTTTTTGTCACGAAGCTTGATGAGCTCGGCGATGAAAGTGCGCGGCACATTGGGATCAAGAATCCAGTTCTCGAGCTCGGTTCGGTCACAAAGGCTCATGACTTCCATGAAGCGCGCCTGGATCGCGCGATGCTCATCCGTGAAGACGCCGTGTTCTTGAGTTGTGGCGATTGTCTTCTCTTCCGTGGTCCATGCCGCTTTGCTGAAATGCGTCTCGAAGAGGCAGGTGCCGAAGAGTCGCTTCCAATTCGCGTGATTTTCTTCGTCGCTTCGAAGCGGCGAGAGATCGTCGCCCATCTGCGCGATGAGATCAAGCTTGAGCGCCGGAAAGAGGGAATAGATGCGGTTGTTGTCGCGGCTCAGGTAGTGATCGGGAATGAGCCAGTAGACCTTGCGCGCCCATTCTGCGAGGCGCTTCGGATTACCAGATTGGAACACGATGTAGGCGAGCAGATCGCGATGATTCTGCTCGTTCTCGAACCCCTCGCCCTTCGGGTCAGCCACCGTTCCGAGCGCCTGCAAGAAGAACTCCTGTGACGTTTCCAGGATGTTGACGCCTCTCTTTCTTTCAAGAAAAAGATGAAAACCGTGAATGAACTTGGGAACTTTCTCGATGATGGGAATGTCCATGGCCACCTTCGTGAGCAACGGTGCTCGCGACAAAGAGTCTTTTTTTTGCGCAGTTTTGTCAATGGTTGGCCAAACTTCCGGCGAACTTGTAAACTGTCGGCATTAAAAATATTCTCATTTTATTTTCCCGTTGTCATCCTGAGCAAAGCGAAGGATCTAGCCTTTCAAGATCCCTCGGCTTCGGGATGACAATATTAAAACAAAAACTATGCCAGAAAAATTGATTATCTTAGGTTCTGGGCCGGCTGGACTTACGGCGGCTATTTACGCTTCTCGCGCTTCGCTTAATCCGCTTGTGATTGAAGGCGCGGATCCAGGTGGGCAGCTCATGACGACGACAGAAGTTGAAAACTTCCCGGGTTTTGAGAATGGAATAATGGGTCCGGAGCTTATGGCTGTGATGCGCAAACAGGCCGAGCGTTTTGGCACGCGATTTGAAATCGGAAATGTTGCCGAGGTGGATTTTTCCGGAAAAGTTTTGACTCTCAAAACTAATTCAAAAACTTTTGAATGCGAGTCGCTCATAATTTCGACCGGCGCTTCAGCTAAATGGCTGGGTTTGCCGAGCGAGACTCGTTTACGCGGCAAAGGCGTTTCAGCTTGTGCGACTTGCGATGGATTTTTCTTCAAAAATAAGGATATCGCGGTTGTCGGCGGAGGGGATTCGGCGATGGAAGAGGCGATTTTTCTGACGAGATTTGCGAATTCGGTCACGATTATCGCGCGCGGCGACAAACTTCGTGCTTCAAAAACAATGCAGGATCGTGCACATAAAAATCCGAAAATCAAATGGCTTTGGAATTCGGTGATTGATGAAGTCTTGGGCGAGACGGTGATGACTGGTTTGAAAATCAAAAATACGGTGACCGGCGAGATGAATGAAATTACTATGCAGGGCCTGTTTTTGGCTATCGGACATGAGCCGAACACAAAGTTATTCCAGGGTAAAATCGAACTTGATGAGAAGGGTTATATCAAGGTAAAGCCTTTTTCGACTGAAACCGGTATTCCCGGAGTTTTTGCCGCCGGTGATGTCGCGGACCATAAATATCGTCAAGCGATTAGCGCAGCCGGCACCGGATGCATGGCGGCGCTCGATGCCGAACGATATCTCGCGAATAAAGAATAGAGCTAAACCGAGCTAAATTTGGTCTTGACGTGCCGCGATTTGCGTGCTATGTTTTTCGAGCTCTAAACGAGCAAGGAGGTGTACCTTGAAGAAGCAGGAATTCAGTCTCATGGCGGTTTTCATGATGGTGATATTCACTGGTTTGTTCATCGGGATTTCCGAGCAGAGCCATCTGCAGAACTTTCTTCATCCGAAGATGCGTACCGAAGAGCAAATCATTCGCGAGGTTTCGGAGGCGCGCATCAAGCTTGAGAAGAAAGACAAGATCCTCTCGATGCTCACGACGGCCAAGCAGAATCTTGCGCTCGAGATGCCGAGCGGAACCGGCGAGACGGTTCTTACGACGTTGTCTTCCATCAAGGGGTTCGAAGTTTGGAATCGTCCGGGAAGCGATGTGGTTAAGGATTATCAGCTTGTCGACGAGTTGGAATATCGTGATATTTTTCCGGTTTTCATCGACGAGTACTTCAGTCAACGCGTCGCAAGAACGCCGAAGTATGTCTGGTTCGCAATCTCAGGGGATAGGAAAGAGTCCTGTCTCACGATTGTTGAGCTCGACTATCTTCAGAGCGAAGCTGAATTGCTTCAAGATACGCCGAAAGCGCTTGAGGCCGGAAACAGACGCACGGATGCTTTCCGGATTTTCATCGAGAACGCGACGCGTGAGCAAATGCTTGATCGACTCGCGCATATCGTGACGCTCAGACTGCCGCTTCGAGATGTCTTTGAAATCAACCTGGCAAGGCGCACGCTCGATTTTCTGATGGGCATGAGGGGATATGGGTCCGACGCTGCGGGTTTTCATCTGATGTTTGCGAACACGGTCGCGGAAATTGACGCGATGATTCGCGAAGACACGGCGAAGATTCAGGCGGAAATCGCGAAAGAACAGGAAAAGGCGAACGACAAGTCGCGAGAATATTGGTTCTACTCGTTCGCGGCGTTTGCGGTGCTGTGTTTCTTCGCAGGCCTCGCGAGAATCGTGACGGGTGAAATGGAAGAGACTCTTGTTCGCCATCCGTCGATCAGGAATCGCGTCGGCAGTCAGCGTGTCATACTTGGGATGATCTTTGAAATCCCGAGTTACGAGCAGAAATTGCGGAAGCTTATCCGCCAGGCGGAAACCGAAACCGAGCGAGCCGACCGCGAAGCCAAGGTGAAGTTGGTGCGCGATGAGCGGCGTCGGAAGAGGTTGGAAGCTCGGGCAGAGCAGCTGGCGTGTGAGAAGAAACATACGCATACGCCTGCGCTTTTGCCGGTACAAGTGAGCGTTTCGACGAAGAATGAAGAGTACACCTGGGAGCATGCGGAAGCGCTCGCGAGCCAGCTGGTCGCAAAGGCGATGCGTGATCTTGGAGACGAATCGGCTGATGAGTTCCTGTACTCGGTCGAGGAGGCGATGGAAGATCGTAACCCTGAACGCGCCACGCGCAAACTCAACTACATCCAGAAGCGCTTGGAGAGTGCCGTTGCTCTGAGATTGGCGAAGGAATCCTCACAGCAAGACCAGGCCTAGATTCAAGAAAGGAGGACTCGTGGAAAAGAATTCTGTGGAGGAGCGAATCGACTTGTGTCCTCCGGATCTTGCGGAGGCTGAGCGCTTCGAAACGACGCTCGTGCTTGCGGCGCGGAGAATTTCCGCGGTTTGCAACGATGACCGGGTGAACGCGATCTTTCTCGCCGAGCGCATGCTTGCTATGCCGCGATACGAAAAGACTGATACCAGTCGCGTGATGCGGACTGCGATGAGCTATATGGTCGGCGTGAGAGGCGGGGTGAAGCCGAGGCTTCTCGACGCGATTCTCGACTCGCGCCTTACGCCGCGTGATGATCCGCTCGCGATTCTGCCGAGATCGCACGTGCGTCTCAAGGAATACCTCGGTTACCTGAAGGGTGTGCTGGTTCTTTGACCGATTTTCGAGTTCGATATCAAGCCGTCTCGCGAAAGCTGGACGGCTCTTTTTTTTGACTGTAATGTGGGTGGCGGCTAGGGATTAGAGATTAGAGCTTAGAGATTAGGGATATCTCTAACCTCTAACCCCTAATCTCTAACCTCTAGTTTTATTTTATGAAATACGACCACGCCGGGATTGAGAAAAAATGGCAAGAAAAGTGGGAAAAAGCCGAGCTTTATAAGACCTCGGATTCGAGCGATAAACCGAAAAAATATATTCTGGTTGAGTTTCCTTATCCGTCGGGCGTTGGTTTGCACGTCGGTCATCCGCGTTCGTATATCGCGCTCGATGCCGTGGCCCGCAAATCGCGCATGGAGGGAAATAATGTTTTATTTCCAATCGGTTATGATGCTTTTGGACTTCCGGCGGAAAACTACGCCATCAAAACTGGAGTACATCCGAGCATTACAACGCAGGAAAATATCACCACTTTTCGTCGTCAGTTAAAGTCGATGGGTTTTAGTTTTGATTATTCGCGTGAGGTAAATACGACGGATCCGAAATATTATCGCTGGACGCAGTGGATGTTTTTGGAACTTTTTAAGGCAGGTCTGGCTTACAAGGCGAAGATTAATATCAACTGGTGTCCGAAAGATAAAATTGGACTTGCGAACGAAGAAGTCGTCGGCGGCGAGTGCGAACGTTGCGGTACGCCGGTTGAAAAGCGCGAAAAAGAACAGTGGATGATTGCGATCACGAAATACGCTGAGCGTTTACTTGAAGATTTGAAAACGGTTGACTATTTGCCGAAAATAAAAAAGGCTCAGGAAGAATGGATTGGGCGTAGCGAAGGTGCCGAGATTGATTTTGCGTGCAAGCCGGGCATTGGTTGTCATCCCGAAGCCGAGGGATCTAGTATCACGGTCTTTACGACGCGCCCGGATACTCTTTGGGGCGTGACTTATGTTGTTTTGGCGCCGGAACATCCGATGGTTTCAAAACTCACCTCATCGGAGCATCGCGCAGAAGTCGAAAAATATGTGACCGATTCAGCGAAGAAGTCCGAAGCTGATCGCGGCGATGATACGAAAATTAAAACAGGCGTCTTTACCGGTTCGTACGCGGTGAATCCGGTTAATGGGGACGTGGTGCCGATTTGGGTTGCGGATTATGTGCTTGGAGGCTATGGAACCGGTGCAGTTATGGCGGTTCCGGAGCATGACGAACGCGACCACGAATTTGCCGAGAAATATAATTTGCCGATTATCGATCGGCCGCTTGTGGCTTTTGATGAAGCGGTCGCAAAAGCTCATGGCCGTAAAACGATAAAATATAAACTTCGTGATTGGGTTTTCTCGCGCCAGCGTTATTGGGGCGAGCCGATTCCTTTGATTCACTGCGAATCCGGTTGTTCGCCGGAAACGGGTGGTTGGGTCGCTGTGCCGGAAAAAGATTTACCGGTTGTACTGCCGCAGGTCGAAAAATATCAACCGACTGATAACGGTGATTCTCCGCTCGCAGTCATCGAAAGCTTCGTGAATACAAAGTGTCCTGAGTGTGGCGGAAAGGGTAAGCGCGAAACCGATACGATGCCAAACTGGGCCGGCTCAAGCTGGTATTTCTTGCGTTATATCGATCCGAAAAACGATGCCGCTTTTGCCGACAAAGAAAAAATGAAACACTGGATGCCGGTTGATTTGTATAACGGCGGCATGGAACACGTCACGCTTCATTTGTTGTATTCTCGTTTTTGGAACAAGTTTTTGTTCGACCGCGGTCATGTGCCTACTTCAGAACCATATAATCGTCGCGTGAGCCACGGGCTGATTATGTCCTCCGATGGCACGAAGATGTCGAAGTCGAAGGGGAATGTGGTGAACCCGGACGGCATCGTGAAGCAGTATGGCGCCGATGTTTTCCGCATGTACACGCTTTTTATGGGACCTTTTGCGGAGTCGGTTCCGTGGTCGGAAAACGGCTTGGTTGGAGTCGAGCGCTTTGTTGAAAAAATCGAGCGCTATGTGGATGTTTGGGGTCAAGAAATCAATAAATCAATAAATCAAAAAATCAGCAACACGACCACCGAAACTCCCGTTGTCATCCCGAAGCCGAGGGATCTTGAAAATGAAAAGACTTCTAAGATCATCGAAAAAACTATCAAAAAAGTCGGTGATGATTTGGACGGCATGAATTTCAATACGGCGATTTCGGCACTCATGATCATGTTTAACGAACTCGCGAAGCTCCCGATGCCGACAAAGTCAGAACTCGAACGCGTGCTTCGAATGCTCGCGCCGATTGCGCCACATCTCGCAAGCGAACTTTGGGAAAGAATCGGAAACTCGGGTTTTGTCGAATCCGAAGCCTGGCCGATTGCGCGAGCTGAGTTTTTAGTCGATGAAACGGTGAAGATTGCGGTTCAGGTGAATGGAAAATTGCGTGGAACTATGGAAGTAAAATCCGGCGCTTCAGAGGATGAGGTTCTGGAGCTCGCGAAAGCTGAAAAATCAATCTCGGCGCATCTTGAAGGCAAAAAAATCACAAAAGTAATTTTGGTTCCGAATCGATTGCTGAATATCGTGGTGGAATAGTTCTAATGAAGGTTGTCATGTTGAGCAGCAGCGAAACATCATGGATTTCATGATCCTTCGCTATGCTCAGGATGACAAAGAAAGCCCATGTTGCGCATTTTTCACACCATAAAATCATTAGCCGTCAAAGAGCTTTTTGATTTACCGAAATCACCGCGGCGACAGATGCTTTTGCTACTCACAGCACTAACGCTTGGCGTGATTGCCGGGGTTTTCGCGCCGATTCCGTTCGCTTCGAGCTATGTTTGGTTTGAAGTCGTCGCGTGTTCCGTGATCATGATTTTATTCGCCATAGTAAGGCGCGAAGTAAACTGGTCGCTACTTGCGCTCGGCGTGATGTTTGCTGGATATTCGAGCGGCGCGCTTGTCGGAAGCGAGCGTCGTGAGCTCTCACATCTTATCGGAAAAGAGATAAATGGCATTGGTACGGTTTCGGATTTCGCACGTTTCACCGGAACTTCTTATCGGTTTACGATTGATGTGAAAAGCTTGGGTGAAAATTTTAATTCTTTTCCTTTGCGTGCGACTTCGATGGTTTTGATTCCGCGGGGAAGCGAGGTTGAATTGAAATGCCGGCTTCGAATCCGCGGAAATAGTTTTGAATGCAGTACGGCGAGTGTGCGAAAAATTGCCGATCCGCCGTGGTATCTTCAAATATTAAATGATTTACGCGAAGCGACTTTCGGAAAAGTCTCAAAATTTTTGACGCCTGACCGCGCGGCGCTACTCGCCGGTATGGTTTATGGCGGTGACGATACTCTGCCAACACAGATGCGAAATAATTTTCGCTCCGCCGGTTTGAGCCACCTGATTGCTGTTTCGGGTGCGAATCTGGCGCTCGTCACGGTCTTGTTTTATGGAATGTTGACGGCATTTTTCCTTTCGCGCCGTCCGGCCGCCATCGTAGCTCTTGCTGTTTTAGGTTTAACCGTGGCCTTTGTTGGCTTCGATGCCTCGGTTGTTCGCGCCGGAATCATGGGCTCGCTTTTGCTCGTCGGTGCGCTCGTCGGTCGTGAGCGCTCGAAGGGGAATGCTTTGATGTTTGCGGCTGCTCTCATGTTATTCCTGAATCCGTGGATGATTTTTGATTTAGGGTTTTTGTTATCGGTTTCGGCGACGGCGGGCTTGATGTTCCTTTCCGGCGGCATCGAAGAAAAGATAAAATTTATTCCCGAATTCGGCGCGCTTCGAAGTTCGGTCGCGCTCACGCTCTCGGCTTTGATTTCGACCTTGCCGATTATCGCGTTAACACTCGGTCAGGTTCAGCTCATCTCGCCGTTTTCAAATCTTCTCGCCGCGCCGCTTGTGACGATAATTTTTGCACTCGGAATTGTATTTTGTTTAACTTCGTGGCTTCCGATGATTCCGGTTCTGCTCGCGCCCATACTCTCGTTTTTTCTGGACCTTCTCGGTTTCGTGGCGGCGCTTTTTGCCTCTGTTCCGCTTGGAATCATGAAGGGAAGTAGTGCGATTGTGAGTGCGGTAATAGTTTCGATTACAGCGATTATCTGGATTCTATATACAAAAAAGCCTGGAGAATCGTTGCCAAAACAGTCGCGCTGAGTTATTCTTCAGCCGTTAATGACATCTCTAAGCCCTAAGCTCTAATCTCTAAGCTCTCGCCCCCATATGCACACAGAACAAACGTTGGTGCTCCTGAAGCCTGATGCCGTACAGCGCGGTTTGATCGGTGAAATTATCGGTCGATTCGAACGCGTTGGTTTGAAAGTGACGGCCATGAAAATGGTTCACCCGCATAAGGACGACGTGAACGAGCACTATGCACTGACCGAAGAATGGATGATGGGCGTGTTTACAAAAGCCAAAGCCAAATACGACGCTCAGGGTCAGGCTTTTCCTTTCAAAGATCACATCGCCTACGGTACGAGCATCAAAAATCAGCTTATCGATTTCTTGATTTCGGCTCCGGTCGTGGCTATGGTTTTGGAAGGCGAGTGTGCTGTTTCTCTCACGCGAAAATTGGTTGGTGCAACTGAGCCGGCCGGTTCTGCTCCGGGCACGATTCGCGGTGATTACTCACTCGATACTTACGCGCTTTCAAATGCGCAAGGTCGCCCAATCCGCAACTTGATTCACGCTTCCGGAACTGTCGATGAAGCCAAAAAAGAAATTCCGATTTGGTTTACGGATATCGAACTCAACAAGTATGAACACGTGAATGATCGCGTGCAGTACGATGCCTCGTGGTTCTTGCCAAAAGTCTAAAAACATCAAAGAACAGGGAGCTTGTGCATACATTCTTCCTGTTCTTTTTTGTCCGTGCTATTCTGGTTATAGCCTCGTGTTTCGGTGTCTGATTTGGGACAATTTGGCTCAAAGGTTGGCGGCATCGGATCGTGGTCTGATGCCATAAAACCGTGCGACGCAAACTTTTTGAAGGGCGGCAGACCAGGCTGCGGCCTTATATAGGCCGATGTGCTTGCTCTATCCGACTTTCACGTGTAGTTGCCTGTGCGACTGCCAAATTCAGCCCGAGATTACGGGGCTAAGATCTGTTCATGTGTGTCAAAAACATCCGCGAGTTAGCGGGTGTTTTTGTTTTAAAAAGCCTGTTGCCGTTTAAGCTCCAGCTCAAAATGCCAGATTTCGCCAAACCCTGGGCAAAATATTTTTGGCTTAGCTATGGCTAAACAAAAAATATTTTGCCGTCGGTTTTGTCTGAAATCTGACTATTTTGATCAAGAAGCTTAAACGGCAACAGGCTTATTGAAATAAAAAAATCCCCAACTTCATCGCGTGAAGTCGGGGCACTGCAGGGGGACATCTCAATCCGCGAACTGATCCTCGCGGTTGTCGATGATACGCAGTCGGGTATTCGCCACGCACTGTGGCAGTTCGTGCTTGTAAAGGTGGCACTCGTTGTACTGCACGCTCCCGCAGTTTCCGCGCAGGCACTCTCCCTCGCGACGACGATCGAAAGCCTTCGGGTCGGCGACGAGACGGACCATCTCGAGAATCTCGTCGAGTGAGACGCGGGTCGGGAACTTGCTGTTCGTGAGAATCCCGTCTCGCTCCGACATGCGCCAGTAGTCGGCCCAATCGAAGCCGACGTCCTTGCTATAGCGCCGGTGAAGTGCGCATTCGCGTTCCGAGACCATCCGCACAAGAGTGCTGAGGTCGACCCCGGCTTGGGCGTCGAAGAACATCTGAGTTCGGCGCGAAGCGTCGCGCACTACGAGAACCTCGGCTTTGTTCTCCTTGGCGAGGAAACGGATTTCCGTGTCGGCGTACCGTCGCGGCATTTCCTCGATCAAGATCGCGGCCTGGATTGCTCCGCCGCGAAACTTCTTCGTGAATCGCCCAACTTCGGAGTGTCCCTCCTCAAGAGGGTCGTGTTTGAGCTTCTTCAGATTCGGCCTTGGCTTTAGCTCCGGCAAAGCCTCCGGCCGAATGAAGATTTCACCCTCGCATCGAATTCCGAATTGCATCTCACCCTCAAGGTCTTTTCCCATGTTGTGCTCTCTTCCTAGCCCGCGAGCGGGCCTCAAAAGTCGTGTGTATTTCAAATGCTGGCTCAATTTAGCATAAAATATGGGCTCTGTCAAGCGTTTCGCATGGTATAATGGTCCTGCGTTTAAAGGGGTTGCTTATGGTTCTTGGCGATCTTGATGAAAATATCAAAAAATGGAGCTTTCGCGAGACAGTAAAGGCCTGGAAAAACATGCCTTTTATGCTCGGAATGATGTTCCGCGCCTCACCATGGGCAGCTATGTCCATAGTGTTTTTTCAGGTTCTCTGGGGTGTAGTTCCGGCGCTCGAGGTCTGGTACGGAAAGAAGCTTTTTGATGCCGTGCAGCTCTCGCTTTCCGGGACTCCGGCTGACGTCAGAACCCCGCTTTTTGTGATTCTCGGGCTCTTGGTTTTGAACCGTTTTACTTTAGCTCTGAACGATTTGATTGACACGCGATTCCGGACGATGTGTAACCTTCTGATTCACAAAGAAGTTATGTTGCGTTCGATGTCGGTTGACCTTGCAACGCGCGAATCAGCTGAATTTCAAAATCTGAACGAGAAGGTCGCGAACCACAGCTGGCGCATCACTCAAATCGCCGCCGCCATGGGCGGGTTTCTTGGCGATATCGTCACGGTCATTTCTCTTGTCGTGACTCTAATCTCGTTCTCGCCGCTTTTCGTAATTCTGTTCGCGCTCATCAAGTTTGTGCAGGCGACGTTGACTGGAATTGTGAATCAAATTTCTTGGCGATTAGTTGAAGGTAACAACGAAAAGTCGCGTCGCTCGCGC
>Ga0194060_10002542_pt1 | contig 12975 bp, 13 predicted proteins | sample SepL225m_MetaG_FD_163427 | JGI IMG/M metagenome (GOLD analysis project Ga0194060, IMG submission 163427) | Anoxic zone freshwater microbial communities from boreal shield lake in IISD Experimental Lakes Area, Ontario, Canada - Sep2016-L222-5m | ecosystem: Environmental > Aquatic > Freshwater >... | reverse complement strand
GATTACTGCTCCTACTTACAGTTATAGCCAATCCAAGGGGAGTGGCAGGAGCCCTGGAAAGCCTTAGAAATTCGATCCATTCCCGACATCAGAAATAGCGCCAATCTGCCAATACACCCGAAACTGAGCCCAAAATCGCCCATATTTCCAAGTTTTTTACCCGCATGGCTCTTCACTTGCTGTTCACAGACGGTTAACCTTTGAGAAGTTTCGGACGTACCCGTCCGATTCCCATGGCGGTGGTTTTCACCTTCCCATGGCAAGTGAGCAGTAGAAAGAGTGAATGCAGTGAATCTTCGCAAACCTCTGATTCTCACGGCAGTCGCATCCGCGCTGGTGGGGTCTCTAGTAATTAGTAGCGTTTCGGCATCTGCCGCGAGTGATCCAGGAGTTTCGGACTCTGAAATTGTCCTCGGAATGCAGTTGCCACAAACTGGACCAGCTAGTCCTGGTTATAACAAAGTAGATGACGCAGCCCGCGCCTACTTTGATTATGTAAATTCAAAGGGTGGGGTTAACGGCCGGAATATAAAACTCGTTGTGAAGGACGATGCTTATAAAGCCGGACTAACCATAAGCACCGCATCAAAGCTGATTAATGAAGATAAAATTTTTGCGTTCTTTGGTTCTGTGGGAACTCAAACACACGTATCAATTATCAAAGATATTAATCGTCGCAAGATTCCGGATACCTTTGTAAATAGCGGATTTAGTGGTTTCTATACCACTCCTAAGAAGTACCCAACCACCTTTGGTGGCCTTGGAACTTACACAGTTGAAGCTAAAATACTCGGTAAGTACTTAAAGGAAAAGTATGCCGATAAGAAAATCGGTATTTTGTATCAGTCAGATGACTTCGGCCGCAATGCACTTGCAGGATTCACTACTGCAGGACTTAAGTTTGAAGCGAGAAAAACCTCAGCATCATTCATTGCCGGAACTCAAGGGTCAATTGGACTTGCTAGCCAACTCTCACAGTTGAAAGCAAATGGCGTTGATATCGTAATCATCGCTGCTGTTTCTTCTGCAACAGCCGTTGCCTATGCAACAGCCGCAGCAATTGGCTATAAGCCATCAAAGTGGGCAGTTATAAGTGTTGGTGCCGATGCAACAACATTCCAAACAATCCTTGGTTCAAAGGGTGTCCCTGCTGCAACAAGCGCAGCGATGCTTGCTGGAACAATTTCAGCCTCACACGCTCCAGCTCCTGGAGATGCGACTGATGAATATGTAGCAGCATTCAAGAAAATCAATGATGACTTCAACAAGGGCGTCGATAAGCGTTGGGATAACAATGTTCTTCAAGGAATGAATATTGCTTATCTTGCAACCGAAGCCTTGCTCGGTGTTGGTAAGGACCTTACTCGCGCCAAGTTAATCTCTTACTTAGAATCAAATGGTTCAAAATTAAGCAGTGCCGCTTTTGCGCCACTTGGCTACTCCAAATCAACCCACGAAGGATTCACTGGCTTCTGGATTGGTGAATATGACGCCACAACTTTACTTTCACCAGTTGATGGAAAGCGCGTTGTTTATACAACCGATTCCGGATCTGGCGCAGTAACAGTTTCTAACTACAAGCGACCAGCTATTGCTGCTGATGCGCTTCCAAAGGTTGCGTGAGGATAAAATGAAAAACATAAATCTCAAAAAACTGATAGCAACAATAAGCGCAAGTGCGCTGATCTCAACCGGTCTGGTTGTTGCGGTTGCAGCGCCAGCACACGCTGAAGCTCCAGTCTGTGTAACTTCAGATCAGACAAATGTCATAACTTGTGATGGAAAGCTAAGCAACGGCGCTGCCTATAAGACGATGGTTCCATCAGATTACAATGGAACTTTCTACTTCTGGCAACATGGCGTGCGTCCTTCATATCCATATCCAACATATACACCCCCTGCAGGTGTAGAACAGATGGCACCTACGAGCGTCAATCACAAGATTGATACTACAAAGTCAATGCTTTCCTTGGGCTATGGTCTTGCATCATACGACTGCCAGACAAATGGGCTGCACGGTTGGAATACTTCCGATTGCGTAGCAATGTTAAATGAGCTAGTTACAATTACTAAGGCGCGCATTTCTATCAAGAAGACAATTGTCTACGGCGCTTCTATGGCTGGTGCAATTCTTTCGCAATACATCGAGAAGTATCCAAGCGCTGCAGATGCTGTTGGAATTCTTGCTGGTGTAACGCCATCAATTTACAATGAACTTAAATCTGGTTGCGACATGCTCTACATATTCAGCGTCTTCTTTGATCCAACAATCAAGGGTTGCACTGTCATGGGAACAAAAGGCCTTCCAGGTCACTACGCAGTTCTTGGTGATTTCGCAAAGGTTGGAGCACTTCTTACCCAATGGAGCAAAGATTACGGCTCACTGCCAATCGAGTATCCAGCCGCACTTAAGCCTTATGGCATTCCACAACGTTCTGCGCTTTTACTTGCCGGGTTAATTGCCGGTATTCCAACAAAGTCAGCTCATATGGATGGAATTTCAACAAATGCAACTCTGATTCCTGAACAGAGTATCAACGCAACAGTTGCAGTTCTTGAAAACACTCAAGAACTTCTTGGTACTGCTTACTTTGGTGGCCAAGGCGTTTCTGAAATTGTTGGTGCAGGTTTCTATGACAATACCAAGACTGACTTTGCATCACTCTTATCCGATGCAGATCTAGGTCGCTTCAACTTAGGACTATCTGGAGATGACGCAATTGGCGCAATGCTTGCAACTCTTGCGGCATATCCACGCATTACTGGTGACCCAGCTGCGATGGCAAAGATTGCCGAACTTGATAAGTCAAAGTTCGATACAACTAAGCCAGTTGTTCTACTTTCAAATGAAGCAGATCGCCTGGTATTACCTGGCAATACTCCGCTTTACCTAAGTAAGGCACGCGCTGTATACGATGCTCGTCTTGCAGCTTGGGAATCAAAGTACAACGCAGCTAGCGCTTCAGCAAAGCCAGCTTTGATGAAGAGCAAGCCAGTGTGGAACACCATGGCTATGTATGCAATGACTCCAGAGACTTACACAAAGTTCACCTCAACTGGTGCACCTGATTTCACTGCAAAGATCTCACCATCTGGTGTTGGTCATGAGTCATTCACTAAGGCACAGTTGATGCTCTGGGTACGGCTTCTAGCTTCCTCTGCCAAACTTGGAAAACTTCCAAGTCAAAGCGTAATAGATGCAATGAAGGCTGCTACTCCATATATCAATACCGATCTGGATTACCAGCCAAATGAGTTGAAATATCAGGATTAATTCCGATATCAAACTAGAAATATCTAAATTGCGGGGCCGGCTAATACCGGCCCCGCTTTTTGTGCAATTAACTGGGTAACCTTCTCTCGTGGTTGAAGTTAATAGCGTCGGTGAGATGAAAGTCTTTGGCCAACGTATCGGCGAGCAACTTAGTGCCGGCGACTTAATTCTTTTATCTGGCCCACTTGGTGCTGGCAAGACTGCGTTTACTCAAGGCCTAGGAAGAGCGCTCGGTATAGAAAACATAACTTCACCAACATTTGTGATTTCAAGAATTCACGAAGGAAAAATCCGCTTAGTTCATGTCGATGCATATCGATTACAAGGCGAAGCAAATGCAATTTTTGATGATTTAGATTTAGAGAGTTATCTGCCAAATAGCGTCACCGTAGTTGAATGGGGCGAAGGGTTAGCTGATCGACTCTCCGCTGAATACCTAGAAGTAAAAATTGAATTTGGCAAAGGCGATGACCAGCGATTGGTTTCGATTTCTGGCCATGGCAACAGGTTTTCGGGTTTTAGCGCATGACGAATCAATTGCTTTTAGATACTTCCACTTCACGTACAAGTGTTGCAATAGTAAGTAACGGCGAGACCTTATTTAACGAGTACCACGATGGCGCGCTGTCGCATGGTGAAGCACTTCCCAAACTTGTCGCATCCGCGTTAAAGATTTCGCCTAAGGTAGATGAAGTGATTGTAGGCATGGGGCCCGGTCCATTCACTGGTCTTCGTGTCGGTATTGCTTTTGCCCAGAGCTTTGCCCTTGCGCGCGAAGTAAAATTGATCGGAGTTTGTAGCCTTGATGCCATTGCAGCTCAATTTACTGAGAAAGATTTCATTGTCGCGGTAGATGCTAGGAGAAAAGAGAATTTCTTCGCTAGGTATACAAATGGAATTCGCATCGATGAACCAAACGTTTGTCAGCCAGTGCAACTCGAGGCGCTCCAGATTCCCATTTATGGGGAAGCATCAAATCAATTTCCAGATCCAGTTGCATTTATTTCTATCTCAAAATCAGGCCCGACTTATGCGCAACCTATTTATGTTCGCAGGCCCGACGCCTATCCAGTGCCGGCTGGTGTGAAGTTTCGGCCAATGACTCAACTTGATCTCGTTCCAGTATTTGCAATTGAAAAATCAGCATATGGAAAAGAAGCATGGTCGATGGCGCAACTCAAAGAGGAGTACGCCGGCAAAGATCGAATGTACGTAGCAGGAGAATTTGGTGGCGAGTTAATTTCTTATGCCGGAGTAACAAATTTGGGCGGAATTGCGGATGTGTTAACGATAACTGTTGCACAGAATCATCGCCGTAAAGGTATTGGCAGAGAGTCACTACGAAGACTTATTGATTGGGCTCGTACTCAAAAATGTGAAGCAATCATGCTTGAAGTCAGGGTTGGCAATGAAGAGGCAATTCCGCTTTACACCTCATTTGGATTTCTTGAAATTTCGCGCCGCAAAGATTATTACGGTCCTGGTAAGACTGCCATTGTTATGCGCAAGGAGTTGAAATGAAAAACTCTGATGCGCTAGTTCTTGGAATTGAAACTTCATGTGATGAAACTGCTGTTGGCATCGTTTCTGGCCGCAAATTATTGGCAAATGTAATTTCTTCTAGCGTAGATGAACATGCAAGATTTGGTGGAGTAGTTCCAGAGATTGCCAGCCGTGCGCACTTAGAAGCGATGCAAGGAGTTATTGCCCAAGCCCTAAGAGATGCAAAAGTCTCAATTAAAGATGTTGACGCATTTGCAGTAACTGCCGGACCAGGTCTGATTGGAGCGCTCTTGGTAGGAACATCAAGTGCATCTGGACTTGCCCTTGCCCTAGATAAACCACTGTATGGCGTCAATCATCTATCAGCACATATCGCAGTTGATTCGCTAGATTCTGATCATAAATTGGAACCAGCTATTGCATTGTTAGTTAGTGGCGGACATAGTTCTATTTTGCAGGTCAACGATTTAACGAATGATGTCAAAACTCTCGGCTCAACAATCGATGATGCTGCAGGTGAAGCCTTTGACAAGATTGCAAGAATTCTGGAACTTGGTTTTCCGGGTGGCCCAGCAATTGATCAAGATGCCAAAAATGGTAATCCAAATGCAATAGATTTTCCGCGAGGACTAACTCTGGCTAGAGATTTAATTGACCATAAATATGATTTCTCGTTTTCCGGGTTAAAAACGGCAGTATCAAGGTATTTAGCAAAAACTCCCGATTATCTTCGCGCAGATGTTTCTGCATCTTTCCAAGAAGCGGTGGTTGATGTTCTATTAAAGAAGGCAATTGGAGCCGCACAAGATGTTGGAATCGAAACTTTGATTATTGCTGGTGGCGTTGCAGCAAATAGTCGGCTTCGAACCCTCGCCCAAGAGCGAGCCGGTAAAGCGGGCATCAGGCTTCGGATCCCACCTTTGAAACTATGCACGGATAACGGGGCGATGGTTGCTGCGATGGGTTCACTGGCTGTAGCAAAGGGCCTAGCGCCCTCTCAGCTCGGATTTGAGGCTAGTTCTAGCTCAGGTATTACAACAGCCATATTTTGACGCCTCGCCAAGCCTGCTTTAGAGTTTGCGTTAGCACTCGAAGGGCGAGTCTGCTAATCGGATTAGAGCCCACAAAAATGAAGGAGTAATCATGGCCGTAACCATCAAGCCACTAGAAGATCGCTTAGTTGTAAAGGCAAATGAAGCCGAACAAACAACTGCGTCAGGTTTAGTAATTCCAGATACTGCAAAAGAGAAGCCACAAGAAGGAACCGTTATTGCAGTTGGTCCAGGTCGCTTTGATGATGGCGTTCGCACTCCAATGGATGTAAAAGTTGGCGACGTTGTTCTTTATAGCAAGTACGGTGGAACTGAAGTTAAGTACAACAATGAGGAATACCTTGTTCTCTCAGCTCGTGATGTATTAGCAATTATTGAAAAGAAGTAATAAAACATGGGTAAAACACTAAGTTTTGATGAAGATGCTCGTCGTGCGATGGAGCGCGGTGTCAATATTCTCGCTGACACTGTCAAAGTAACACTTGGGCCTAAGGGTCGTAACGTTGTTATTGCAAAGTCATATGGCGCACCACTAATCACAAATGATGGCGTAACAATCGCTAAAGAGATTGAACTATCTGATCCAGCCGAAAACATGGGTGCCCAACTTGTAAAGCAAGTTGCGGAAAAGACCAATGATGTCGCTGGTGATGGCACAACTACCGCAACAGTTCTTGCACAAGCAATGGTCAAAGAGGGTCTACGTAATCTCGCAGCCGGCGCGCAACCAATGGATATCAAAGTTGGTATTGAAGCGGCAGTAAAGGCTGTTTCTGAAGAACTTAAGAAGAATTCGACCGCTGTTAGTGGAAAATCTCAGATTGCAGATGTTGCAACTATTTCCGCACAAGATAAAGCAATTGGCGATCTCATTGCAGAGGCAATGGATAAGGTCGGCAAGGATGGCGTTATAACTGTTGAAGAATCTTCAACAACTGGCTTAGAGCTAGATTTCACCGAAGGCATGCAGTTTGATAAGGGTTATATCTCGCCTTATTTCGTAACTGATGCAGATCGTATGGAGACAGTTCTAGAAGATGCTTACATCCTGATTTCAGGTGGCAAGATTTCAGCGCTTGCAGAAATTCTTCCGATCTTGGAGAAGGTTTCACAAGCTGGAAAGCCACTATTGATTATTGCTGAAGATGTTGAAGGTGAAGCGCTATCTACTCTGGTTGTAAACCGGATGCGTGGAACATTTACCTCAGCAGCTGTTAAGGCCCCAGGTTTTGGCGATCGTCGTAAGGCTATGTTGCAAGACATCGCAATCCTTACTGGTGGTCAAGTAATTACCGCTGAAGTTGGCCTAAAGCTCGAGCAAGTAACGGTTGATCTTCTGGGCCGCGCTCGTCGTGTTGTAATAACAAAGGACAACACAACCATCGTTGATGGCGCCGGCGATAAAGCACAAGTTGCCGCTCGCGTTCAAGAGATTCGTAATGAACTTGAGAGCACTGACTCTGATTGGGATCGCGAAAAGCTTCAAGAGCGCGTTGCAAAACTTGCTGGTGGAGTTTGCGTAATCAAAGTTGGCGCACACACTGAAGTTGAACTTAAAGAGAAGAAGCATCGTCTTGAAGATGCAATCTCTGCTACTCGCGCAGCAGTCGAAGAGGGAATCGTTGTTGGTGGTGGCGCCGCACTTGTGCATGCTGCATCAGCTCTCGATAAAGATCTTGGACTTGAGGGCGATAAGGCTGTTGGTGTTCGGTTAGTTCGCAAGGCTTGTGATGAACCACTTCGCTGGATTGCAGAGAATGCAGGCCATGAAGGTTATGTCGTCGTTGCAAAGGTTCGCACCATGAAAGCAAACGAAGGCTTTAATGCTGGAACTGAAGTTTACGAAGATCTTGTTAAGGTCGGCGTAATTGATCCAGTAAAGGTGACTCGTTCTGCTCTTGCAAATGCCGCTTCAATCGCAGCGATGTTTATTACTACGGAAGCTCTTGTATATGAGACTCCTGAAGATAAGAAGGATGAAGCAAGCGGAAGTGGCCATAGCCATGGACCTGGTGGACATTCTCACTAATTGACGCTTGAAATTTAAGGCCCCGCAACTTTTATTAGTGTGGGGCCTTATTTATTGGTTTAATTAGCACATGGCAAATTCCCCAATTATGACTTTAAGTATTGATTGTGGCGGACTCAGTATCAAGGCATCTGTTCTTGATGAAGATGGAACGATGCACGCACCTGCAATTGCGGTGCCCACCCCATACCCACTAACGCCAGCTGATTTAATTAATGTCTTTAAAGAGATTGCTTCGAAGCTTCCCAAGGCAGATCGCATCACTATTGGATTTCCAGGAATGGTCCGCCATGGCGTTGTAGTAAATACACCACATTATGTAAATGTTAAAGGGCCGCGAACCAAAGTCGATCCAGAATTGTTCTATGCCTGGAAGGGTTTAGATTTTAGAATTTTAGTTGAAGAGACTTTCAAACTTCCGACTTTGATGTTAAATGATGCAGAAGTTCATGGTGCTGGCGTCGTTGCCGGATCTGGTTTTGAAGTTGTACTTACACTTGGTACCGGACTTGGTTGCGCAGTATTTGATGGCGGAAAACTAGCTCCACATATCGAACTTTCACATGCCCCGATCCGCCGCTCAACTATTTATGATGAGTGGATTGGTGAACATGAACGTCGCAGACTTGGTGATTCATTCTGGTCTCGGCGAATTCGCGCGATGGTGACCGATCTGCGTCCGGTGTTTCATTGGGACAGACTTTATTTAGGTGGCGGAAATGCCCGCCGGATTCGTCCTGATGTATTAGAACTTATTGGTGATGACGTTGTAATTGTTCCTAATGCAGCCGGAATTGTCGGTGGCGTAAGGGCTTGGAATTTAACCCGCATTTAGAAATTAAGATGCGGTAGAGAAAGTGTTTTCGTTGTTCTTCCGATTTAGATTTAAAATTCCCAAACGATCCTCTTCAGTCAGCCCACCCCAAATTCCATATGGTTCTGCAAGTGCTAAGGCTTGCTTTCTGCAGGCTTGCAATACTGGACAAGATGCACAAACGGCCTTCGCGGCATTCTCACGGTTCTTTCTTCGTGGACCTCGTTCACCGTCGGTGTAAAAGAACATCTCGGTTGGAAGCTCACGACAGGCAGCAGATTCTTGCCATTCCCATTCAGAGGCGATGGGCCTTGGCTGAGCCTGTATTGTCATTTGAACTCCAGATTCTATTGCGCTTTAATGCCTCAAATACTACAACCGCGCCATAGGTTGTTCAACTATCGTAACCCTCGTGCCCAAGTTTTGAAGCGTTTCGGGTAGCACACCCCCGCGCATATGAGGAGAATTGGCCCATGATCCGCGCTATCGAGGCATTAGAGCCTGATGACTCCCTAACGGTTGCAGCCGTTGCCCGGAGACTCGGAATAGCACCAGCAACCCTGCGGACTTGGGATCGTCGATATGGAATGGGTCCAAGTAAGCACAACGTCGGTACACATCGCAGATATTCAGCGACAGATCTAATTCGATTAACAGCGATGGTTCGTTTGATAGTTGCGGGTGTCGCGCCAAAAGAAGCAGCACAAAAAGCGCTAGAGCTAAATGTTGCTAGTGGGCAGAGCGCAGTTGAAAAAATTTGCCGAACCCCAGAAGATCAGAGTGATCTAGTATCCCTACTTCATCGTTCTGCGACGAAATTTGATCAACCAAAAATTGAAAAACTGATAAAAAAATCCATTTCTAATATTGGCGTAGAGGCTACCTGGCTTGAAGTGCTGGCTCCTCTCCTAGTTAAGATTGGCGACGATTGGGTTCGTACAGGTGCCGGAGTTGAAGTTGAGCATTTCACTACCGAGATTGTCCGCAAAATTTTGAGTGAGAATTTTGGAAATATCTCAGAGCCAAAAAATTCCAGACCAGTACTTTTAGCATGTGTTGGAAATGAGATGCACTCTCTTGCTCTTACGGCGCTGGCTGCAGTTTTAGCAGAAGCAAGAATTGAATGTATATTTCTTGGGGCTAGAACCCCGCAGAAAGCGTTAAATCAAGTCGTTATTAAATCAGCACCACCAGCGATCTTCCTCTGGGCTCAATTAAGCGAGAATGCAGACCACGGATTTGTAAAGGATCTTCCTGTTATTAGGCCAGCACCAAAAGTCCTTCTGGGTGGGCCAGGGTGGAAGAGCGCAAAAGGAATGGCTGAGAGCAAATCTGTTATAACACTTGGATTAAGCGATGCTCGTGACCAAATTCTTCAGGCGTTAGCTGTTTAAGCTGTTTAAGGCCAATGTCTAGAGGGGTAAAGAGCGCAAATTGAATGGCTAGACTTGGCCAATGCTCGAAGGCGCTCGCGACAAAGTAGTAATTCTTGGACTCACTTATGATGACGTCCTTCTACTTCCTGATGCTTCCGATGTAGTCCCAAGTGAAGTTGATACAAAAACTCGTTTAACCCGGAAGATTTCCCTAGATATTCCGCTGATCTCTTCGGCCATGGATACCGTTACTGAATCACAAATGGCGATTGCTATGGCGAAGGCCGGGGGTATCGGAATTATTCACCGAAATTTGCCGATCGAAGATCAAGTAAAAAATGTTAAGTCAGTTAAAGCGCACGGAATTGTTGGCGCTGCCGTTGGCGTCGGAGATGATGGATTTGCCCGCGCATCCGCACTCATTGAAGCTGGCGTCGATGTTGTAGTTGTTGATACCGCACATGGCCATCATCGAGCCGTACTGGATGCAATTGCTCGAATAAAGAAAGCATTCCCAGATATTCAAATTATTGGTGGAAATATTGCGACGAGAGCCGGAGCACAGGCACTTATTAATGCTGGCGCAGATGCCGTAAAAGTTGGCGTAGGACCTGGTTCGATTTGTACAACACGAGTTGTTGCAGGAGTTGGTGTTCCACAGATTACGGCAATCATGGAGGCGCACAAAGCATGTGTTAAAGCAGACATTCCACTTATCGCAGATGGTGGGCTGCAATATTCTGGTGATATCGCAAAGGCAATTGTTGCTGGCGCCGATACCGTAATGCTCGGCTCACTTCTAGCTGGTTGCGATGAATCACCTGGTGAATTAGTAGAAGTTGGTGGAAAGAAATTCAAGGCCTATCGGGGAATGGGCTCACTTGGTGCAATGCAATCGCGTGGTGATAAAAAATCTTATTCAAAAGATAGATACATGCAAGATGATGTTCTTGCTGAAGATAAATTAGTTCCAGAGGGCATTGAAGGCAGAGTTGCTTATCGCGGGCCAGTTGCTGAAATGGTTCACCAACTCGTCGGTGGGCTCCGTTCAGGTATGGGTTATGCAGGATCAGCAACAATTGCTGACTTGCAGCAGAATGGTCAACTGATTCAGATAACAGCAGCAGGGCTTCAAGAGAGCCATCCGCATGATGTTTTGCATGTTGCAGATGCACCGAACTACACCGGAAAAGGAAAGTAGCCATGAACGAAATTGAAATTGGACCTGGAAAACGCGCCAGAGTTGGTTATTCATTTGATGACATCGCGATAGTTCCAAGTCGTAGAACTAGAGATCCAGAAGAGGTTTCGATTAATTGGCAGATTGATGCTTACAAATTTGCCTTACCAATGATGGCTGCGCCTATGGATTCAGTGGTTTCGCCCGATACCGCAATTGCAATCGGCAAACTTGGTGGACTTGGCGTTTTAAACCTTGAAGGACTTTGGACTAGACATGATGATCCCAGAATTCCCTTGGGCGAAATTGCTTCAATGCCACAAGATAAGGCCATTCGCAGAATGCAAGAGCTTTATTCACTACCTATTCGTCCCGAGTTAATTAAAGAACGAATTGCGCAAATTCGAGCTGCGGGAGTAACGGTTGCTGCCGCGCTCTCGCCACAACGTACCGCCGAACATGCAAAAGCAGTTATTGATGCCGGAGTAGATGTCTTTGTTATTAGAGGCACAACCGTTAGCGCTGAACATGTCTCAGCGGAAGTTGCGCCACTTAACCTAAAGAAATTCATCTATGAATTAGATGTTCCAGTAATTGTTGGTGGCTGTGCAACAGGAACTGGCGCTCTGCACTTAATGCGCGCTGGCGCAGCCGGAGTACTCGTTGGATTTGGTGGGGGTTCAGCACACACAACTCGTTCAGTATTAGGAATTGCAGTACCCATGGCATCGGCGGTTGCTGAAGTTGCATCCGCACGTAGAGATTATATGGATGAGTCTGGTGGACGTTTTGTTCATGTTATTGCAGATGGTTCAGTTGGAAAATCCGGTGACATTGCAAAAGCAATTGCTTGTGGCGCCGACGCAGTAATGATGGGGTCTCCACTTGCGAAAGCGGTCGAATCTCCCGGTAAAGGCTGGCATTGGGGATCTGAAGCTCACCATACCGAACTACCTCGCGGTGACAGAGTTCAAGTTGGAACTGTTGGAACCTTGGAAGAAATTCTCATCGGACCATCACATCTTGCAGATGGCAGCATGAACTTATTTGGTGCACTTCGACGTGCGATGGCTACATCTGGTTACTCTGATCTAAAAGAGTTCCAGCGCGTTGAAGTTGTTATCGATCGTGTCTGATACAAAAAACCAAGAGCTAGTTTTAGTAGTTGATTTTGGAGCCCAATACGCGCAGTTAATTGCCCGTCGAGTACGTCAAGCCCAGGTTTATTCGGAGATAGTTCCATCTTCTATGTCGATAGAAAAGATGTTAGAAAAGAAGCCAGTCGCAATAATTTTATCTGGGGGACCTTCAAGTGTTTATGAAGATGGAGCTCCGACGTTAGATGCAAAAATCTTTGCAGCAGGGGTGCCGATATTTGGTATTTGTTATGGTTTTCAAGTTATGGCCTCAGCCCTTGGCGGTGTCGTAACGCAAACTGGTAAATCAGAATTCGGCCGCACAACACTTTCCCATGCCTCAGATTCAAAGTTATTAGCAGGGTTTCCAAAAGAATTCAGTGTTTGGATGAGCCATGGTGACAGCGTTACAACCTCACCAGCAGGATTTATATCAACGGCAAAGAGTAGTGAAACTCCAATTGTTGCCTTCGAAAGTAGCGACGCCAAACTTGCTGGGGTGCAATTTCATCCAGAAGTTTTGCACTCCGAAAATGGTCAAGAAATTCTGCGCAGATGGCTAATCGATATCGTTGGATGTAAACCAACTTGGAATTCTGAAAATATTGTTA
>Ga0194060_10002541_pt1 | contig 12978 bp, 13 predicted proteins | sample SepL225m_MetaG_FD_163427 | JGI IMG/M metagenome (GOLD analysis project Ga0194060, IMG submission 163427) | Anoxic zone freshwater microbial communities from boreal shield lake in IISD Experimental Lakes Area, Ontario, Canada - Sep2016-L222-5m | ecosystem: Environmental > Aquatic > Freshwater >... | reverse complement strand
CTTTTCTTGATCGGAAATACCCAGGCCGGACTGTCAGACCGAGACGCGTCCAGAATTCCGCACTTTCACGCGCTCGCCCACACGCTGTCCCACATCCGAAATGTGTTCAAGGGGACGTCGAGTCGCCCGGCAAAGTCGCGTTGGGAGAGAGCCGCGTGGCGACGCAGTTGGCGAAGCTCGTTCATGCTGAAGACACGATGCCATCCGCCGCGGCCGTCGTAACGCGACCTCCGGCATGCCTGGCCGGTGATCACGACCACGTTCGACACGATTCGGCGCGTCGCCGAAATCGCGGCGAGCCAAAATGCTCGGCAAAGCCGTCGATGGCGAACTCGCCAGACTGATCACTTTGTTCGATTTGTGTTCGCCTGAAAATATTCTTGCGAACGAAATCGGCGAATTCTTTAGAAATTGGCGCGCCCGACAGGGCTTGAACCTGTGACCCCCGGCTTAGAAGGCCGGTGCTCTATCCAGCTGAGCTACGGGCGCGCGCGGCAGGGAAGTCCTAGTGTAACAAGTCCCCGCTCGACTGACGACACCACGCGCTGGGGACCTCCCGGCGTTCATGAAGGGTCCCGCCAGCCATCCGCCACAGTTCCAGGCGCGGCAGAGCGATGCCGTCGATGACGAACTCCGCCGGTCCGGACCGATCACGGACTGGCCAGTATTCCGAATCACGCCAAACGGGTCGTGCGAGCGGCGGCCGAACAGTCAGCGCAGTGCAATTGCTGATTCACCGTTAATCATGTAATCTGAGACACGTGATCCGGTCGTTCGACGATGCGGGAACGGCAGATGTCTACTACGGACGTGACACGAAATCCTCTCGCCGGCTGCCGAAACCCTTGTGGCCCGTGATCCGGCGGAAGCTGGACGCGCTGCACCGAGCGCGGACGATCCAGGATCTGCGGCTGCCTGCGGGTAACCGCCTGGAGGCGCTGAAGGGCGATCGCCGAGGGCGCCTCAGCATGCGCGTCAACGAGCAGTATCGGATCACATTTCAATTCGAGGGAGGCCATGCCGATGCGGTCACATGCGAGGACTACCACTGATGGGCCGCGGTCTGCGCTGGACCTGAGGCGCCCGCCGACGTCGCCCGGGGAGATGCTGCTCGAGGAGTTTCTTCGGCCGGCCAACCTGACCCAGGTCGAGGCGGCCCGGCGCATGAAGATCCCGCTCAACCGTTTGAATGAAGTGATCCGCGGGCGGCGTGGTATCACGGCGGATACTGCACTCCGGCTGGCGCGGTTGTTCAAGATGTCGCCGGAGTTCTGGATGGGCCTCCAGACCGACTGGGATCTCTGGCATGCGGCGTACGCGCTTCGCAAGGCCGGATAAAGCCCCCTGCCGCCGCAGTGGAGGTTGCCGCCGGCAGGAGGATGTCCGCGGCCCGGACTCGCGGCCGCGGACGAGACCCTCACAAGACCGGAAGCTGCGGCTCACGCCGCCAGGGCTTACCGCGTCCGGAGCAGCTTGATGCTGCCGTTCACCGTCGACAACGCCAGCGCGCGCCCGCCCGCGCCAATCGTGCCCTGCAACTTTCGCGGCGTGAACCCGCCCGACACCGTGAGCGGAAACTCGGACGTGATGCTGCCGTTCAGCGTCTCGGCCGTCACTTCGGCATTCAAGTCGCCGCCGAACGTGAGCGTGATGCCGCCGTTCACCGTCTTGAACGATGCCCCCGACGTCCAGTCCGCCCGGCCCATCGTCGCCGTGATCGACCCGTTCACCGTGTTGGCCGTCACCGTGCCCGTCGTCGAGAGCCGGACCGATCCGTTGACGGTCCTCGCTTCCGCGTCGCCGGTCAGCGATTCGCCGTCGATGCCGCCGTTCACCGTCCGGCCGACGAACCGGACGCCTGCGGGCACGTGGACGACGAAGCTCACCGACGTGTCGTTGTCGCGCGTGGACGACCGCCCGCCCGAACCCGGCTCGCAGGTGTTCAGCGGTCGTCCCTCCTCGCTCGGGTAGATCGCGCAGATCGTGACGCCACCGGCGTGCGGCACCGCCTCGATGCGCACGGCGCCCGGATCGCTGCGCCGCGCGGTCTTGGTGGCCGTGACCTCGGCGCCCCCGCTGCTGGCCGACGTGGCGTGCACATCGCCGTTGACGCCCTTGATTTCAATGGTCTGGCCGGGAGACAACTGCCCGCTCCAGTGGAAGTCGGTTTGCGCGGCGGCGTGTGCGGCGACGGTCAGGACGGCCAGGCCGGCGATGGCAATCGCTCTGTTGATGGTTTGCATAAAGTCCTCCAGGGTTCTCGGAGGCTTGGAGCCTGATGGAAGACACAGGCGGCAGTCCTTGTCTTCCCGCGGGCTCTCACAGCCGGTCCGAACACACGCTGAAACAGTCACGTGTTCACACGACCTTAGACGGGGCCGGCCCAGGAAGCGTTGGTTCGACCAGATCCCAAGCGTCGTACGGTGAGTGCCGGGGGGGCCTCGTGCAAGAGAGCCGTGAAGACAGGATGTCGTCGAGGCGGGGGGCGACAGCCCGACACGACGCGCACGCGGGAAACGCTGTAGCGCAGGATGATTCTGGAGGTGCCCATGTGGAGGATTGACCGACCGGCCGTCGCTGCCCTGAGCATCGCGCTCGCCTCGGGTTGTGGCGGAGGCTCCGCCGCGTCGCCGGGTTCCTGCAGACCTTGTCCACCAAGGCGATCTACTTTGGTCACCAGTCGGTCGGGTCCAACATCATGGAGGGGATTCAGGCGCTCGTCTCCGGGACGTCCGGTCCCGTCCCCCGAGTCAGCCAGACCTCAGCTGCCGGCTCAATGGTGAAAGGCGTGTTCGCCCACGCCGGAAGCGGCAGCAACGGCGACCCGATGGGCAAGATCACCGCGTTTGTGGCGAGCATTCAAGGTAGTGTGGGTAACAAGGTCGACATCGCGTTCTTCAAGTTCTGCTATGTGGACTTCGACGGATCGACATAAGGTCACGGCGTTGTTCGCGGACTACCGGTCCAGAATGGCAGCCCCGAGGTCGGCCTACCCGGCCGTCCGGTTCGTTCACGTGACCGTGCCGCTCACGACCGGGTCGGCCTGCCAGAACGTGGTCCGCGAGCGCTTCAGCGACCTCATCCGTCAGACGTACGCCGGGAGCGAGCCGATGTTCGACCTGGCGAAACTGGAAGCCGCGAGACCGGACGGCTCAGCCGAAACCTTCAACGACGTGCGAGCGCTGGTTCCGGCCTACTCCAGCGACGGCGGCCACCTGAACGCCATCGGCGAAGATGTCGTGGCGCGGGCCCTCGTCGCCTACCTCGCGTCGCTCTGATCTCATCGATCTCCCGAAGAAGGCGAGCGGCAGCGGGGGGCGGTGATGTTGCGGGGGCCGGCCCGTGCCCACCCTCTCCGCGTGTCGCACCTGCCCAGCGCCGATCGGCGCACGGAATTCCGGCTGTCGGTGACTCAGGGAACCGGTGTCTGAGCGGCCTCGATGAAGGTCCGGTGCAGCAGGCGCACGGCGTCCTCGAGCCGGGTCCGGTCCACCATCCACGTGATGCGAAACGAGGAGGTGGACACGCCCGATGGCGCAATGCCGGCCTCTGCCAGGGCACCCGACCCGCGGCGCACGTTCTCGAACGACGCGTTGATCCCCGCGCCGACCACGCTCGTCGCGGCCAATTCGTCCGTGACGCGCACGCGGGATCCAAATCGGGCGGAGAGCGCCTCGCGGACCCGCGCCTCCGCGTGCAGGTTCTCCCGCGACACGACGACGGTCAGGCGGCCGTCGAACAGGTGGAGCTGCTTGCCCGCGACGCGGTGCTCGTCAAGCAGGTCGAGCACGTCGGGCTCGCCCTCGATGATCAACACGTCGCGTTCGCTCGCGACGCCAACGACCGTGCCCGGCAGCCGGGGCGGAAAGCGCCGAACCACGGTGCCGTCGGCCGCCGGATCCGGACCGGGCAGCGGTGAACTCGTGGCCCGCGCGTAAATCGCAATCCCCTTCGCCTTGGCAAATTCCACGGCCTGCGCGTTCAGCACCTTCGCGCCGGACTCGGCCAGTTCCTGGGTCTCTTCGTAGGACAGCGTCCCGATGCGGGTCGCCGCGGGCACCACGCGGGGATCGGCCGTGTACACGCCGTCGACATCCGAGCAGATCTCGCAGTACTCCGCGCCCAGCGCGGCGGCCATGGCGACGGCGGTCGTATCGCTGCCGCCGCGGCCGAGCGTCGTCACCTCGCGCCGGTACGACACACCCTGATAGCCCGCGATGACGACGACCTTGCCCCGGGCGAGCTCGTCCTGGACGCGGAACGGGCGCACTTCGATGATCCGGGCGTCCACATGCCGGTCGTTGGTGATGATGCCGGACTGACTGCCGGTGAAGCTGATGGCGTCTCCGCCGAGCTCGCGGATCGCCATCGAGAGCAGCGCCATGGAGATGCGCTCGCCCGCCGACAGCAGCATGTCCAGCTCGCGGCGATCGGGGCTGGGCGCGACCTGCTTGGCCAGCGAGAGGAGGTCGTCGGTGGTGTCGCCCATGGCCGAGACCACCACCACCACGTCGTGGCCTTCGCGCCGCGTCCGCATCACGCGCTCGGCGACCCGCTTCAGGCGCGCGACGTCGGCGACGCTCGATCCACCGTACTTCTGCACCACGACCGGCATCGCCTCACGATGCCACAAAGGCCCGGGCGCACGAAAGGCTTTCTCGCGGGCGTTGTAGAATTGCGTCATGGTGTTCCTGTGGATCGCCCTCGCGCTGCTGGCGTCGGCGCCTGCCGGCGCGCAGACCGTCGCGCAGCTTCCCCCCGGCCCGAACACGCCCGTCTGGGACAAAGGCATTCAACCGATCGGCCGCGACAGCTACTGGCACGCGGTGGAGTGCGGCAAGCAGGGCGGCGTGCGCCCGGTCTGCGTCTTCTACGACGCCGACCTCTGCAAGAGCGCCGATTTCACGCTCGCGCTGTTCACGCCGTACAAAGCCGTCGCGTACGAGGTGTGGCAGGCCGTGTCGCGCAAGCAGCCCGTGCCGACGCCGAGCTACGGCGACGCGCAGCGCCTCCGGATCACCGTGGGCGTGACGCGCGCGAAGACCTCAACCAACGCCATCACGGCCATCGCGATCAAGCGCGGCGGGAAGGTCGTGCCGCCAGCCACCTCGTCGCTCGACGACGCCGGCGGCGGCCGCTTCATCTTCGATTTCGCCGCCTTCGCGCCGACCAGCGACATCACGATCGAGCTCGTTGGCCGGGCGGCCACGCGCACGTGCAGGGTCCCGCAATCGGTCCTGACGATGTTCCGATAGGCGCGGGCCTGTTTCTCGCCGAGCCTCCACGCGGTCGGGCCACGTTAGAGGATCAGGACGAGCGCGGACCGACTGGTCCGGTCATTGACGGTTGCTCGACGGTCCTCCCGGCGGCGGGCGACCGAGCCTGGCGCCGAAGGCGGTGGCGGCCAAGAGCGTGGGTTGAATCGGACCCAGCACTGCCGGTTTTCCGGCTCTGATGGAGAGCCGTCTCTCTGAGGTACGCCAGATTTCCTAGCGTTCCGCCTGCGCGCCGCGCTGGCACGTAGGGTGCATCGGGGCCTGTGCCCCTTCCGTCACGGGACCGCCGATTTGAGGAGAAACATGTCATGACCGATGCGAACACGCCTGCCGCACGCACCGTACGTCTGGAAGCGGAGGGCAAAAGCCTGAACATGCCGCTCGTCGAAGGCACAGAAGCGGAACTTGGCATTGACATCGCCAAGCTGCGCAGCAGCCTCGGCATGATTACGCTCGACCCCGGTTTCGGCAACAGCGGCGCGTGCCGCAGTGCCGTCACGTTCATCGACGGCGACCTTGGCATCCTGCGGTACCGCGGGTATCCCATCGAAGAGCTCGCCGAGCGGAGCACGTTCCTCGAGGTGGCCTGGCTGCTCATCCACGGCGAGCTGCCCACGAAGGCGGAACTCGACGGCTTCGCCAACTCGGTGACCCATCACACGATGTTGAACGAGAACTTCGGCCGCTTCTTCGAGGGGCTGCCGACCGATGCGCATCCGATGCCGGCCTGTGCCGCGGCCATCGGTGCGCTGGCCACGTTCTATCAACAGCCGGAGACCGAACAGAACGTCCGGGACACGGTGACGCGTCTCATCGCCAAGATGCCGACGATCGCGGCGTACTCCTACAAGCACTCGGTCGGCCAGCCCTTCATGTATCCGAAGAACCAGCTCGACTACTGCCAGAACTTCTTCTACATGATGTTCGGCACGCCGTGCGAAGACTTCGTCGTGGACCCGGTGCTGGCGCGGGCCGTCGACCTGTTGTTCATCCTCCACGCCGACCACGAACAGAACTGCTCCACGAGCACCGTCCGCGTGGTCGGCAGCTCACGGGCCAACCTGTTTGCGAGCATCAGCGCGGGCATCAGCGCGTTGTGGGGACCGCTGCACGGCGGCGCCAACCAGCAGGTGATCGAGATGCTGGACCACATTGAGGCCGAAGGCGGCGATGTGGCGAGGTTCGTCGAAGACGCCAAGAGCAAGAAGGGCAGCAGCCGCCTGATGGGCTTCGGCCATCGCGTCTACAAGAACTTCGATCCGCGCGCGTCGATCCTCAAGAAGTCCTGCGGCGAGGTGCTGAACAAGCTCGGCATCCAGAGCCGCCAGCTCGAAATCGCGATCAAGCTCGAGGAGACGGCGCTCAAGGACGACTACTTCATCAGCCACAAGCTCTATCCCAACGTCGACTTCTACTCGGGCATCATCTACAAGGCGCTGGGCATCCCGATCAACATGTTCACCGTGATGTTCGCGATAGGCCGGTTGCCTGGGTGGATCGCCCACTGGCTCGAGATGCGGAAGGATCCGGACACCCGGATTGTCCGGCCGCGCCAGATCTACACGGGTGCGACCAAGCGCCCCTACGTGCCGATGAACAAGCGGGGCTGATCGCCGGCGCCGGTCAGCGGCCGGCGCGCACGCGCTTCAGCTGAAAGAAAAAGAGGGGGTCGGGAGCCTGCGAAAGGGCTCCCGACCCCCTCTTCGTCGTTCTGCCCTCGCGTCATTCCATCGGCGCCGCGTCGTCCCAGGATCTCTCGTCGACCCCGCGCCCGCCGCCAAACGGCGACGGACGCGCGAGCCAGTCCTGGCCCGGGTCGCCAATCGGCGCGCCGGGCGGCGCGTCCGGCGCCGCAAACGGGATGGGCTTGGCCAGATCGAGCGGCCGCTCGACGAACCGCTTGATGTCGGCGGCCAACAGCGCGCGCTGCGCTGTGTCGGCCTCGGTCTTCGCCACCCCCGTTCTCAGCCGCGCCGCCAGCTTCGACAATTTCAACGACGCGATCGCCCGGACCTCGCTATTGGGCGACCCGGAGGCGAGCCACATCACGCGGTCCACCAGCACGCGCTCTTCCGCGCGCCGGACCGCCGCTTCGTACGGCGTCGTCGTCGGCGCGTCGAACGTGGCCGCCGTCAGGCGATCGACGACTTCCTCCAATCCGGGCATCTGTGCGTTCACCGCGTGTTGCCCCACCATCCGCGCCGCGCGATCGAACTGGAGCAGGAATCCGATGGTGACGTCCGAGGCGATGGTCGCCGGGCTGAGCGGGTCGAATGTATCGCCTGTCGTTCGCGCGAACAGCTCGCGGTGCATGCCCCAACCCGGCGGACGCGGCGGGATGAGGTCGAGGATGGGCCTGGGCACCGTCAACTCGGACGGCCTCAGCGTCACCGCCAGCGCGTCGAGGGCCTTGCGCTGGTCGTCCACCGACACGCCCTTGGTGGGCGTCCGCCGGTCGCCGCGCATGCCGTAGATGTAGTCCTGGCCCGCCACCATCGACGAGGCCGACTCGACGGCGTACCGGTGATACATGTAGATCGGCACCAGCGGCTCCTCGATCGTGGCGAGCGGCGCGCCCGCCCGGATCGTGTGTTCGCCCATGCGGTCCAATGCCGAACGCCGCACCTTCATCAACCGGAGCAGTTCGTCCGCCTGATCGACGCCGTTCGACCACTGGTCGACTTTGGGATTCGCGTCGGTGTCCTGGTTCGTCATGTAGCGCAGGTCCTGCGCCCAGGCGTCGTCCAGCAGCTTGGTCTGCGCCGCCTTCTCGTTGGTGCCCGGCGCAAGCTGGCGGTACCCGAAGTTGATCGTGACCTTGTCCCAGTCGCCGATGCGCTGGGGGTAGGCGTCGGACAGATCGATGGACCCGTCGGCGTTCAACTTCTCGAGCGGGTGCGGGTAGTCCATCACCGAGATCCAGCCCTTGTCGCTGTCGTAGTAGTTGTGGCCGAGACCCAGCGTGTGGCCGACCTCGTGCACCGACAACTGGCGGATGCGCTTCATGGCCGTGTCGTACAGAATGGCGGGCTTCTCGTTTCCGGTCGTGTAGGGCGAGAGCAGGCCTTCGAAGATCAGGTAGTCCTGCCGATCGCGCAGCGACCCGAGCGTCACCGTGGCCTTGATGATTTCGCCCGTGCGCGGGTCGGACACGGAGCCGCCTGAACTCCAGCCGCGCGTGGACCGATGCACCCAGTTGATCATGTTGTAGCGGATGTCCATCGGGTCGGCGCCCTCTGGGAGCACGTCGACCGTGAATCCGTTGCGGAACCCGGCGGCTTCGAACGCCTGGTTCCACCAGCTCGCGCCCTCGATGAGCGCCTTCCGCACGTCTTCGGGCGCACCCGCGTCCACCCAGTACTGGATGGGCTTCACGGGCTCGCTCATCTCGGCGGTCGGATCCTTCTTCTCGAGACGATGACGACGGATGTAGCGGACCACCATCGGCTCGCCGATCGGCGTGCTGTAGTCGACGAAGGCCAGCGCGCTGTAACCGCCGCGCGGGTCGTCGACGCGCGGCGTGTACTTGTTGTCGGGAAGCTCGACGAGCGACACGTGCTCGCGCAGCGTCACCGCGTCGGCCGTGGGCGTGACGCTCGAGACCGAGCCCGAGAACATCCCGCCGCCCCGCGTGCCGCCGCCCGACCGGCTGTCGTCGCCGATGGGCGTCGGACCCTGCGCGGGCCCGGCGGCATTCCCGCCGCCGCGGGCGCCGGCGGCCTCGTTCACAAACGTCAGCGTCATGGCGATCTCGGTGTTCTTCGGGAACGCCTTGGTGTGCGGCATGTAGAACGCGCTGCGCGTGCGGTCCACCCGATACGTGCCGGGACGGAGCGCGCTGGCGGCGCCGGTCACGTCGCGAAGCAGGAAATCGGTCGCGTCCACCAGCACCCGCCCGCCCGTTTCGGCCGCCACCGTGAAGCCCCACAGAATGGATGTGGCGAATGACTCCTCCACGGAACGCCGTTCGAGCGGGTTCGGGCTGCTCGACCGGAACGACTGGTTGGGCTGCAGGAGGAACACCTTCGAGCCGACGCGCTCAAAGCGCACGATGCGCCCGCTGCCGCCCGCGCCGCGGTCGAGCCCGATATCGTTCGACCCGAGGCCCGCGGCGAGGCCGGTCGTATACAGGAAGTCCGTATCGAAGCGCGGGATCTCGACCAGCAGCGCCCCGGCGCGCTCGTCCCAGTAGAGCGGAAAGTAACCGTCGAGCTTCTGCAGGCCCACGACGCGATCCTCGATCGAGGACGGATGCCCGCCCGGGCCCGCCGCGGCGCGCGCCCCTGCGGCCGGGGCCTGCTGGGCCTGCAGCGACTGCGGTCCATGGGCCGGCAGCATCAGAATCATGAAAGAGACGATGACCGAGAACGTGACGGATGCTCGTAACATATGGGATGCCTCGCAGGCGCCATTGTATAGCGCGCCAGCTGACGCGGGCACGGGAGACACGATGACGAACATGGAGCAGTTGCGTTACCCGGTAGGGCGGCTCGAGCGGCAGGAGCCGCCGCGCAGCCGCGCGTCAATCGACGCGTCGATCGACACGATTGAGCAGGCGCCGGCCCGGTATCGTGCGCTCGTCGAGGGTCTGAGAGACGACCAGCTCGACGCGCGATACCGGCCCGACGGATGGACGGTCCGCCAGGTCGTCCACCACGTGGCCGACAGTCATATCAACGCCTACGTCCGGATGAAGCTTGCCGCCACCGAGGACGCGCCGGCGATCAAGCCCTACGCCGAATCGCAGTGGGCCGAACTGCCCGACGCGAAGACGGCGCCGGCGGAGGTGTCGCTCGTGCTCATCGAGGCGCTGCACCGGCGCTGGGTGATGTTCCTGCGGGCGCTCGCCGGCGCGGACTTCACCCGCGTCTACGTGCATCCGCAAATGGGGCGCGTGACGCTCGACGAAGCCGTCGCCATGTATGCCTGGCACTGCCGCCATCACGAAGGGCACATCAGGCAGGGCCTGGCGTTGAGGGCTAAGGGCTGAGGGCTGGGGGCTGAGGGTGTAGGGCTGAGGGTGTAGGGCTGAGGGAAGGAGGTTGGCAGCGCGGGGGGGCTCGTTCGACCCCGGGCGCCGGCCCGCCGTATAGTTGACGGGAGGGAGACATCACCATGGCCGACGGCACGTTCACGGAGTCATTCAAGGTCGCGGGTAACCAGCTGCTCGACGCCGTCAGGAAGCTGCTGCACGAAGGCAACGTACGCCGCGTGATCATCAAGCACGAGGCGCGGACCATCGCCGAGTTTCCGCTGACCGTCGGCGTGATTGGCACCGTGCTCGCGCCGGTCCTGGCGGCCGTCGCCGCCATCGCGACGGTCATCGGCGAGTGCACCATCGAAGTCGAACGCACGCGCCCGGAGAAGGAGACGGCGTCTGCCGGTGGCGACCGCGCGAAGACGGAAGGCGCCGCATAGCTGACCGCATGAGTGAACCTCCGCTGCGTGTGGCCGCGTTGATGGCCGAGATCGACGGCGACGTCCGCGAGCGCCTTCGTCGCCATGTCGTCAAGCGCGGCGGCGCGAGCGAGTACGCAGACGAGGACGTGTTCGAACACGTGCGCGCCGTGCTGGCTCGCGCCGCCGACGCCCGGAACCTGGACGCGCTCCTGCTGCCCGAACTGCTCGATGGCGACGTCGAGTGGGAGCTCCAGACGCGTCTGGAGTTGTCGACCCATCGTCCCGGGCTCCTTGGCGGGACCATCCTGTGGGCGAAGCGGCGGATCCTGCTGCCCCTGACGCGCTGGCTCTTCGAGTACAGCCAGGATAACTTCCGGCGCCAGCATCTTCTCAACCGCGTCCTGTTTGCCTGCATCGAGGAACTGGCCATCGAGAACGCGCGACTCCGTCGCGACGCGGCCGCGCGGCCGGCGCCGCTCCCGCCCGACCAGGGACCGGCGACTTCCCGTCGATGAAGCTCGCGTGCGTCGTGCACCGGTTCGGGGCCGACATCGCCGGCGGGTCCGAGAGCCACTGCCGCCTCATTGCCGAACATCTGGCGGCGCGCCACGACGTGACCATCCTCACCACGTGCGCGCACGACCACGTCACCTGGAAGAACCACTATCCGCCGGGCGAGTCCGTCGCCGGCCCCCTGCGCGTGCTCCGCTTTCCGGTCGTCCGCGAGCGGAATCTGCACCGGTTCATGGACATCAGCGACCTCGTGTTCGGGGATCGCGCGACGCCGGAGCAGCAGGAGCAGTGGTTCCGCGAGAACGGCCCTGAGACGCCGGAACTGCTCGACCACCTCCGCCAGCACGGGCGCGAGTACGACCGCGTGCTCTTCTGGTCGTATCGATACTACGACGCCTACTTCGGCGTGCCGATCGTCGCGGACCGGGCGGTGCTGGTGCCGACGGCCGAGGAGGATCCGCTGATTCACGTGGACGCGCTCGGCCCGCTGTTTGCGCGGCCGGCGGGCTTTCTGTACCTCACGCCGGAGGAAGCCGAGTTGGTGGGCTCGCGCGCGCCGGCGGGGAAGCCGTCAGCCGTGATTGGTTGCGGGCTCGACCCGGCGCCGGCCTCTGTTGACACCTCCCGCGTCGACGCGATCGGCGTGGCCGACCCCTTCGTGCTGTATCTCGGGCGCGTCGATCCGAACAAGGGCTGCGAGGCGCTGCTGCGGCACTTCACCCAGTATGCGGATTCGGGCCGGCGGGTGCAGCTCGTGATGGCCGGACCCGCGAACATGCCGATTCCCGATCACCCCCTCATCAGGCCGCTGGGATTTGTGGACGCGGGCCTGCGCGAAGCGCTGCTGGCGCGTGCGCGGGTGCTGATGATGCCGTCGCCGTTCGAGAGCCTCAGCATGGTGCTGCTCGAGGCGTGGAATCGCGGACTGCCCGCGCTCGTGAACGCGCGGTGCCGCGTGCTTCGCGGACAGGTCCTGCGCGCCGATGGCGGTCTCCACTACGGCAACGGCGTGGAATTCGGCGCGGCGCTCGACTATCTCCTCGACCACCCGGACCAGGCTCGCGTGCTCGGCGCGCAGGGACGCGCCTACGTCGACCGCGAGTACCGCTGGCCGATCGTCCTGGCTCGCATCGAGCAACTCCTGGCCGAAACCGCGTAGCCCGAACGCCCGGACTCAGGGGACGACGCGGATGGGGACGAGGAGGCGGGCGCGGTCAGCGTCGAGCGCGGCCTCGACCGCGACGAGGTAATCCCCGCGGGCCGTGGAGGACAGCGGGAAGTCCACCTGATACGTCACGTCGCTGCCGCCGAGCGGTGCGATGGGCAGCGCCACGAGCGGCGTTCCCGTCCGTGTGAGCAGCCGGGCCGATGTCGTCGCCCGAGCCGCCAAGCCGCCGTACACGGTGAACCGAATAAACAGCCGGTCCGTGCGCACGAACTCGTGTCCGGCGAACGGTGCGACATCGATCGCGCGTGCGAACGAGCGCACCTCCGAGGCGTTCCGGGCTCGCAGCAACACGGGCGAGCTGAGGCTGAGACGCTCGCTGGAGAAGTCCGGCACGACAATCGCCCGTGTGTCTTCGTCGAGCGTATTCCCGATCGCGTCGCGCACGGTGACGCGCAGCGGCAGCGGGCCAGGGGGCGTCTGGAACGACAGGCGGCCGGCATCGAGCGGCGCCTCGAAGACGCGTTCGCCACCGGCGCCGTCCGTCGTGATCAACACCGTGCGGTTCGCGCCGACCGTCTGCCCTGGTCGCGGGCGAGACGTCCAGGCCACGGTGACCGCAGG
>Ga0194060_10002539_pt1 | contig 12981 bp, 11 predicted proteins | sample SepL225m_MetaG_FD_163427 | JGI IMG/M metagenome (GOLD analysis project Ga0194060, IMG submission 163427) | Anoxic zone freshwater microbial communities from boreal shield lake in IISD Experimental Lakes Area, Ontario, Canada - Sep2016-L222-5m | ecosystem: Environmental > Aquatic > Freshwater >... | reverse complement strand
TCAGTTCCGTTCGTCTTGTGCGCGGCGGGCAGTGGTTTGATTCCTCGGGGCTTTTGCAAAAGGAACGAATCGAATCGGAAACTCGTCTGGCCAAGGTGGCTGAGGCGGCATTAAAGCAGCGCCAGGACGAAGAAGAACGACGCCGCAAAGAAGAAGAACTGAAAACGCAGATTGCCGAGTCCCTGCAAGCGGAAAGAGACGCCGTGGTTTATTGCCCGGACAAATCGGCCTGCGACAAGGTGTTTTCCCTGACGCAGATTTATCTCAACCAGACGGCGGACATGAAAATCCAGGTGGCGACGGATACCATCGTCGAGACCTACAATCCGACCGAAGACGGCAAGCTGGGTTTGAAGGCGATCCGGATTCCCGGCAAGGGGACATCGGCGGCGATCACGCTGACGGCGACGTGCAGGGACGAAAAGGGGCGATATGACAAGCTTTGTCGCCTCGGGAAGATTCAGGCTTATAGAGGCTTCCGTCCGTTCGTTGAACGCATGTTGAAAAATTGATATGGACGGTCAGCAATGAAATTGTTTGGTTTCGAAGTCGGTATCGACAAGCCGCTGTTCGTTATTGCCGGCCCGTGCGTCATCGAGTCGCGGCAGATGGCCATCGATACGGCGGGTGTACTCAAGGAAATTTGCCTGTCTCTGGGCATCCCCTTCATCTACAAGTCCTCCTATGACAAGGCCAATCGCAGTTCCGGCAAGTCGTTTCGTGGACTCGGCATGGAACAAGGGCTGGACATTCTTGCCGACGTGAAAAAGCAGTTCGGCATACCGGTATTGACTGACGTCCATGCGGAACATGAGATCTCGGCCGTGGCGGCGGTGGTCGATGTGCTGCAGACCCCGGCTTTTCTGTGTCGCCAGACCGATTTTATCCAGGCGTGCGCCGCGTCGGGCAAGCCGGTGAATATCAAGAAGGGACAATTTTTGGCCCCCGGCGATATGAAGCAGGTGGTGCTGAAAGCCAAGGAAGCGAACGCTGGGGCAGACAGCATCATGGTCTGCGAGCGCGGCGCTTCATTCGGCTACAACAACCTGGTGTCCGATATGCGCAGCCTGTCGATCATGCGCGACACAGGTTGTCCCGTAGTATTCGATGCCACGCATTCGGTGCAACTGCCGGGCGGGCAGGGCGACAGGAGCGGCGGCCAGCGCGAGTTCGTGCCGCTGCTGGCACGGGCCGCGGTGGCCGTTGGTGTCTCCGGCCTGTTCATGGAGACCCATCCTGATCCGGATCAGGCCTTGTCTGATGGCCCGAATGCCTGGCCGCTGGGAGAGATGAGCGCTTTGCTCGAACAACTGATCGAACTTGACGCACTGGTCAAGCGGCGGCGTCTACAATTCGCCTGAAGCAAGCCGACGCTAGACCTCACTGAAACTTCGTTTTTGAATCAACTCAAAGGAAATAGCCATGAGTGCAATCGTTGATGTCGTTGCCCGCGAGATTCTTGACTCCCGCGGTAATCCCACTGTCGAAGCCGATGTGCTGCTTGAGTCCGGCGTCATGGGGCGCGCCGCAGTGCCGTCCGGCGCGAGTACCGGCTCGCGCGAAGCCATCGAGTTGCGCGACGGCGATGCCGGCCGCTATCTCGGCAAGGGCGTGGTTCAGGCGGTAGAAAACGTCAATACCGAGATTTCCGAGGCCATCATCGGGCTTGATGCCGAGGAGCAGACCTTCATCGACATGGCCCTGATCGATCTGGATGGCACCGAGAACAAGTCGCGGTTGGGTGCCAACGCCATTCTCGCCGTGTCGATGGCGGTGGCCAAGGCGGCCTCCGAGGAGGCCGGTCTGCCGCTGTATCGCTATTTTGGCGGTTCCGGTCCGATGCAGATGCCGGTGCCGATGATGAACGTCATCAACGGTGGGGCGCACGCCAACAACAATCTCGACATTCAGGAATTCATGATCCTGCCAGTGGGCGCCAGTAGTTTCCGCGAGGCCTTGCGTTGTGGTGCAGAAGTATTCCAGCACCTCAAGAAACTGGTGGACAAGAAGGGCTACCCGACCACTGTCGGCGATGAGGGCGGCTTTGCGCCCAATGTCGCGGGCAATGACGAAGCCATAGAGCTGATCCTCAGGGCGATCGAGTCGGCAGGTTACACACCGGGCCAGGACGTGATGCTGGGGCTGGATTGCGCGGCTTCCGAGTTTTACCGGGACGGGCGCTATGTCCTGGCCTCGGAGAAACTGGAACTGACGTCGGAAGCCTTTACCGACTATCTGGCCACGCTGGCGGATCGCTATCCGATCATCAGCATCGAGGACGGCATGGCCGAGGGCGACTGGCCGGGCTGGAAACTCCTGACGGATCGACTGGGCAAGAACGTGCAGATCGTTGGCGACGATATTTTTGTCACCAATCCGAAGATTCTCAAGCAGGGCATCCAGCAGGGCATCGCCAATTCGATCCTGGTCAAGATCAACCAGATCGGCACCCTGACCGAGACCTTCGCCGCGGTTGAAATGGCCAAGCGTGCCGGCTATACGGCGGTAATCTCTCATCGCTCCGGTGAAACCGAGGATTCGACCATTGCCGACATTGCTGTCGGTCTCAACGCCGGCCAGATCAAGACCGGCTCGCTTTCCCGCTCGGACCGCATCGCCAAGTACAACCAGTTGCTGCGCATCGAGGAAGATCTCGGCGATACGGTGACTTACCCGGGTCTCGACGCTTTCTACAACATCAGGAAGTAGGCGCGGACAAGCTCGTCGCAATGAATTGGCCGACGCTGGTGCTGGTCGTCCTGATCGCCCTGCTGCAGTATCCGCTGTGGCTGGGCAAGGGCGGCTGGCTCCGTGTCTGGGATTACGACCGCCAGTTGCAGGCGCAGAGAGAGGTCAATCAGAAACTGGAGCAGCGCAATGCCGGGCTGGACGCCGAAGTGCGCGATCTCAAATCGGGCTTTGAGGCCATCGAAGAGCGGGCCCGCTATGAGCTGGGCATGATCAAGGAGGGCGAGATCTTCGTTCAGGTGCCGCAGAAGATGCTGCTGGCACCTTCGTCGACGCCTGCGCCGGCCCCTACCATGAAGGCGGACGCGCCGCGCTGAATCGGTTCGGGCGCGCGGTGTCGGGTTACGCGAAAAACCGCTAACCCGACCTATGGGACGTCACGCTGGTCCTGCTTCAATTCCGTGCGGTAACGCCGCGCGTTTTCCACGTAGCCCAGCGCGGCGCCACGCAGACGCGCAACTTCCTCGTCAGTCAATTGGCGTACTACCTTGCCCGGCGAGCCCATTACCAGAGAGCGCTCGGGGATCACCTTGCCCTCGGCGATCAGCGAGTTGGCGCCGATGATGCAGTGGCGGCCGATCACGGCCTTGTTGAGAATCACGCTCTTGATGCCGATCAGCGATTCGTCGCCTACGGTACAGCCGTGCAGCATCACCAGGTGTCCGATGGTGACATGGGCACCTACGGTGAGTGGCACGCCTTCATCCACGTGCAGCACGGATCCGTCCTGGATGTTGCTGTTGGCGCCGATGGTGATCGTGTCGTTATCGCCGCGCAGCACGGCATTCCACCAGATGCTGGCGTTGTCGCCGAGTCGTACATCGCCAATGATCGTGGCGTTGGGCGCAATCCAGACGTCACGCGCCAGGCTGGGATGCCTGTCGCCAAGCTTGTAGAGAGCCATCGCAGTTTCTCCCTGTCTTGATGTCGGCTACCGATTTCAGCGTTCCCGCTTCTTCCATTCCGGTTTCTTGCCATCGGGTTTTTTCCAGTCCGGCTTTTTGCTGTCGCGGGCAGGCGGTGCGCGACGCGGCGGGCGGGTGTCGACAAACTCGCCGGGTTCCATGACACGCGCCTTGAGGGCGAACTGGCGGACCCGGATGCGGCGCAGCACATCCATCAGGTCGGCCGGAAGGTCAGCCGGCAGTTCCACAGAACTGTAGTCGTCGAACAAATTGATCTGGCCGATGTGCTTGCCCTCGATGCCGCATTCGTTGGCGATGGCGCCGACGATTTCCTTGGGCAGCACGCCCTGGTTGCGGCCTATCTCGATGCGATAACGCTGCAGTGCGCCTTCGGCAAAGCTGCGCGGCTTGGCTGGTGTTCCGTCACGGCTTTCCCTGGCTGGGCGCTCGCGACGCGGTTCGGTAGCGGAGTAGTCTTCTGTCGGCTTGGCGCTGGTTTTGGCGGCGGGCTTGCGTTCGGGCTTGCGTTCGGTGTCGCCGACGAAAGTCGGCGCTGGCGATACGGCGACTGCATCGCGCGGCGCATGGTCGCTGGCGCCCGGCATCTGCAGGGGACGTTCGCGCGTCGCCAGCCAGGCCAGCGCCGCGGCGATTTCGCGGGCGGCGATATCCTGCTCGCCTTCCATGCGGCGCACCACGTCAAAAAAGAAATCCAGCTTCTCGGTCTTGATGATGTCGACTACCTGCTGCGTGAACTGCGCGACGCGGCGGTTGGCCACCTCGCCCGGCGTCGGCATGGTCAGCGCGGTGATCTTCTGCTTGGTAGCGCGCTCGATCAACTTCAGCATGTACATCTCGCGCGGCGCCAGGAACAGGATGGCGCGGCCGGTGCGTCCGGCACGGCCGGTGCGTCCGATTCGGTGCACATAGGCCTCGGTGTCGTAGGGCACGTCGTAGTTGATGACGTGGCTTACCCGTGCAACATCCAGCCCGCGTGCAGCGACGTCGGTGGCGACCACGATGTCGATGGTGCCGGCTTTCAGGCGTTCAATGACCTGTTCGCGCAGACCCTGGGTCAGATCACCGTTGAGGGCCGCGACGGAATAGCCGCGCGCTTCCAGCTTGTCGGCGAGTTCAACCGTTGCCGTCTTGGTGCGCACGAAAATCAGCGCGGCGTCAAAGTCGTCCTCCACTTCGAGGATGCGCGTCAGCGCTTCGAGTTTTTGCCCTGTGTGCGTTTGGCAGTATGACTGGCTGGTGGCGACCACTGTAGACGTGGCCGAGCGGATCTTGATTTCCTGCGGATCGCGGAGATGTTCGCGCGCCACGCGGCGGATGACGTCCGGCATGGTGGCCGAGAATAGTGCGGTCTGACGCTCGGCGGGCGTGTGTTCGAGGATCCACTTGACGTCGTCGATGAAGCCCATGCGCAGCATCTCGTCGGCTTCATCCAGTACCAGCATCGACAGGTTGTTGAGCACCAGGCTTTTGCGTTCCAGATGGTCCATGACGCGACCGGGCGTACCGACGATGACGTGGGCACCGCGCGAGAGGGCGCGTAACTGGACCACCATGCTCTGGCCGCCGTAGATCGGCAGCACGTGGAAACCCGGCATGTGGTGGGCGTACTTTTGCAGTGCCTCGGCGACCTGGATCGCCAACTCGCGCGTCGGCGTCAGGATCAGTGCCTGCGGCACGGCGCGCTTGAGGTCGATCTTCTGCAACAGTGGCAGGGCGAAAGCCGCAGTTTTCCCGGTGCCGGTCTGTGCTTCGCCGAGCAGGTCATGGCCGGCCAGCAGTGGCGGAATGCATGCCGCCTGGATCGGGGAGGGAGTTTCGTAGCCGACGTCGGCGAGGGCTGCCAGCAATGGCTTGGAGAGCCCGAGGGAATCAAACCCGGTGGCAATACTGTCTGGGGAGGTGGTCATGGCGTGTCTGCACTGGGCAGAGGATTTCGGAGGAAAGGCGGGCCCGGTTTTCTGGATGGGGCCGGAGAACCGAGCATTATCCCAGAGTTGGGGCAGAATTGCCCGGATTTATTCCCTCTCAGACCCGCAGCAGCGCAATTTTCAACGGCGGCTGGCCATCTGTACTCGGAAAGTCGGCTTCGGGCATGATCCAGTCCATTTCACGAATCGGCCGACCCGCTTTGGTCGCGCTGCGCTGCAACTGGTCAAGCCAGGCATCGCGTTGCACATCGGCAACATTGTTGGTGCACATCAGCGTGCCCCCTTCAGTGGTACACAACAGCGCTGGCTTGAATACCGACGCGTAGTCGCTGACAAGATCAACCACGCCAAAAGGGCTCTTGGCGTAGCGCGGCGGGTCGAGAAAGACCAGATCGAAGGTTTGCGCGTCAAGTTTCGGGAACGGCGGCATGCGTTTGCCGCGCACACGCTCGGCCTGGCCGATACCAGCATACTGGCGCATCGCGGCGAAAGCGTCACTCTTGACGAAGCGTGGGCGCACGGGCAGATCGTTCAGACGTGCATTTTCCCGGCCGACCCGAATGCTGGAATCGGCGAAATCGACATTGACGACGAAGCGCGCACCCGCCTTGGCCGCGGCAATGCCGACGCCGCAGGTATAGGCGAACAGATTGAGCAGCGATTTGCCCGGCACTTCCTGCATCACCCGCCGCCGCGCCGCCCGCAGGTCGAGAAACAACCAGGGATCCTGCCCGGCATGGCGGCCCTGAATGCGGTAGGTGACGCCCATTTCATGCATCTCGCGCGGCGTCATCGCGGCTTCAAGCTGGTCCGGGGACAGCGGATTGCCGATACGCGAATTGACATGGGTACGATCGTTATAGACCAGTGTCAGGCCAGGCAGTCTGGCGCCATAGAAGGTCTCCAGTGCGGTCAGTGTCTCCACCGCCAGCGGGCTATGAAAACACTGCACCAGCAACAGATCGCCATAGCGGTCGACAGTAAGGCCGGGATGACCCTCAACGCTGCCATGGAACAGGCGGTAGGAATCTGTCTGCTCGGCGTGCAGCCGCTGCAGGAGGTCAACGCGCGCATCGAGCGCAACGGCAAGCAAGGGGATGAGGGAATCAGGCATGGCGGTTTCTCGGAAATGACTGGGTGATTACCACAAGGCAGTAATCACGGAAAGGGCGTCATCTTACGCGCAAGCGTGGTTCCCGGCATCGTCGCTGTTACTTGCTGTTTTCTCACGTAGGCGCGAGAATCCCACATTCAGCTAGGCAATCATGAACCCGTATGGAACTTCGCGAAATTCCCATTGATAAACTGGCCTTCGGGATGTTCATCTCCAAACTGGACAGGCCATGGACGGAGACGCCTTTCGTATTTCAGGGTTTTGTCCTGAAAAGCGACAAGCAGATCGATGTCCTCAAAAAGTATTGCAAACACGTGTTTGTCGACCCGGAGAAAGAGGAACGGCAGGAAGTTGGCAAGGTCACTGCGGAGGATCTCGCGAAAATTCGCGGCACCACGGTGTACAAGGATGTTGCGAGCGTCGAAGTTGAATTGCCCAGGGCCCAGAAAACATATACCAACACGACAGTAGTTATAAAGGAACTTTCGCGAGCCGTCGAGATCGGGAGCTCGATCGACAGTTCCCGGTCGCACGAGGCGGCCGCGCAGATTACCGAGAGCGTTGTGCGCAATCCGGATGCGATGGCCCTGCTGATCAAGTTGCAAGAAAAGAGTGGGGCGACATTGAGCCGGGCCGCAGAGATTTCGGTCATGATGACCATCTTCGGGCGCTTCCTCCAGCTGCCGCAAGACCGTCTCGAAATCCTCGGCATGCTGGGCCTGCTTCAGGACGTGGGCAAACTCAAGTTGCCGGCCGAACTTGCGGCGCGCGGGCCTGCCAACGCCGAAGAAACTGAGATCTATCGCACGCACGTTAACCATTCGGTCCGAATTCTCAGCGATACGCCAGGTCTTCCCCAGGAGCTTCCCGGGCTTGCCTCCCTGCATCACGAGCGTTTCGATGGTAGCGGTTATCCGCGTGGCCTGCGCGGGGATGGCATCGCCCTTCCCGGTCTGATCGCCGGAATCGTTGACGCATTCGATTCGCTCACCGCGCCGCAACCGTTCGGGGAGAACTTGTCTCCGGCAAAAGCGCTGGGCATTATTTACAAAGGGCGAGGGACGCAGTTTCATCCTGCGCTTGCCGAACAGTTCATCCAGTGCATCGGAATTTATCCGGTAGGCAGTGTCGTCGAATTGAACAGCGGCGAGGTCGCCATCGTGATCGCCCAGAACATGGTGCGCCGACTGCAACCACGCATCATGGTGGTCAAGGACGCCAACGGAAACCCGCTGATACCCTACAAGATGCTTGATCTGATGAAGGAGCCCAAGGTCAGGCCCGACGAGCCCTACCGGATACAGCGTTCCTTGGAATACGACTCTGTCAATATCGATCCGCGCGAGATGTTCTTGTGAGCGAAGCTGACTCAGTCACGCAGGTGTTCGGCTCCGCCTTGGCCGACGCAACTTCTCTTCTGGAGGTGTTGCGTGGTCAAGTTGAGGGCAGGCGGACTGACGGCGGGAAACTGGCCGTACTGCTTCTCGAATGTGGCGTGATCAATCGCATCGACGCCGTGTGGGGTTATCAGGTCGGCGATGCCGTGCGCGATCGTGTGGCCGCCTTGCTGCGCACTGAAGTGCTTCGCCCGAGCGATTCTGTCGGCGAGATGGGCCGTGATGATTTTGCCTGCGTTCTTTCGACCGTCGAGGGTTCCGCCGTGGCACTATTGGCGGCGAAGAAAACGCTGCGCGTGCTGAACACTCCGTTCTGGATTGGCGAAGAGGAAATCTACGCCAGTCCATCTATCGGGATCGCGATGTATCCGGCCCAAGGCGATCAGGCGGAAGTCCTGCTGCAGAGAGCCAAGAGCGCTTGCGTCTTGGCACGCGACCTGACCGGACGCATTGCCGAATACGAGGAAGACCGGGACAATCCGGCAGCATCGAAGCTTCTCTATGAGAACCGGCTGCGCACGGCTGTTTCGGAGGATGCGCTTGAACTGGCCTTTCAGCCGCAGTACGATTTGCGCCGGGGCCAGGTCATGGGTGCCGAAGGATTGTTGCGCTGGCGCGACCCCGCGCTCGGCATGATTGCTGCGGAGCACGCCTTTGCCGCGGCGGAATCGGCGGACATGGTCACCGACCTGGTCTCGTCAATACTGAATCGTGCGCTGCGAAATATCTCGGAATTCCGCTATAGCGCAGGCCTGGACTTGCGCATTGGGGTCAAGCTTCCAGCAAGTGCATTGCGGCACCCGGAGATTCCCGACGTGGTCCAGCGTGCGCTGGGCACCTGGAGCCGGCGGCCGGGGACTCTCATTCTCGAGATCGGGGAAACGTCGATTCTGGGTGCGGACCTGGTTGCGAGGGACACGCTGGGTCGGCTGAAGGAACTTGGCGTAAAACTGTCGATCGATGACTCCGGGATGGCGCTGTCATCGCTGTTCTGGCTCGCAAGCCTGCCGTTTCAGGAAATCAAGCTCGATGTTTCGGCTGTGTGCGACGTCGCCGGCACGCCGAAGTCCGACCGCATCCTTCAGTCGCTGATTGAACTCGCCCATCATCTGAGGCTTGAGGTCGTAGCCGTTGGCGTCGCTGACGAGGCGGCGGCGGCTCGGCTCAAGGAACTGGGTTGCGACTACATGCAGGCTGATTTCAAGGGCCCGGCGCTCGACCCGGTGAAATTTGTCGAGCGTTTCGGATTCAACGAAGACTGAAGCCGATTCGATAATTATGTTCGAACGTCCAGCACGATCTTGCCGATGTGGCGACTGGATTCCATCAACCGGTGCGCCTCGGCGGCCTGCGCTAGCGGAAAGCGGGCGAACAGATGCGGCAGCAATTCGCCGCGCTCGAGCGCTGGCCAGACGTTGACGGCCAGCGCATCGCGGATCGCCGTCTTCTCCGCTAGGCTGCGCGGCCGCATGGTCGAGCCGGTGACCGTCAGGCGCTTCATCATGATCGGCAGCAGGTCGGCTTCGCCCTTGCTCCCTTCGAGGAAAGCGATATAGACCAGTCGCCCGTCGCGCCGCAGGGTGGCCAGGTTGCGCTGCAAGTAGGGTGCGCCGACCATGTCCAGAATTACGTCCACGCCGGTGCCACCCGTGATGTTCTTTACTGCAACGGCGAAGTCGGTCGTGCGGTAATTGATGGCGTGTGCGGCGCCCGATGCGCGACAGAAGGCCGCTTTCTCTTCATTGCCCACCGTGACGATACACTCGGCGCCCAGATGTTTTGCCAAATGGATGGCGGTGAGGCCGATGCCACTCGACCCGCCATGCACCAGTAGCCGCTCGTCGCGCTTGAGGCGGCCCAGATCGACCAGATTGGCCCACACCGTAAACCAGGTTTCGGGCAAGGCCGCCGCGCTGGCAAAGTCCATCCCGGCGGGAACCGGCAGCGCATGGCTGGCGGCGACCACACAGTATTCGGCATAGCCGCCACCTGCGGTGAGCGCCGTAACGCCAGCGCCGACTTTCCATTTCGTGACGCCGGTACCCACGGCCGCGACGCGGCCCGCGACTTCCAGCCCCAGCAATGGCGAGGCATCGGGCGGTGGTGGGTAGCGGCCCAAGCGCTGCAGCACGTCTGGCCGGTTGATCCCGGCGCAGACCACTTCGATCAGAATCTGGCCGGGACCGGCCTGCGGCTCCGGACCTTCGGCCAGTCTCATGCAGTCGGCGTCACCACCTGCGCCATGGTCGATATATTTCATGTTTTCATGCTCCGTCGGAAAATCATTAACTCGCAACAGAAGCGCGAGTCTATTGTGCCAATTGCAGTAGCCCGTTATATAGTACCCGGAACGATTGGTGCGGGATGATGCGAGGGGAATGACATGCGGCAAAAGCCGATAAGCGAGCCAAAGAATATTCGGGTGTCCTGGAAGGAGACCGTCAGGAGGCGTACCGTCGCACTTGGCGTGGCGGCGATCATGTATCCGGGCAAGCTGCATTTGGATGCGTGCTTCGACATCGCTCGGGGATCAATCGAAGAATGATCCGATCTGCGCCATCTGCGCCTTTCCTGATCCTGCGGCGACTGGAGACCGAACGCCTGATTTTGCGGCCGATCGTCGAAGACGACTGGCGCGCATTGCATGCGCACTATTCCGATGCTGAATGCACGCGCTTTACTTCTCGCCGGGTCCTGAGCGAAGGCGAAAGCTGGCGGGCCATGGCCAGCATGGTCGGGCATTGGCAGTTGCGCGGGTATGGGCCCTATGCACTTGTTGAAAAATCGACGCAGGCTGTATTGGGCACGGTCGGACTTTGGTACTCCATCGAGTTGCCGAAGCCTGAAATCAATTGGGTGCTAACGCGGCGCTACTGGGGCCAGGGTTACGCCGGCGAAGCGGTGCGCGCGGTGCAGCGCATGGCGCTGGAGTGCCTTCCCGATTTGTCGCTGATCAGCTTTATCCACCGTGAAGATGCGGCGTCGATCAAGCTGGCCCTTGCGGTGGGGGCCAGTTTTGAACGGGAGGTGGAGTTTGCCGGCGGGTTGTGGCAGATCTATCGGCATCCGGCGGCCAAGACCCATAGCGCCATACTGATGCAATCGCGCCGCATTACGCCGCCTGCATCGCGCGAAGAAGTTCGCCATCTGGTTTTCCGTACCCGCGATCTGGTCCTTGAACGTGCGTTTGGAAACTGCATTCGCGTCCTGGTTCCGGACCCGAGTGGCAATCCCTATCACGCCCGTCTCTACTCGATGATGGACCTGGAGCGGCACGACGACGCCACCGAGTTTTCCATCTGCGTGCGCCGGTGTTCCTTTATCGATGACGACAACGGCGAGGAACACAGGGGTGTGGCCTCGAATTACCTCTGCGATATGCGGCTCGGCGAGGTTCTGCAATTCGGCGGACCGGTCGGCTATCCATTTGCCATTCCCGAGGACCGGAGTGCCGACATCCTGATGCTGGGTATGGGCACCGGCATCGCGCCGTTCCGCACGCTGATCCACCAGATCTACGACGAACTCGGCGGCTGGAAGGGCAAGGTACGGTTGTACTACGGCGCGAAGAGCCCGCTGGAAATGCTCTACATGAACGACGAGAACAATGACCTCGCCAATTATTTCGACCAGCCGACCTTCAGGGCCTTTCAGGCGGTGAGTCCACAACCGCATATTGATGCACCGGCAGCTCTGGACAAAGTTCTGGAGCAAAACGCAGCGGAAGTCTGGGAGATGATCAACCGGAGGTCCACGCGGGTTTTTGTCGCTGGTACCGTGACTATGCTCGACAGCATCGACAAGGCCATGGTCAAGCTGGCCGGTTCGGCTGAAAAGTGGACCGCGACCCGCACCCGACTTGTTTCCAGCAAACGTTGGAGCGAAGTGCTTTATTAACAGCGTTAGGGTTCGACGGCGAATTCAGCATCGAAATTCGCCAGGCCTGGACCCCGCCGTCCCGCCAGAGCCGACTTCTTGCACCAAGTTGTAGCGTGGCGCGCTGATTCGGTGCGCCTGGTTCTGATCATGATCAATAACTACTTGCTTTAAAACAAGAATCGTTCTTGGCGCAGATCATGCTTTAGTTATGTGACAAATTCATCTTGATCACGCTAAGGTTTGCAATGAATACCGCCTACGACGAAATGTATGCTGCTGACAACTCGGTGCGCGAGAGCTACCGGAGTTACGCCGACTGGCTGCAGGCGACGTCCAACGAGGTTATCGCGCGCAAACGCGAAGAAGCCGACATCGCGTTTCATCGCGTTGGCATTACCTTCGCCGTTTATGGCGAGGATGCCGGCCAGGAGCGCTTGATTCCCTTCGACATCGTGCCGCGTATTATTCCGGCGCACGAATGGACGCGCATAGCCGACGGTTTGCGGCAGCGGGTCAAGGCGCTGAATGCCTTCCTGCACGACATTTATCATGACCAGGAAATTCTCAAGGCCGGCCGGATTCCCGCGGCACAGGTGCTTGGCAATGCGCAGTTTCGTCAGGAGATGGTGGGCGTCGCAGTGCCCGAGCGGATTTATGCCCACATCGCCGGCGTCGACCTGGTGCGTGCCGACAATGGCGACAAGCGCGGCGAGTACTACGTGCTCGAGGACAATCTGCGTACCCCGTCGGGTGTGTCCTACATGCTTGAAGATCGCAAGATGATGATGCGACTTTTTCCCGATTTGTTCGCACGTCAGGCGATTGCGCCGGTCGACCATTATCCGGATCTGCTGCTGAACAACCTGCGCTCGGTGGCCCCGGCGGGCGTGGTTAATCCCAACGTCGTGTTGCTGACGCCGGGCCAGTTCAACAGTGCCTATTTTGAGCACGCCTTCCTCGCGCAGCAGATGGGCATTGAACTGGTCGCG
>Ga0194060_10002537_pt1 | contig 12982 bp, 11 predicted proteins | sample SepL225m_MetaG_FD_163427 | JGI IMG/M metagenome (GOLD analysis project Ga0194060, IMG submission 163427) | Anoxic zone freshwater microbial communities from boreal shield lake in IISD Experimental Lakes Area, Ontario, Canada - Sep2016-L222-5m | ecosystem: Environmental > Aquatic > Freshwater >... | reverse complement strand
TTTGCGGGGGAGGTGAAAATCCTGACCTCCTGCCCGTCCTGCCTGCAGGGCCTGGCGCGCTACAACGACGATGCAGGCACCGACGCCGACTATATCGTGGTGGAGATGGCCAGGCACCTGCTCGGCCCCGACTGGATGGCCGACTATGTGGTCAAGGCCAACCGCGGCGGTATCGAGCGCGTGCTGCTATAGCCCGTGGCGTGCATTCCCCCGGCATTTGCAAAATTGTGTAAAGTCCGCGTCGCAACGTGAACAAATCGACCGTCGCGCATTGCGCGGCGAATTACAAGTAGTGGCACAATGAACCTTATGCACGAACTCGATCTGCCTGCATTTTCCGCGGAAGCAAGCCCGGACTTCACCGACGCCGCCGCCTGCGCCGCGTGGCTGGCCGAATTGCCGCTGGTGAACGTGGCGCCTTCGCAGATTCGACTGCTGGACCAATTGCGGCAGCTGAACCGATTCGACATGCTTCCGGACGCGCGGCTGGCGGTGCTCGAAGCGCTGCGCGAACCGGTCCATTTCGTGCAGACCGAACAGATAAAAAAGCTGGCGAACAAACCGTTGCCGCTGACGCAGGTGGAACGCGGCATATTCGGCCTTGTGGCCCAGCTCTGGCAGGAGCTGCTTCTCGGCTATCAGCGCTCGATCGTTGACGCGATCGAGGGCAGACTCGATGGCCAGGTCGCGCTGGTCTGCCAGCGCGGGCTCGATTGCGTGGCATCAAGCATGTTCGACCATTGCCGCGTCTATCACGTTTTTCCGGAAAACTACTGGCTGACGCTGCACCGGCTTTACCAGCACGCCGAGAAGGCGGGCGTCGTTGCAATTCCGGTCGGGGATGAGGCCAGGAAACTCGAAGTCTGCTGCGCCGAAGTGTACGCGCGCGCGCTGCTGTTCATGCTTGCGAATCCGAACGAGCAGCAGCAGCGGCAACTGATCCAGATTCACGGGTGGCTGGAACGCTGGGCGCAACACGTTCCCATCCGCAGCAGCCTGTCCGGGGACAGGAGCCTGCCGCCGCTGATGCTCGACCCGACCGCCGCCGCAGGCGCCTTCCACGAGGTCGACGCCAACGGGCGCGGCGCCTCGCGCTGGCTGGACGTCGGCGAACTCGCGCGCGCCCTGAAGACGCTCGTGGTGCGCCTGCGCAAAGGCGAGTCGCCCGCCAGCCTCGGGCTGGGCGAGGACTGCGCCATGCCCAGTGTGGAGCAGCATCTGGTGCTTCTGTTCCGGCTTTGGTGCGAAGGCAAGAGCGGGCGGGTGCAGACACGGCGCAGCGTTAGCGCCAAGGCGCGGGTATGCAGCACCTTCGCTTCCATTCATTATCATGTTTCCGGCAAGTCCTTCCGCCAGCCGGGGCATGCGACCGAGCTGTCGCGGCGGGAGCGTGACGAGATCGCCACCTTCGGCCACGCCAGCAACCGCCACGAAGAAGCGCATATCGACGCCGGAGGGTACGCGATCGAGGACTGGGAACTGCACGAGGAAAGCCTGTCCGGGCTGCGCTTGTTTCGTCCGGCGGCCTCGACCGGCGGCCGCTACGCGCTCACGCAATTGCTGGCGGTGCGCCCGGCCGACGCCAAGAATTTTTTCATCGGCTCCGTGCGCTGGCTCAGGATCGAACAAAACGAAGGCCTGCACCTCGGGACGCGCGTCATCCCCGGCGTGCCGCGGGCCGTGGCGGTGCGCTCCACCGGGCTCAACGCGCAAACGGAAAAATTCGTCCCCGCGTTCTATTGCCCCCCGCTTGCCGCGCTGGCTTCGCCGGCTTCGCTGATTCTGCCTCCCGGATCGTACCGTCCCAAACGCGTGCTGGAAGTCTACAGCGACACATCGCAGAACATGCTGCTGACCGGCGTGATCGAACGCGGCGTCGACTTCGAGCGTGTCGCGGTCGAAATCGCGCCCTAGCTCGAACGTTCCGGCTGCGCCAGTTCCGCCACCGGCGCCGCGCCGGCCGCGGCAATGGTTCTCCGCGCCGGGAACACGGCGGAAAATACGCTGCCCTTGCCCGCTTCACTTTCGATTTCCAGGGTCGCCTGATGGCGCGTCAGCACGTGCTTGACTATCGCCAGGCCGAGCCCGGTGCCGCCGGTCTCGCGCGAGCGGCTGTTGTCCACACGGTAGAAGCGTTCGGTCAGGCGAGGAACATGGCGCGGCTCTATTCCCGGGCCGTTGTCGGCGACGCTGAACACGGCCTGCGTGCCGCGATGCCCCCAACCGAGGCGGATGGTTCCGCCGGCGGGCGTATAGCGCACCGCGTTCATCACGAGATTGCCAAACGCGCTGTGCAGTTCGTGCGCATCCCCCAGCAGCTGCGCCGGTCCATGGAATCCGATTTCGATTCGATGGCGGCCGGCGCTCAGCGCCGCGGCTTCGTCGCGCAAGCCGGCGAGCAGGGCGTGCAGGTCCACCGGCGCCTCTTCGCCAGGGCCGCGGCTGCTCTCGAGGGCGGAGAGCGTGAGCAGATCTTCCACCAGCCGTTGCATGCGCCGGGTGTGATCGCGCATCAACTCCAGATAGGCCCGCCGCTTGCTTTCGTCGAGCTTGATTTCACTATCGGTCAGCGTTTCCAGAAATCCGGCCACCACCGTGAGCGGACTTTTCAGCTCGTGCGAGACGTTGGCGACGAAATCACGTCTCATGATTTCCACTTTCTCCGCCAGTGTGATGTCGTTCGCCAGCAGGAGTTTTTGTTCCTTGCCATAGGCGATGATGGCGAGCGACAGCACCAGGCCCTGGCCGCGCGTCAGCCGCAGGATCAAGGGCTCGGCGTACTCCCCGTGCGCGAGATAGTGCGCGAGATCCGGGTGCCGCACCAGGTTGACCAATGGCTGGCCCAGGTCGCGCTTCTCGTCCAGTCCGAGGTACTCGCTCGCAATCGGATTGCACCACTCGATATGGCCGTTCGCGTCCAGAAGCACCACGCCGTCCGGCAGGGCCAGACCCGCGTCGCGAAAGCGCGCGAGGTCTTCCGCCAGTTGCTGTTCCTGTCTGGTGCGTGCGCGCACGAAGCGGTAAAGCCCCGCCAGCACTTCTTCCCACGCGCCGTTGCCCTGCGGCACGGGCCTGTTCGTCGGATCGCGCAGCCACGCGGCCAGGGCGGCCAGGTTGGCCGCGTGGCGCGCCAGCAGCAGCACGAGGACCAGGCATACGGTGCCGAGTGCCCAGACCGGCCCGGCGAACGGCCAGACGATCAGGCCGGCGAAGCACGCGCCGGCTAGGCCCGTTGCGCTGCGCATCCAGACAGTGTTCACGATACCGAGGACTGATGGAGGTTAATCACGGTGCGCGATTATGGCACGACCGATCCGCCGCAAAGTCAGTCGGTGGCGGTGAAGCGGTAGCCCGTGCCGCGCACGGTCTCGATCAGCGCGTCGTGACCGCTTTCTTCCAGCGCTTTGCGCAGGCGGCGGATGTGCACGTCCACAGTGCGCTCTTCGACAAAAACCTGGTCGCCCCATACTTGGTCCAGCAATTGGGTGCGCGTGTGGACCCGCTCCGCATGGGTCATGAAAAAGTGCAGCAGGCGGAATTCCGTCGGCCCCAGATCCAGCACCCGGCCATTGCCGCTGACCCGATGCGTGGCCGGATCCAGGCGCAGTCCCCTGACCTCAACCATATCGTCCGTGAGTTGCGGTGAGCGCCGGCGCATGACGGCCTTGATGCGCGCCAGAAGTTCGCGCGGCGAGAATGGTTTGGTCACGTAGTCGTCGGCGCCCGCCTCCAATCCGGCCACCTTGTCCTGTTCCGCCGATTTGGCGGTCAGCATGATGATGGGGATGGCGCGGGTGCGTTCGGCGCTGCGCAAATGGCGCGCGATCGCCAGACCCGACTGCCCCGGCAGCATCCAGTCGAGCAGGACCAGGTCGGGCAGGGTCTCGCGCAAAATAGTGAGCGCCTGCTCCGCGTCTGTAGCACGCAACGTATGGTGGCCGGCGGCTTCAAGGTTGACGGCGATCAGCTCCTGGATGGCGGGTTCGTCTTCAACGATCAGCACATTGAGCGGCATAATTTTTCGATCTTCGGCAGTTGCGCCGGCCAAATTGGAGGATTCATCAGGGCTTACCGCCCGCAATAGTATGTTCTCTATGTGACATTCTGGTTACAGCCACAAAGGGGCTGGCCGCGGTATCATAGGCGCCCCCAGATAGCACCCGTTCGCATCAACTTATGAATAAAAATGTTCCGACTGAAATCAAACTGCACCAGAAGTCGCGTCACATGGAAATCTCGTTCGATGACGGCAGGCGGTTCGAATTGTCGTACGAATTCCTTCGCGTGTATTCGCCCTCGGCCGAAGTGCGTGGCCACGGTCCGGGACAGGAGGTGCTCCAGGTCGGCAAGAAAGAGATCGAAATCACCGCCATCGAGCCGGTGGGCAGTTATGCCGTGCAGCCGCAGTTTTCAGACGGACACGACAGCGGACTTTATTCCTGGGACTATCTGTACGAGATCGGCATGGATCGGGACCAGTTATGGCAGCAGTACCTCCAGCGCATGCAGGAAGCGGGCGCGAGCCGGGAGCCGGGCGACAATCCCGTCCCGCCCGCGCCGAAAAGCGGCTGCCACCATTGATCCCGTTGCAAAATGTATTTTGCAACGGGCGAATATAGGGGAGCATGAGGGGAGACATCCCCTCATATTGTGGAACGGCCACTAACCGGAACAGGCGATGAACGGGAAAACGCATTTTGGCTTTGAGCAGGTCGAAGAGACCGAAAAGGCGCAGAAGGTGGCCGGGGTATTCGATTCGGTCGCGCCCAAGTACGACTTGATGAACGACCTGATGTCGGCCGGGATGCATCGCGCCTGGAAGGCCTTCACCATCGCGGTTTCCGCTGTGAGAACGGGCGAGCGCGTGCTCGACGTCGCCTCGGGCAGCGGTGACCTGGCCAGCGCGTTCGCGCGCCGCGTCGGCGCCGAAGGCCAGGTCTGGATGACCGATATCAATCGCGCCATGCTCGCGCGCGGACGCGACCGCATGCTGGACGAGGGGCGCGCGCTGCCGCTGGCGCAGTGCGATGCGGAAAAGCTGCCCTTTTCCTCCGACAGCTTCGACTGCGTCAGCGTCGCCTTCGGGCTGCGTAACATGACGCACAAGGACGCGGCGCTGGCGGAGATGCGCCGCGTGCTCAAACCGGGTGGCCGGCTGCTGGTGCTGGAGTTCTCGCGAGTCTGGCAGCCGCTGGCGCGCGCCTACGACTGGTATTCGTTCCAGGTGTTGCCCTGGCTGGGATCGAAAATTGCGGGCGACGCCGAGAGCTACCGCTATCTGGCCGAATCCATACGCATGCATCCGGATCAGGATCAATTGAAGGGCCTGATGGAACAAGCCGGCCTGGAGCGTGTCGAATACTTCAACTTGAGCGCCGGCGTGGTGGCTCTGCACCGGGGTTACAAGTTCTGAAGGTACTTTATGAGGCCATTTCAGGCTTACCGAAATGGCCCCCGAATTAGGGGAGCACGAGGGGATGTATCCCCTCGTCATAAAATAGGCTATAAGAGCATAATGCTCGCATAATGTTGTTAGAGGAGACTGGATCTATGAAACATCTGATATCTATTACGATCGCCGCGTTCCTGGCAGTGGGTTTGATGGCGCAGGATGCCGAGGCCGCGCGCCTTGGCGGCGGCAGGAACGTGGGCGCACAGCGCTCCAGCGTGGCGCCGAGCAAGAGCGCGCAGGCGGCTCCGCCTTCGCAGGCGGCAGCTCCGGCCGCAGCGCCTGCACCGGCAGCCGCACCCAAACCCGCCGGCAACCGCTGGCTGGGACCGGTCGCCGGACTGGCCGCCGGCCTCGGCTTGGGGTGGCTGCTCGGACAGGGTGGAATGGGCGGCCTGGGCGGCATGCTCAGCAGCATGCTGATGATGGCCTTGGTCGGTTTCGCCGTATTCTTCGTCATCCGCATGCTCACCCGGCCGAAGACCGAAGGCAACCTGCAGTTTGCCGGCGCGGGCAATGAACCCGTCTCCGCTGCGCCGCCCACGCTGGCGTCCGGCGCCGGCGCCGCTCCGACTTTCGGCGGACAGCCGCAGCCGAACATACCCGCTGGATTCGACACCGCCGGTTTCCTGCGCCAGGCGAAGCTCAATTTCGTCAAGCTGCAGGCCGTGCACGACAGCGGCAAGATGGGCGAGTTGCGCGAGTTCACCACCGATGCGATGTTCGAATCGATCAAGAAGGATCTGCTGCAGCATGGCGCCGTGGGGCAACAGACAGACGTGGTGACGCTCAATGCCGATCTGCTGGAAGCGATGACCGAGGGCGACACCCACTGGGCGAGCGTGCGTTTCTCCGGCATGATCCGCGAAACTGCTGAGTCCCAGCCGGAAGCATTCGAGGAAATCTGGAACCTGGCGAAGCCGGCTTCCGGCGCCGGCGGATGGGTTCTGGCGGGAATACAGCAAATACAATAGCGGACGCGGTTATGCGTCGAGGGACATTGCAAAGGCAGGTGTAATGTCTCGGGCTTAAGGGGGGCGAGGGGAGAAATCCCCTCGTTCTATTACAACCTGCCAATTCGCGGTTCCCGCCCGCGGGCGGCATGCCGGCCATCGACTTCAAGGAAGCCGCTTCGTGTTATCGCACCCAGGGGTCTACGCACTCAACCATCTGCTCGGCGCCGAAGAATCGGCGCGCGACAAACTCAAACCTTACGCCGGACAGTGTGTCGAATTCCGCTCTTCGCCCCTGCCGGCGCTGCGCCTGCAAATTCTCGACACCGGCCTTCTCGCCAATGCTGCGCAGGACGCCACGTCGAACCTCGTGGTCACCATCGGCTCGGGCGCACTGCCGGCGCTGCTGCAGGGCGAGGAGGCGTTGATGCGCGAGATCAAGATCGAGGGCAATGCCGACCTTGCGAGCACGGTGCAGTATCTGTTCCGCCACTTGCGTTGGGACATGGAAGAGGATCTGTCCAAAGTGTTCGGCGACGTGGTGGCTCATCGCCTGGTGGAGCAGGGCAGCCGACTGGCCGCCTGGAACCGGGAAGCGGTGGGCAAACTGGCGCAGAACTTCACCGAATACTGGATCGAAGAAAACCCGATGCTGGCCAAGCCCGCCGACGTGCGCCGTTTCCTGTCCGAGGCGGACCAGTTGCGAGATGATCTGGCGCGGCTGGAAAAACGCGTAGACGCGTTGACGAAAACACGTTGATAGCACACCGCAACTCGAACTTCGCCGGCTAATCCATTGCAGCGCCTTCTGCGCCTCGCCAGAATCATCAGCGTCAGCATCCGCTTCGGCCTGGATGAGTTTTTCCTCGCGCACGCGCGCACGCGCTTCCTGCTGGTGGCGGGGCAGCGCCTGCTGTTCTGGCGCAATCTGAGCGAGCCGCGCGCCGTGCGCCTGCGCCTCGCGCTGGAGGCGCTGGGTCCGCTGTTCGTCAAGTTCGGCCAGGTGCTGTCTACCCGGCGCGACCTCCTGCCGCCGGACCTCGCCGACGAACTCGCGCGCCTGCAGGACAAGGTGCCGCCGTTTTCGACAGCGCTCGCTCACGCCCAGTTGGAGCGCTCGTTTGGCCGGCCGGTATCCGAGGTGTTCGAGCAGTTCGAGCCCCTGCCGGTGGCGAGCGCCTCCATCGCCCAGGTGCATTTCGCCGTGCTCCCCGGCGGGCGCGAGTGCGCGGTCAAGATCCTGCGCCCAAACATGCAGGAAGCGATCGAAAAGGACGTGGCCCTGCTCGACAGCGCCGCCAGCCTGATGGAGTTTCTGTGGGTCGACGGCCGGCGCCTCAAGCCGCGCGAGGTGGTGGCCGAGTTCGCCAAGCACCTGAACGATGAACTCGACCTGGTGCGCGAGGCCTCGAACGCGAGCCAGCTGCGGCGCAATTTCGCCGGCACCGGGCTGCTTGTGGTTCCGGAAATCTACTGGGACTACTGCTCCTCCTCGGTCATGGTGATGCAGCGCATCAGCGGCATTCCGATCAGCCACGTGGACGAGATGCGCGCCGTCGGCGTGGACATCCCGCGCATCGCGCGCGCCGGCGTGGAGATCTTTTTCACCCAGGTGTTCCGCGACGGGTTCTTTCACGCCGACATGCATCCGGGGAACATTTTCGTCGCCACCGACGTCGACCCGCGCGGCCAGTTCGTGGCCGTGGATTTCGGCATCATGGGCACGCTCACCGACGTCGACAAGAATTACCTGGCGCAGAATTTCCTCGCCTTCTTCCAGCGCGACTACAAGCGCGTGGCGCAGGCGCACCTGGAGGCCGGATGGGTGCCGCCCAATACGCGCATCGACGAGTTCGAGAACGCGATTCGCGCCGTGTGCGAGCCGGTGTTCGACCGGCCGCTGAAGGACATTTCCTTCGGCCGGGTGCTGCTGCGCCTGTTCCAGACTTCGCGCCGCTTCAATGTCGAGATCCAGCCGCAACTGGTGTTGCTGCAGAAGACCCTGCTCAACATCGAAGGCCTGGGGCGGCAGATGGACCCGGAGCTCGACCTGTGGAAGACGGCCAAACCCTATCTCGAGCGCTGGATGAGCGAGCAATTGGGCTGGCGCGGCATGGTGCGCGGGCTGATGAGCGAGGCGCCGCGCTGGGCCACCATGCTGCCGCAGCTGCCGCGGCTCGCACACCGCGCGCTCTACGCAGATCACGGGGCTGGCATCGAGCGCGCGCTGGAGCGGCTCGCCATCGACCAGAAGAAGCGCCATCACAGCATCGTGACGCTCTGCCTGATGCTCGCGGCACTTCTGGCCTGGCAGATCTACCTCAGCGTATAGCCGGCGGCCGCGCTTCGTCTGCGCCGTGGCGCGGGATATAATTCATCACGCAATCCGGCGGGTCACACCCAATACGTTTTCGCCATGTCAGATCTGATCTGGTTCGTCACCCTCTATCTGATCGTTTCCATCGGAATCGGACTCTTTGCCGCGACCAAGGTGAAGAACTCGGCCGACTACGTCGTCGCCGGTCACCATCTGCCGCTGCCATTCATCATTGCCACCGTGTTCGCCACCTGGTTCGGCTCCGAGACCGTGCTCGGCATTCCGGCGAAGTTTCTGAATGACGGACTGAAGGGCGTGGTGGCCGACCCGTTCGGCTCCAGCATGTGCCTGATCCTCGTGGGCCTCTTTTTCGCCCGGCCGCTGTACCGCATGGGCCTCCTGACAATCGGCGACTACTACCGTGCGCGCTACAACCGGCCGGTGGAAGTGGTGGTCAGCCTGTGCATCGTCATTTCGTATCTCGGCTGGGTGTCGGCGCAGGTCACCGCGCTCGGGCTGGTGTTCAACGTGCTTACGGAAGGTTTGCTCGAGCCTTGGCAGGGCATGATGCTGGGCGTGGGCATCGTGCTCGTGTACACGCTCGCCGGCGGCATGTTTTCGGTGGCATTTACCGACCTGTTCCAGATGCTGATCATAGGCGCGGGCATGGTCTACATCGCGATCATCGTCAGCGGCATCGCCGGCGGCGCCGGCGTGGTGATCGAGCACGCCAGGGCGGCGGGCAAATTCGATTTCTGGCCGAAGTTCGAGCTGCGCGAAATCATTCTCTTCGTCAGCGCCTGGGCCACCATGGGCCTCGGGTCGATCCCGCAGCAGGACGTGTTCCAGCGCGTGTCGGCGGCGAAGAACGAGAAGACCGCGGCGCTGGGCTCGGTGCTCGGCGGCTCGATCTATTTCTTCTTCGCCTTCGTGCCCATGTTCCTCGCCTACTCGGCCATCATGATCGCCCCGAACATGGTGGCCGACCTGATCGTCAAGGATTCGCAGTTGATCCTGCCGCGGCTGATCCTGGATCACGCGCCGTTCGCGGTGCAGGTCATGTTCTTCGGCGCGTTGCTCGCCGCCATTCTGTCCTGCTCCAGCGCGACGCTGCTCGCGCCTTCGGTGACGTTTGCCGAAAACGTGCTGCGCGGCTTCCTGCCCAAACTCTCCGACTGGCAGTTCCTGCGCCTGCTGCGCATCGTGGTGTTCCTGTTCGCCATGGGCGTGCTGGCGTTCGCCATCTCGTCCCAGTCCACCATCTACGGCATGGTCGAGAACGCCTACAAGGTCACTCTTGTCGCGGCGTTCACGCCGCTCGCCTTCGGCCTCTACTGGAAGCGCGCCACCACCCAGGGTGCGGCCGCAGGCATCGTGCTCGGACTCATCACGTGGATTACGTTGGAACTGGTCAATCCGGACGCGTATCTGCCGCCGCAGTTCGCCGGCCTGCTCGCGGCGATGACGGGCATGATCGCCGGATCGCTGCTGCCGCAGCGCTACGGCGTGGAACATCACCCGCATCCGAAGACCGCCTAGCTCGACCGGTCCTTCTCGGGAGAATCAGGGAATTGCGGCCGGCCTGCGTGAGGCTTCAAGCGCAAAAAGCAGCCGGCCTCACGATCGATGGGGAAACGCCGCTTGGCGTCCCAATACTATTTCTGCGATGCGTCCTGGAAGCGGAACTCTTTTACCCGCGCTTTGCAATCATCATAGGAAATGGTGACCCGCTGGCGGTGCAGCTCACCGATCGTCATTTCCGGATTGGACTGCGGCAGGCTCACGGCAGATTCCAGGCAATCCCGAAATATCTGCCTGACGACGTCGGTCATCCGTTCGCAGCTCGTGTGGTAAAGCAATGCCTTCCCTTTTCCGGGCGACGCATCGGGAATGATCACGACATGCCCGCATTTCCTTTGCAGCCTGTCGACAGCGGCAAGCTCCTTTCCGTCATCCAGGAACAGAATGTTTTCCCGAACGACCCGGCATTGTCCCTTCTGCTGCGCGCAATCTGCGGCAAAGTGAACGGAGTTCTCGACAAATTGGCTCACTTGATCCTCCAAAAGGAATTGCCATCGAGTTCATCTAATTCTCATTCTAGGCGCAGGTACCGGAGAATGCACGTGCACGCAGACTTCGCCATGTCGACATCAACGGCCAACGCGAATGATTCAATGGAAAGTTCCGCTACGAATGCCTGAACGAGAATCCTTTAACCAGGTTTCCTGCGCGTGCCCGATAGCGTAAGCGTGGCAGTTCGCCGGGTGGCGGTTATTGATCTCCATCAATGTGCAGGAGATTAACTTCTGCGACAGTGCGTTCCTACCTGTACTCTTCATCCGGCGCGTTCGCGAAAGACTCGAGTGCTTCCATGAAAAAGCTTGCAAGCCATATTTCAGCCGGCAGTGGGGCGCGCGCGCTCAAAGCCGGCGGGGCAAACAAGCCTCGCCGGGGAGAGGGGTCGGCACCGACCGATCCCGAAGTCAACCGCTGGTTCGCCGGTGCCGCTGCGACGTTTGCACCGTCGCAGTCGTCGATGATCCCCATGCTGCAGTCGGCGCAGGCGGAGCTGGGATATTTGCCGCGTGACGCGATGCGGGTCATCGCGCGCCACCTCTCGGTGCCGCCCGCGCTGGTCGAGGGCGTGGCAAGTTTTTACGCGCAGTTCCGCTACGAGGCTCCGGGCAAACATCGCGTTACGGTCTGCCGCGGCACCGCCTGCCATGTGCGCGGCAGCGGCAAACTGATGGATGAAATCGGCGCGTCCCTGGGGGTGGAGGCGGGGCGCACTACCGCCGACGGGGAATTCACGCTCGAGACCGTCGCCTGCTTCGGTGCATGCGCGCTCGCGCCGGTGGTGGTGATCGACGGCAAGGTCAGCGGCCGTGTCAGCGTGGCCTCGCTCAAGGCCGAAATCGACCAAGCCGGCACAGGTGCGCGTCCGGCGCGCGCGGCCAAGGCAAAGGCCTGAGCATGAAGCAGGCGAAGCCGGGATTCGACGCCGCGGTCGAGAGCGCAAAGTCTGAGTGGGACCGGTTGCACGCGGGCAAGCGACCGATCATCCACATCGGCAGCGCCACCTGCGGTCTTGCCGCGGGAGCCGGCGCGCTGGCCGAAGAAATCCGGCGCGAACTGCGCCGGCTCAAGGTGGACGCGGAGGTTGTGCCGGTCGGATGCATAGGCATGTGTTTCGCCGAGCCGCTGGTCGACATCGAAGTTCCCGGCTCGCCGCGCGTGTGCTACGCCGGCGTGACGACGTCCATGGTGCGCACGATACTGCGCGAACACATCGTCAAAGGGACGCCCCCCGCGAAGCTCGCGCTGGGGACGTTCGGCGACGCGGAAATCCCCGGCATTCCGCGGCTTTTCGATCACCCTTTCCTGAAGCAGCAGGTGCGCATTGCGTTGCGCAACTGCGGCCTGATCGACCCGACGCGGATGGACCATTACCTCGCGCACGCCGGGTACGAGGGGCTGCAGCGCGCGCTGGCAATGCGGCCCGAGGACGTGATCGACGAAGTCCTGCGTTCGGGGCTGCGCGGCCGCGGCGGCGGCGGGTTCCCGACGGCGCAGAAGTGGAAATTCTGCCGCGCCTCGCCCGGCTCGGAGAAGTACCTCATCTGCAATGCGGACGAGGGCGACCCCGGCGCCTTCATGGATCGCGCGGTGCTGGAGGGCGATCCGCACGCCGTGCTCGAAGGGATGTGCATCGCCGCCTACGCCATCGGCGCGAATCACGGCTACATCTATATCCGCGCCGAATATCCGCTCGCGATCGAGCGCCTGCGCGGGGCGATGGCGCAGATGCGCGCGCTGTCGCTGCTGGGCGACAACATCCTCGGCACCGGCTTCGCGTTCGACCTTGTCATCAAGGAGGGCGCCGGGGCATTCGTATGCGGCGAAGAAACCGCGCTCATCGCCAGCATCGAAGGGCGCCGCGGGATGCCGATGGCGCGCCCGCCGTTCCCCGCGGTCAAAGGCCTGTTCGGCAAGCCCACCAACATCAATAACGTCGAGACCTTCGCCAACCTGCCCGGGATCCTGCGCGAGGGCGCGGACTGGTTCGCCGCTTACGGCACCGAGAAGAGCCGCGGCACCAAGACCTTCGCCATCACCGGCAAGGTGAGCCGCCCCGGTCTGATCGAAGTCCCGATGGGCATGGCGCTGCGCGACGTGGTGTACGGGATCGGCGGCGGGATCGCCGGCGGCGGGCGGTTCAAGGCGGCGCAGACCGGCGGTCCATCCGGCGGTTGCATCCCGGCG
>Ga0194060_10002536_pt1 | contig 12988 bp, 13 predicted proteins | sample SepL225m_MetaG_FD_163427 | JGI IMG/M metagenome (GOLD analysis project Ga0194060, IMG submission 163427) | Anoxic zone freshwater microbial communities from boreal shield lake in IISD Experimental Lakes Area, Ontario, Canada - Sep2016-L222-5m | ecosystem: Environmental > Aquatic > Freshwater >... | reverse complement strand
TCCCGATGAGGCACGATATCGGGATTGGAGTAAAGAATGAATTTTTTTTATATGGTGCGGTAGCTCAGTTGGTAGAGCAAAGGACTGAAAATCCTTGTGTCGGCGGTTCAATCCCGCCCCACACCACGCAAAAGCTTGAAAATCAATGAATTATGTTGATTTTCAGGCTTTTTTATTTTGCACCTAATGCATATATAAGACTAAAAATGCACCATATTGGCGACAATTTGGCGACATTTTATTTGCCTCCTGATCAAAATTATTCCCAAAAGTAAAGTTGTGCATCGATGTGCTTCATTTAGCATTTCGTCTGTATTGGTTCGCTATTGAACTTTGTAACCAATAACACAGTATATGAATTATGCATCAAAAACAGGCCGAATTTTCGAACTAAACATCAGTTATATATTACGCACTTCTTATCGATTTGCAAATGGCGAACATCCTATTGTGCTGCGAATAAAATATCAAGGTGCAAAGAGAGATATAAATATCGGAATGTCCATTCTTGCAGAACACTGGATGTCCGGAAGTGGGTGTGTACTACCCAAAGCTAAAAAAGCAGAAGTAATTAATCAGCAGTTACAGGAAATATCATTCCATGTAAGAACGGTGTTTGATAAGCTAAAGAATATGTTCGGAGATTTTTCAATTAACGAGCTTATAGAACGCATCAAAGGGAAAGAAGAGCCTCCGGAAACATTGATGGAATACGTGAATGGAAAGCTGGAAGACTATAAAACAAGGGTAGATATAGACCTTGCCATTACCACCTATTTTAAATACAAACGCACAGCCCGTTATTTAGAACAGTATCTACTGCAAAAGCACTCGCTGAAAAATATTCCAGTGAGTCGCGTAGATCAGTCTTTTTTAGAGGGGTTCTTTAATTTTTTAAGAAGGAATAAATTGAATTCCCACAATTCATCTGTGGCGTTAATGAACTGTTTAAAAACAATTCTGCATGAACCGGTAAAAAAAGGGGTACTACGTTATAACCCATTTATATCTATGTCCCTCACACAACAACCCGTTAAGCGTGATTACCTGACTATTGAAGAGATAAAAGCAATACAGGGCCTGACCGGACTTACAGACGCAATGGAGCGAAATCGCAATATCTTCATCTTTGCATGCTTTACCGGGCTGGCATTTAGTGATATCGTTTCTCTTAAAGCAATTCATATCATCGTAGAGCCGGACGGAAGCAAGCATATTGAAAAATACCGGGAAAAGACGGGCATTCTTAGTTATGTACCGTTACTTCCTATGGCCGAGAAGATTTTACTGAAATATTCTCCTACCGGAGATTGCCGGGATTTTGTTTGGCGAATTCCCTCTAATCAAAAACTGAACTATGCTTTAAAGGAAATAGCAAGGTTAGCAGGATTGAAAAAGAACCTTTTTATGCACCTGGCTCGCCACACATTTGCCACAACGGTTACGCTTTCAAATGGTGTACCACTAGAATCTGTTGGCAAAATGATTGGCCACAGTGGAATGAAAAACCTGATGATTTATGCCAAGATCGTGAATAACAAGGTTAAAAAGGATATGGAAGGTGTGATAAAGATGTTTTAAAAAAGGTCGATACAAATATTGCCAGTAATTTAATCAGTAAGTTTAAAATATATGTCATGACAGAACAAATTATGATAACGACCTTATCTCCAAGTGATCTGGTTGGATTATTCCGGCCAATGATTAAGGAGTTGCTGCAAGAATTGCATAGTGAGAAGGAGGAAAAATTGCTATCGCCGGCGCTAACCTGTAAGATTTTTGTCCCTAACATTTCTAAAACCACCCTATCAGCCTGGACAAAAAAAGGCAAGATTATAGAGCATCGTATCGGAGGCAGGGTTTTCTACAAACTTTCAGAAGTTTTAGAGAAGAGCAAAACCTTGTTAAGATATAAGTGATTATTAGCCCATCAGTGCAAAGCGTGTTCGACTCAATGAACTTTCTTCTCCCACCTATACCCGGTTTGTGGTATTGTTTATGTTTAGTTATTTTACTATTATTACAGATTAGCTAATCTAAAACGAAACAATAAGTAGTTATAACCGCTTGTAAGTAATTAAAATTTAAGACCTAAAGAGACAGTTGTAAATAATTACAAATGATTGTTAGTAGAAATGCGCATATATTTTTGAGTTGCCTGCAAGCATATTTGACACACCCTAAAATTTGAAGTGCTACAAATCGTTGATATAAATACCAGCAGTAATAATCTTGAAGAAGTTGAAAGACTAAAGCTTGAATTCAAGGAATACCTTAGTCCGACAGTAAAAGAGGGGACCGTTATCATTGTATCTAATTTTCCACCAGTAGGAAACTTCACAGGAAATATTGACTATATTTTCTTTATAGCTGTTCAAAAAAATCAAGGCTACTTAAGGATAAATAGAAATGGAAAGAATAACAATATTGACAGCCTAATCCTTTGTGTAAAGAAAATACATGACAATGATATTTTTAAAGCAGATGATTCATTTATCTATAATAATGATGGCGACTTCGATTACAATTCCTCAATCAAAATAAATAATTACGAATTTCAAGACTACTGCGAAAAGTTTGAAAAAATTAGAAGTTCTGTAACGTACTCTATCACTTCGTCTAAAGATTTTCAATATTATAATTCAAGAATTTCTATTAACCATCCACTTACAGCAAAGTTTATAATTTGGAGTGCGGCGACACAATATTTAGAAAAATTCGGAGAAGATTATAGGATAAATAGCTTTGAGAGAGAATATTTCATCAATTACACTCACGACAACTTAGTAGAGTTTGTAAAGAATATTATTGATGAAACCGACAGGAAATCCATATACGGAATTTTGACAAAGAAAAAGCTTGACAGAATCACTACTTCTATAAAAGTAGTAGATGAGATTTACGAGAACATTGGAAATAAGTTATCAATAATATCAGGAAAAGCCGGAACAGGAAAAACCTTAACACTTACAAGAGTAATTCATAAACATGCACAAAATAATCACAACATTAGGTTTCTTACTTTCAACAACCTACTTGTTTTTGACATAAAACAATGTTTGAGAAATTTTGGATATTTCGGAGACACAAAAATAGCTATCTCAACTGTCCATCATTTTTTTTACACACTTTCCGATAAGTTGGGCATTCGTTTAATTATGAACGAATCGAGATTAAATGAACTTATGGCTATTTGCAAGTTACGGGTTGAAAAACTTGAAGAGCCATTTAAAAAGTATTTCAGTAACAATTCATTTTATAACAAAGACGAATTTTTAAAATCTCTACCAGGCTCTTTACGAAACGAAATTGACTATGATGAATTTAGAGAATTTGCTAAGTTCCTTATTGCAGAAAAAAACTTAACCGATTTTTCTCTCATTAAACAAAATTACTTAGACAGGAAAAAATCAATCCTATTACCCAATGTTGGCTCAAAGAATTTCATTGAAGATTACTATAAAGCTCTTGAGCTTATTTATATAGCTGTAACAGATAGTCAGAAATTCTATGACGAACAGAAAATTAAAAACCGCTACGACCTGCTATCTGTATTATATAACACAGATAAATTTGTTGAGGAAGGAATAAATGAAATTCCTTTTGAAAATTTTGCTGCACAAGTTAAGTCGCTAAGACGTAACACAAATTGGTCAAAATTATTAATCATTGATGAATGTCAAGATTTTCATTTTTATGAAAAGGAAATATTATACACTCTTCGGGGTTCAGAAAATCTTGTTGTTGCCAGCGGAGGTAAAGAACAATTAATAAGACACTCAAAGATGTTAGATTGGAGCGTTTCACAAAGCAAAAAAATATCCCATCAAACATTTTCACTAACAAGTGGTTCTTATCGTCAAAAGCAAAACATAATCACATTTGTCAATAAATTTTCAGAATTATTTGGATTGGGTTTGGGTTTGAAGAGTGTTAGTGAAAGTAAAGGGTTGGGCAAAGTAATTATTGATACAAGACCCAAAAAAGAGATGGTTAATGAAGAAATTGCAATTGAATTAAAAAACAATGGCGAGATAAATAAGTGTTCAGGATATGAAAGCGTAACGTTTCTAATTCCATCAAAAAATTACACCCATAAAACTATATCAGAAGGTTTCGTTGTCAATGAAAAAGATTATGTTTCAAAAACAGACGTTTCAACGAATAGGAAAACCTTAAATCTTGAAGTATTAGACCGTTGCGGCTATTTTAGTTGGGATGGCGTTTCAGAAAACAAATCAAAACTAAAAATACCATTCCAATCAGAAACCAGAATTATCCATTATGAATCATGTAGAGGTTTAGAATCATGGTCTGTGGGTTGCATGAGCATTGACGAATATTTTAATTTCAAACGAACTACAACTGAGGCGGAAAATCATCTTGCAGATGACCTCTATTTAACAGAGGATGAAAGAAGAGATAAATATGCTGCTATATGGTGCCTAATGGCATTTACAAGACCTATTGACACACTCTACATTCACATAGAAAAAGCAGATTCTGAAATTGCAAAAAAAATTATAGATACTGCTAAAAAATGTGAGGGTGTGACAATCTACTAAAGAATGCCAGTAGGCAACAAAAGGTTTGCCGCAAGGCTGGCGGACGGAATAACAATCGGCTGTTGTACTACTATCAACTAATATCGGGCTTGACCGAATTCTATTTGGCTTTTAGTTGTTAACTTCAACTTCAGTTTTTCAATCGGCTTCAGTTGCCGGGCGGACACAGCAACAATTCCAGACCTGCGGCAAGCCTCGAACGTAAGCGTCAATTGCAATGCGACATCATATATTTATTTAGCAAAATAAACTATCGAATAAGAATATATTTCATCATGGATAAAAACTTAGTTTTAAACTGGTCTGACTTTATTAACATTACGGATTTAACATACAACGAAAAGGGTGAAGGTGGAGTTTATTTATGGGGATTCACTATTGAAAATACGTTTGTCCCCTATTATATTGGTATTACAGATAATATAATTTACAGAATACATGAACATTTAAATTTAATTATTGGAGGGCGCTATACCATTTATCACCATGATTCCTTAGTAAACTTTAAAGGATTTAAAAAGCAGGGAGTACAGGAAGATAAAAGCCAAGGAATTATTTATTCGCCAGATTGGCCTAAGGGTTACAAGCATTTTATAGATATTAGAAAAATGCTACAACCACACATTGACTATATGATTGACAGGTTTACTTTTTCCTTTGCAAAGGTGGACCAACAACAAATAACCTCCAATAATCTGGAGGACATCGAAAAAATATGTATTGCTCAAATTGGAATAGAAAACCTGGCGAATCAGAGAGGTGGGTACTCTGACAAATTTATAATTCAACACATAGGGAATCCTAATATAACAAAACTGGTAAAAAGCAACAGCCGCTAATACAGTATTGCCGCAATTGGGGCTTGATTCAGTAACTTATAGAGCATTAGAATTTAACAATAAACAATTTAGCAATGTATACTGAAACCTACTTGACAGACCCAGGATTACTACAAAAGAAAATAAAAAATTTACATATAAAAAGAAGAAAAGGCAAATTAGACAAACCTCGAGTTAATCAACTGACCGAAAAGCAAAGAAAAATAGTTCATGCAAAAACAAATGGACGTTGTCATTTCTGTGGTATTAAAGTTCCTATTGATAAATTTCAAGCAGATCATGTTGTTTGTCACGTAAGGGGAGGTGATCATACAGAAGATAATTACCTTCCCTCTTGTTTTATTTGCAATAATTATCGCTGGCATTATCTTCCTAGAGAATTACAAATAATTCTTAAAATGGGTGTTTGGGCAAGAACACAAGTTGAAAATCAAACTATTATTGGAATAGAAATCGCAAATAAATTTTCAAAAAAGGAAAGTAGTAGAATTAAACGTAAAAGTAAATAAAAAGAAGCCGCTAACACTGTATTTGCAAAAGAGGGCGGACACAGCAACAATACCCGTACTTCGGCAAGTCATGGACGCCGGATACTGCTACCTTAAAACTGACTTTAAAAAATTAACTTGCACAAACAGCAAATAAAACTCTATGGACTACATTTCAACTACAGCACTTGCAAATGAACTTGACATCAAACCTGCTGAACTGTTTGACAAACTCAAAGGACTTGGTTGGATTGAGAAGAAAAATGACAAATGGACTTTGACTGAAGTTGGAAAACAGAAAGGAGGACAAACAAGAACAAACCCAAGGTTCGGAGAGTTTGTAGTGTGGCCTGAAAATATTTCACTTAACAGTGGACAACCCCAAACAGACGCACCAAAATTTTTAAGTTCAACGGCACTTAGCAAACACTTTGATGTTTCAGCCCAGCGGATTAACTTAATACTTTCTGAATTAGGTTTTATTGAAAAAGATGTTGCAGGTTGGGAAATAACAAAGTTGGGTAAAAGTATTGGCGGTAGACAGCGTGAGCATGAAACATCAGGTAACTACTTTGTGATTTGGCCAGCGACAATATTACAAAACAAAAGATTATTAGAATTCTTTGGAGAAGCACCGGCAGAACCAAAAGCGGAAACAAAACCCGCAATGACAGTTTCGCCTACCGTTCCTTCTACCCCTGCTACTTCCGAGGCAGTTTACATTGACACTTTTAGGGAGAAGTTTCCTCCAAAACACAGAACTTTTGACGGACATTACGTAAGGTCAATTTCTGAAATGATTATTGACAATTTTCTTTACATTAATGGAATCGTCCATGCCTATGAAAGAAAACTTCCAATTGAAGAAGACGTGTATTGTGACTTTTACATTCCATCAGGCAACAACAGACCGCAAGTTTATATTGAGTTTTGGGGAATTCAAGACGACCCAAAATATTTAGAACGAAAGAAAAAGAAAATTGAAATATATAAAAAGTATGAGTTTCCACTCATTGAATTATCCAGTTCGGAAATAAATAATTTGGAAGAAGTGCTGACAAGAAAATTAATTCAACACAAAATAAGTTTAAAGTAAATCATGGAGAAGTTAAACGGCTTTGAACAATCTGCATCAGAGCTGGCTTTTTTTATCCTCCAGAAAAAAACAATAAGGTAACTGGTATACCCCTTAGCTTTAACATTTTATTGTCTCGTCCTAGAATAGGTTGACTACAAAATCAAGCAAAATTGATTTATTAGATTAACTGCCAACTATCCGTTCGCCTCCCCAAACCCTTCCGGCACATACGCCACTCTAGCAAAATTCTTTGTAACCAACTCGGTAGCCGCAGTTTTACCACTTTGAAATTTTAGAATCTTGTGACGCCAGATTTCATTCTTTCTGTAGTAGGCACTATCGATCTGTAAGAACTGGTGATCTCTTTCTTCCACATGGTAGGCATAATCAAGTTCCTGACTAATGCGCAGTTCTCCTTCTAAACATTTTTCTGTGAACCAAAGATTTATTTGAAAAGTATGCGGGGTATTGTTCTTTACCTGGTAATCGCGGTAATTATAAAATACTGTGGCCCCACTACCGAAGGGCAACACTCGGCCATCGTCGGGGAAGGGATCGAATGAATGGTGGTATCGTTCGGTAACGGTTAACGGACTATGCAGTACTAACCAGTGTATCAGGTTCGAAATTTGGCAGATACCCCCACCGATGCCCGCCCTGGCTTCTCCAAAGCTTAACTCCATACCCAATAAATAACCCTTGCGTTTGGTGGGCCGGCCTACCAGTTTACAAAAAGAAAACGTTTCGCCAGGTTTTATCAGTATGCCATTGATCTTTGCAGCGGCTATTTTAAGGTTAGTAACCTTATTGATCTGCAGTTGTTCATGATTTTCGCCCAACTTTTTCAGCAATACCGATTGGTGCTTCTTTATCCTAAAATCAAGCTTATTGGCCAAACGGGTGGAAGCATATTTCTCCTTACCCAAATACCAGTTCAATTGCCGCTGTAACCGTTTTGTCCAAACCGATAAAAAATATAAAAACGGGTGGCGTTGACTTAATAATTTTGGGGGAGGGGAGTGCACTGGGTGTGGTTGATTTGGCGGGTATTATAATGTTTAGATTAAAGGAACGAAATTTTGATGAAATGAAATGCTAAAAGGAGATTAGGAATCGTTGTTGTAATCTAATGCTTATCCCGATAGTAAATTGTGCCTAACATTTCTAAAACCACCCTATCAGCCTGGACAAAACAAGGGAGGATAATAGAGCATCGTATCGGAGGCAGGATTTTCTACAAACTTTCAGAAATTTTAGAGAAGAGCAAAACCTTGTTAAGATATAAGTGACTTTCGTACTACAGCCCCAAAACTTCCACCTAATTTGGGTTTGGCAGGCCTTTACTTGATTAACTTGTAAATGCATTAAACTAGCTCTTCATTGCAAAGCGTGTTCTAGATTATCAACCTTCTTTTCCCCCTATACCCTGTTTGTGGTATTGTTTATGTGTAGTTATTTTACTACTATTACAGACTAGCTAATCTAACAAGAAAATTTAAATAGTTGTAATCGACTGTCAACAATTAAAATTTAAGGTCAAAAGAGAAAGTGATAAATAATTACAACTAATTGTTAATAGGAAGGTTCTTATATTTTTGAGTTAGCAGCAAGCATAAACAGACACATCACAGACGACAAAAAATAAAAATATGTCAGGAATTAGATTATACAGTTTTAGAGAAGGCGACCGTTCAGAATACTTAGCCAATTATTTATTATCGGGCTTAGGTCTGGTAACCGTTGTTCCAAGACAAGAAGACATCGGATTTGACTTCTATTGTCAATTGGCAGACCAAGAGAAAGGAAATTTAACTTTTGGATATCCATTTATTGTTCAAGTAAAATCGGACGGCATTGATGAAATTTCATATGGTAGCTCCAAAATGAGTGAATGGAAACGAGAGCATATTGAATGGTTATTTAGACTTGAACTTCCATTTCTTATTGGTATTGTCAATAAGAAACAAATGCAAATTGACATCTATAATTGTTCAACATTGAGATTTCTGTTTGTTGAAAACCCTAACCCGTCAGTGATTGAATTTAAACCAAGAATACCTCAAGCGACATCTGACATTGGGAAACCGCACCGCGAAGCTCTACAAAATTGGACTGACACAGACAAAGGAGATGGACATAAATACACAATTGATATAGGAAACCCACTTGTATCAATTACTAATGACGACATTTACAATCACCAAGTATTAGCTCATAAAAAGCACATTCTTAGAAATGTCGTTGTGATGGAACAAAACAACATACTTTATAGAAAACTGACACTTCCTCATTTTCATTGGGCATTAAATATTGACACGGACAAAGGATTTATAGCAGCGTGGTATTATGGGACAACTAATAATCCTGCGGTATTGACTAATCATTACAGAACATTAGGACCAGGACTTATTTCGTTAGCTATAAATCTTCGTGCTAACGGACAAGAAGAATTGCTTAAGCAACTAATTCCGATTTTAAGGGAATTGCCTAAAGACATAATACCCCAAGGCATAATAGACAAAAATCCAGACTTCTTTGACAGTGGTAACGAGACCCAATAGCCGAAGAATGCCAACTGCTAACACGGGTTTTGCGTCAGGCGGGTTGACGTGCAAACTTGGAGCTTTGTGCTTCTATTCAAGTTCAGTGCTGGTTGACAGTTATGTGCTCCGAAACCCGCCCGAACGCAAAGCCCGAAAACATTAACTGCAAGCCTGGCGAACAGCTTTTATGCTTCAAAGTTCCCGCAATTGAAACTGACTCAATAAATCTTCATAGATTCATCGCTTTTGACCTACTTTCACTGAAATAATTTTTATGACAGGCTTCTGGATTGTAATTGGTTTTATTGCTTATCTGAAATTAAGTAAGCCTATTATAAAACTGCTGCACTTAAAATCATCTTATAAAAAGGATATTATTTATACTTTTTCTGGGATTTTAGTAGCCGGAATCCTATTGTTTATAGATTACTCAAGCACTTCAAAAAGCACTCTCATTGTAATTGTATTTTACCTTTTTGTACTCTTTTCGCAAATTATCTATTGGTATTTCAAAAAGCCTCTACCCACTAAAGTTCAAAAATAATTAGTCACTAAAAGGCCTGCAGTTAAATCAGGTTTGGTGCAAGCCTAACTATTTTATAACTTGTAACAACATTTAACTAGCCGGCCTGACACTAAGCCCTGTTCGTTGTGCGTCACCATCATCAAAAATGTAGATTAAAGTATAATTTGTCATTCGTAATTTTTGCCTTAACTATGCACATTACAATTTTAAATAAAACATTTCGTTTTCTCTCTTTTATGTTTTTTTTATTTAGTACTCACAATTCCTATAGCGATTGGTTCGGCTTTTTCTATTTGTTTATGTACCCATTCTTTTTTTTTCAGACAATAGGATTTTTTATTTTACATAAAAAAACCTTCAATAAAGACCACCCTTTTTTTAAAATTGTACGTTTAAGAAAATATGCTCTTATTCTCTCAGTTTTACCATTATCAATATCGATATTAAGCTTCCTAATATTTGGAAGCAATGGAAAGGCTGAATGGTTTTTAGTTCCACATGATACAGGTTTTGGATTAATCTGTATTTTAAACTGTATTTTTTCCAGTCTTTTACAAAAAGAAATTAAAAAATTTCAAAATAGCTGGGCGCAGCTTCCAATTGATCAACATTCAAAGTAAAAATAAAAAAAAGGCGAACGCAAAACATGGGTATTTGCAAAAGCTGGGCGGACGGAAGCCGTGTTTCAACTTATGTTTTTCAATTTGGCTTCATATCGGGCAGGACGTTATTAATTTAACCATGTGCAAACCATCAACTTTTATTTATAAATTTAGCTTCAGGTAGCCGGGCGGACGGAAGTCTATTTCCCAGCCTTCGCAAATACCTGCTCGTTGGGCGTAATATTATGAGACCATTCACTAACGACATTCCTTTTTTTGACTTGAAAGAAAAATTGGGGCAAAAAATTACTGATCATTTAGTCGGACTCGACAGAACAAAAAAAAATGACAAACAAAAAATTTTAGAACTCTGCCATATAGGAAAATTATTGGCGACTTACTATGCCGATTTTGACATCATTGAAGTTCGTGAAAAGCCGGACTTTTTAATTTCCAATGGACAAATAACAATAGGACTCGAACACGAAGTAATTTTAGATTCTAAATCAAAAGAGAAAGAAGGCTTCTACGAAAACATTTGTGAAAAAGTTGAAGCTATACTTAGAGAGGAATCTGATTTACCAAACTTTCTTGTGAATCTATATTTAAAGGAAAACATCAGTTTAAAACTTCAAGACAAAAATTTCATTTTTGAAAAGTTTTCTGACATAGTTCGACAAATTGTTTTGACTGGTGAAATGCAAGAAAATGAATTTGTCGAAAGAGCTATAAAAATGAAGCACTCAGGAAAGAGTGTTAATCCAAATTTTGGTGCATACTGGCAGAAATCGATAACAGAAAATCTGATTACATAATTCATTGAAAAAAAGGAAAGCAAAATAGATGTTTATAGACAAACTTCAGTGCCGAAACAGTGGTTAGTTTTAATAATTGGCAGCAATGGACAAAGTTCATTTGAGGTTAATACTCTTTTTAAAGTTGACATAAAAACTAAGTTTGACAAAGTATTTTTATATGAAGACTTTGATAATAAACTATACGAATTAAAATAAATCACTATCATCTAAAAGCAATGATATGTCAGAAGAATTTGACCATAAAAGCAATGTAGAAGAACTTCTTCGTGGAGCCTGCGATTTTCAGGCTGACGCTACCCTTGCAAGAGAAGCAACAAAGGAAGAATACAGAAAAAAAGAGCCAAACGGTCATAATACATTTAGGATAACTCTTGACGGTTTGATTGTTAGAGTATCATCTCAACTTGCAAACAAAATAGAAACACCAACTGAAAAAATATCTTACCAAATTGGGCTGGCAATCTCATTTATTAGAACACACTTTTTAATAAATGATATGATTATGTACGGCGACTTAATTGAAGCTTTTACATTGATTAGAAAAAATTTCGAATCGGTTACACGACTTCACGAAATTGACAACAACCCATTGCAGAAACTTCTAAAAAAGACACCGAACGTAATAAACATTTTTAAAGAAGGCGGGAAACAACTTTATCCAACTCTTTCCGAAATTGCACATTTCGGGACACCGAGAGTAGCTGAACTTTTGACAGTGAATTCACACGAAGATGGAAGAGTTGGACCAAGTTTACATCCTGCTTATAATGTTGATGCATTGGCTTGCTATGATAGACACGCTTTTGTCTCAATTTACTTTGTCTTTTGGCTTATGCAATTTTTAAAATCAGTCTATGGCGACAAATACGACTTAGATAAAGACGAAGCTACATTTGTAATTATGACTAGAATTGCTGAAGAAAATGGAATAATTCAGCGTAAGGAATAAAATACTACGCCCAACAAAAGTATTGCAGCAATTGGGGCTGGACGGAAGCCCAATCAGCAGCATTGCATATCCAAGCTTTATATCCGGCTGACGGAATTCTACCGGTCATTAATTCTAAACTTCAACTTTTGTTTATTAATTTAGCTTCAGTACCGGGCAGACAGTTGGTCATCCAAGGAATTCCGAGCCATTGCAGAAAATCACATATTTTCTAAATTAACTAACTCTTCAGTCCATGTCAAAACATTATCAGGAAATCGTTGACGAAGTATTCGGCTCTATGTATACCCATAGAACACTACGAACATTATTTGACCCAGGCTCTAATGAATGGAATGAAACAACTATTGAAAATAAAATAACTATCCTAAAAACGATTTTAGCGAGTAATAAAATTTCACTTGATCAAATTTTAAGGGGGTACAAGCATTATTATACCCACGAGCTTACAAATAAAGGACATGTGTTAAACTCATTGCAAGATGGGTTAAGTATTTTACTGAATTATACGTTGAAATAATTTTCCAAAGGGCTTACGCTCTCCCAATGCAAAAAAGATGAACGGCAGAATACAAGGAAC
>Ga0194060_10002535_pt1 | contig 12994 bp, 10 predicted proteins | sample SepL225m_MetaG_FD_163427 | JGI IMG/M metagenome (GOLD analysis project Ga0194060, IMG submission 163427) | Anoxic zone freshwater microbial communities from boreal shield lake in IISD Experimental Lakes Area, Ontario, Canada - Sep2016-L222-5m | ecosystem: Environmental > Aquatic > Freshwater >... | reverse complement strand
CCCTTGGCGAATGCGTCGACCACCGTGCCGGGAATGATATTCAGCAGGAAATCCGTCGTGCTTTGCATCTGCCCGGGTTTCGCATATGCGGCGATGCCCCTGGTGTCGAGCGTGGCGGGATCGATGTTCATGCCTGCGCCCGGCTGCACCACGTTCACGATCGTCAGCCCGACGATCAGGGCGATGGAACTGACTATTTCGAAATAGAGCAGCGCGTAGCCCCCGGTCTTGCCCACCTTCTTCATGTCCTCCATCCCGGCGATGCCGACGACGACGGTGCAGAAGATGATCGGCGCGATGATCATCTTGATCAGCTTGATGAATCCGTCGCCCAGCGGCTTCATCGCCGCGCCCGTCTCGGGATAGAAATGTCCGAGCGCGACCCCGATCACGATGGCGGTGATGACCTGGAAATACAGTGACCGGTAGAGTGGCTTGCCCGCTGCTTTCATTTTGTTTCCTCCTTGCGAACTCGGAAAATGGTTCGTTGTCGTGTCACCCGGCGCTGCGCGCCGCGCTCAATCCGAAGGCAGGCCCTGCACCCGGAACAGCTCTTCCAGATGCGGACTCATCGGCAGATTGAGGCGTTCTCCCGAAGGCAGCGGCCGCTTGAACCAGTGGTCGTAGATCGCGACGATTTCGCGGTTGCCCGTCAGGTGGTGAAAAGCGCGCCCCACCACTTCGGCAAATTCCGGGTCGTTCCGGCGAAACACCAGCGCATAATCGGCATAGGTAAGAAACTCCCCGACGACGCGGAATTCGGATGCCGATTTCGTTTCCGCCATCAAACCGTAGAGCTGCACGTCGTCGTGCGCGAACGCGTCGGCCTTGCCCGCAACCACCGCCTGAAACGACTCCTGGTGATCGCCGGCGTAGACAAACTTGATGTTCAGCTTCTGCCTCTCGACGATTTTCGGTATCTCCGCCTCATGCACGGTTCCGCGCGTGAGCACGATCGTCTTGCCCTGAAGGTCGCGCAGATGCAGAATCCGGCTTCCCCGGCGCACCAGGAGCTTGGTGCCGGTGACGAAAACCGTCGGCGAGAACGCAACCGTCTTGCGGCGTTCGGCGGTGTTATGGGTCGAACCGCACTCGATGTCGATCTCTCCCGAGCTGACCAGATCGAGCCGGTTCTCCGGCGTCACCGGACGGTAGGCGACCCGGATGTCCTTGCGCAGTTCGGCATTGATTTCCTCGACCACGACCTCGCACAGATCGAGCGAGTAGCCAACCGGCTTTCCGCTCCTGTCGAGAAACGCGAACGGCGGCGAGTTCTGGCGATGACCGATGACGATGGTGCCGCTGTCGTTGATCTTCTTGAGCGTGCCGGAATAGGGATAGACGTAGGCCGTGGCGCGCTGCTGCGCCACGGCCGATTGCGCCAGGCACACTGAAAACGGCAGGGGCAAAGACCAAGCTAAGGCCACGCCGACAGCCGCTTTGGCGAACCGGGACAAGTACGGCGACAAGCCGCCTGCCGCGATCGGCGCGGCCGCTGCGCAGGGATGCGGGTTCATGCGGGACTCCTCCTGCCGTCTGGACCCGACGCTTCGGGCGCCGCGGTCAGGCCCCATGATATTCGTTCTTGTCAGGTTTGGCCACGCGCGAGCCGCTTCTCGATCTGCGCGCGCCACTCGGGCGACAGTTCCGGGACTTCCAGAGCGCGCGCCAATGTCGTTCGCGCAGCGAACTTGTCTCCCCGATTCATATAGGCTTCGAAAAGAGCCTTGATCGCCACGCTTGCGTAGCCTCGCCCGGAAACTTCCACGGGGTCGCCCGCTTCGATTGCGCCTTCACGCAGCACCTTCAGGTAGAAGCCGGTGCGCGCCGATTGGGAAAACATGGCCGGCATCTTCTCGTCCCCGAGGCGTATCCCAAGCTTGAAACAGGGCACCCTGGGCTGGGTGATCACAAACAGGGCGCTCCCGATCTGCAGGCGGTCGCCGACGCAGCATTCGGTTTCGTCGAGGCCGGCGATGGTAAGGTTCTCGCCGAACTGGCCATAATCCATTTGTTCCCGATTCAGGGCCGTGCGCCAGTAAGCATAGTGATCGAGCGAATAGGCATACACCGCCTTGTGCTCACCGCCGTGGTTGTCCAGGTCCGCCTGGCCATCGCCCGCCAGATTGTGCCGCTCGACGCGCACGGGACCGGTCACCGCTTGCTTGAAGATGCCCGTCTTTACTGGCCCGTCGCCGTATTGCACCTCGATCGGCCGGGAGACATTCACCGACCTCAGTATCATGGACATCGCTCAGGCCTTCGTGCAGACAAGGAGGATTGAACCGCGAAATTACTCTCAATAGAGCGGAAAAACAACGGCTGCGGGCGGCATAGGAAATATCGGGGCCGGAATTCTGCTTCGCTTGTCGCCGAAACTGCCCGATTCCGTTTGCAGGCAACCGTTGAAGGCTGGCATGAGGTGTGATGGCCTTGCACGAGATTAGCGATAAGGTAGAATCAGCCGCCTGGCGCGCCTCTCGGCGCGTTTCTCATAGTCTGGAGACAAACATGCTGCCGAAAACACTCTGCTTTTCTGCCGCCGCGCTGGCGTTCATGTCCTCGGCCTATCCGCAGGGCGCGGTGCCACCCGCGGCCCCGGGCGCCGCGCAGGTTCCGCAACCGGCGGTCGCACCGACTGGAATCGGCGCCTCCCCGCAGAATGCCGCCCAGACTGATGAGGCGATCCGGAGCAATCCGGATCCGGCGCTGCAGCGGTTCAATCGCGGATTTGACCGGAACAGCGACAGCCTCGCCTCTCCGATCATGAACATGGACATCAAGGGAGCCGGAATTTCGCTTCCGACATGCGTTGCCGAGGCCAAAGAAGGAAAGAGCTGCGACTAAACCGCCCGGGACGAACGTCCGCGCCTGCTGCTCTGGTGCAAACCGCTCCAGGACGGATATCCAGAAAGTCAGTTGGTAATCGCGACTCCGCCCATTTCGAGCAGCAGCACCGCTTCTCCGTCCTTGGGCGCCGGCCCGAGGCGATGCCTCAGGGGCCGCCCGGCGGTGAACGGATCGTCGGCCGAAAACAGGATATCGGCGACGGCACCGTGCCCGGGCACGCGCAGGTCCTTGTTCTCCCAATCGGCGTGGTAGCAGAATATGACCAGGGTTTCGCCGTTGGGGAGCGCAGCGCAGCGCACCAGGGTCCGGTCCTGCACGATATCGAGCACGCCGCGTATGCCCTGCTCCGGCTCTGCCGCGTAGGCAAATTCCACATAGGTCGCGCCGCAAGGCGGCGCTGCGGCAATCCAGAGTATGTCCCCGTCGTCCTCCACCGTCGGCCGCGACAGATAGTCCGTAGGGAAGGCGATCCAGGCCACACGCGCGGCCCTGCCGCTGCCGCGCGCGGGCGTCGCCGCGCGGCGCCACTTGAATCCGGAGCGGTCGCGCAGCGCCGCAGGCGCACCCTCGGCGCTGCTGTGCGCGCTGCGGCACATGCCGGATTTGTTGAAGCGGTATTCCTCCGCACCCGCGTTGGAGCGCGTGGCCAAATGGAAATCGCCCAGGCGCGTGGTCGATGCGCGCCAGATGTCCGATACGTAGCCGTCGGGGCGCCTGATCCCAAAGCTTAAATCGAGCACAAAATTGGACATGATCGAGCGCGAATTATCGGTCTATTTCCTGCAAGAACAAAATTTGCCCGTTCAAGCCCGTTTGCGCGCGCGTGCCGCTTCCCGCCTAATCTTCGAATTTCAGGGTGCCGGGAAAACCGGCGGCCGCATCGTCCCCGGCGAGTCCGTGCACGCCGGCGCCGAGCAGGCGTATCGGCCTGCTCCCGGCATCGGTGCGCGCCAGCAGCGTCAATGCGCGCGCCGCGATCTCGCCGGGATCGCGCGTGGGCGCGGCCGCGGTGTGGCTGCGCGTGACAGTGGTGAAATCGGCGTAACGAACCTTGATCGTCACCGTGCGCGCGAGCAAGGCCTTGCGCCCCAGCCAGGCTGCGGCCTGGCGCGCCATGCGCTCGATTTCGGCGCGGATCGCATCCAGGGCCAGCAGATCCTCGTCGTAGGTGTTCTCGCTGCTCGACGATTTGTGCGGCCGGTCCGGCACCACCGGGCGGGGGTCGTCGCCCAGCGCCAGGCGCTGCAGAACCCCGGCCAGGCTGCCGACCGCTCGCCGCAGCAACTCGGGGTCCGCTGCGCGCACCTCGACCAGCCGCGTTATGCCGATTTTTCGCAGCTTGCCCGCGGTTACCGGCCCTACGCCCCAGAGCGCGTCCACGGGCAACTGCTGCAAAAAGGCTTCGACCCGGGCGGGCGAGATCACGGTCAGCCCGTCCGGCTTCTGCCATCCGGAGGCGATCTTGGCGAGGAACTTGTTCGGCGCAACGCCCGCCGACGCCGTCAGGCGCGTGTCCTCGAGGATGCGCTGCTTCAGCCGCTTCGCCACCGCCGTGGCCACGGGGTCGCCCCAGAGGTTGTCGGTGACGTCCAGGTAGGCCTCGTCCAGCGACAGCGGCTCGACCAGGGGGGTGCAGGAGCGAAAGATGTCGAGTATCTGCCGCGAAGCGGCGCGATAGCGCTGGAAGTCGGCGCGAACGACGACCAGTCCGGGACACAGGCGCAGCGCCCGCGCCATGGGCATGGCGGAGCGCACGCCGAATGCCCGCGCTTCGTAGCTCGATGCCGCCACCACCCCGCGCGAGCCGGGCTGGCCGCCCACGGCCACGGGCCTGCCGCGCAGTGCGGCGTCGTCGCGCTGCTCCACCGACGCATAGAACGCGTCCATGTCCACATGGATGATGCGGCGGACGCTCGCTGTCATTGTTTGCCTGTGTGCCCGTGCAGGGTCGGTCAATTGAAAAAGGGGGCCTGGCCCCCTTTTTCAAAACACTAACACAAGTTTGGCGGCTACAGAAACGGCTCGGCGCGTTTCAGCAGTTCTTCCAGTCCCGGCTCCTTCGGGTTGCGCGGCTTGCCCGGATGAATGATGGACACCTGGCAGCTCTCCGCCGCCTCCACCAGCTGCGCATAAGTGCCGGCGTTGATGTCGGCGATGTAGGCCTGCTTGTTGCCGTCGTAGCCGAACATTTTCGGATTGAGCGTGGTGCATTCGTTGCAGGTCGAGCAGCGCGGCGTTTCGATGTAGGCTTCGTCGGGCGAGCGCTGCGGCTCCTCTTCCGCCGCGACAGGTGCTCCGGCAGCAGACGCCGCGGTTGCAGCTGCCGTCGCCGCGACCGCAGGCGCCAGCGGCTTGTGCGCCTCGGCTTCCTGCTGCATCCGCTCTTCCCAGGCTTTCCTTTCGCGCGCGAGCAGCTTTTCCGCGTGCGAATTGTGCACCCCGCCCAGTTCCTGCAGGCTGTGCCACATCTCGCGGCAACGGCGCGCTTCCCGGATCAGCCGCTCGTCCACGATCACCTTCTGCAGCACGTTGTCGGCGTCGACCATCAGCAGGCTCGGCACCTTGTCCGGCAGGCCTTTACGTTCGCGCGACAGCGATTCGTCCACCGCGATCATGCTGCCGTTCCACTTCGATCGCGGAACGCGCGCCAGGTGCCTGGCATAGCGGTGGTCGCTGGCGACGAAGTCGACCAGGGTGAAAGCCAGGTCTTCCGACACCCGCTGGTGCTGTTCGTCTTCGTAGGTGAAACCCTGGATCGGCCAGTCGAGGTCCACCTGTGAATTGGCCTCCAGATAGAAACGCGACGCCCAGTTCGCGCCCGCGGACGGATCGTAGGTAAACGCCGGGAAGGCGCGTGACTCCATCGCCGCCGCCGCCATGAGATAGGGCGGCAAACCGGAGGCGGTTGCGCTGGCGCCGGAAAACACGCTGAACAGCGCCGGCCCGCGATACGTCAGGCCGCGCAGCATGCGCTCGCGGAACCGGAACAGGTTGGAACTGGCCGATTGCAGCACGTAGACTTCGTTGAGCCCGATCGCCATGTTGGCAATCTGCCTCGCGCGCATGCCGGCGGTGAGGCTGCCTTCGCCGTTGGTCGACAGCTCCAGAATGTCGTCGATCTGCAGCAGCACCTTGATCGGCAGGCCCGAGGACAGTATCTCCATCAGCTGGGAGTGCTCGACCGCCTGCATTTTCCCGGCGTTGACGCAGACCATGTAGTCGGGAAACGGGGCCAGGTCCTGCGGGTCGAGCCCGTTCGCGCCGAACTGCTCGAACAGGGCATCGTGCTTGGATTCGCTGTACTGCCCGTCGATCTCGAGTTCGGCGATGGCGATGGCGCGGGCGAGTTCGATCAGCCTGGGCATGCGCTCGCGGAACGCGGCGAGCGCATCGGCGCAGCTGTCAAAGAGGAAGGAATAGGGCTTTGCGCTCCCGCTCTTCTTCGCCGCCGGCGCAGTCCCGGGAAAGAATTGCTGCGTGTTCAATACCTCTAGCAGTTCGCGGATGCGCTTGCGCCGGCTTTCCGGAAATTCGTCTTTCGGCAGCGCCCTGGAGAGCAGGCGCGACATCGCATCGAAGTCGAACGCATTGCCAAAACCGGTCCCCACGGCGGCTTTCAGGTGTTTGGCGCTGCGTCCCGCTTCGGACCGCTCGAAGTCGGCCTTGAGGATATCCGACAGTTTCAGCACCAGCCGGTCGAGATCCTTGCGCAGCCCTTCGGCCTTCTGCCTTTGCACCGCAGCCCACCCGTGCTGCAGCAGGCGCGCGGGCAGGGCCGCATCGCAATCCGCCACTTCGCCGTCGGTTTTTATCGCGGCGCGCGTGCGCCGCAGGCTGTCTTCGAGCGTCTTGTCCGCGCCCGCCTTATCACGGCCTTTGCCCGGGCGGCCCGCCGCCTTGTCCCACAGCGCCGAGAAAGACCCGGTTGCGCCGCCGCCGGCAAGCGCGCGCATCTCCTGCTCCAGGCGCAGCACATGTTTTCTGATGCGCTCGCCGTCGCTGCCGCGGGCGACGGATCCGAGTGCGCCGTCGATGAGCCCGGACAGCGACTGCGCGCACAGGCTGTCGGCGCGGCCGGCAACCAGCACCAGCGGAAAATCATATCGCAACTGGGTGAGGTCCCGGTATCCGGCGAACAGTGCCGGGCGCAGGCCCAGTCCATCGACCGCGTCCAGGTGCTCGCTCGGCCGCCTGCCGGTCAGAAAAAAAGCAACGTGCGCTTGAGTATCCGCTTCCATGTCTTTATCAACCTGCTTTTGCTGGTGGTGTATTTCGAAGCCGGCGCGCGCAGTGTTCTCCACGCGGGCCGGCGCCTTACGCTACCTTCCGTTCCGCGCCCTGCGGCCAGACCGTGTACTTGTCCAGTTCCGCGTTGAGTCCCGCCCGCGTCAGGTCGGGCGTGCGCAGCTTGTCCGACAACCGCAGGTCCTCGTAGCAGGGAACCGCCGGATTGCGATACAGGATCCCGACCGGAATCGTATCGTGGCCGGAGGCGATCTCGCGCGCCCGGTCGATGTTCGACGGATCGTGCTCCAGCTGGTTCTTGTACACCCGGGACAATCCGGCGCTGAACTGCAGGCCGTCGGCGTGGTTGAGCAACTGCACTTTATTGGGATCGTGCATCCATGGGTCGAGCGCCTTGGGCAGCCACTCTGGGCAGCGCTGGATGATGCGCACGAACGACAGCCCGCGGTGGTGGTAGGCGGCCTTGACGATGTCGAACAGCACCTCCGGAATCCAGTCGGCCGCCTGCGCGACGAAGGAAACGTTCTGCACGCCCAGTGTCACCGTCAGCGGATTCAGCGCTTCGAGATAGCTGCCCTTCGGGGTGGTATTGCTCTTGGTGCCGATCGGCGAGGTCGGCGAAGCCTGCTTCTTGGTCAGGCCGTAGATCTGGTTGTCGTGCAGGAACACGGTGATGTTCATGTTGTAGCGGATGGCGTGGATCCAGTGCGCCGCGCCGATGCTGGTGCAGTCGCCGTCGCCGGTATTCACGAACACGGTCAGGTCCGGCCGCGACATCTTCACCCCTTCGGCCACCGGCAGCGCGCGCCCGTGGATGCCGTGGAAGCCGTAGGTCTTCATGTAATGCGGAAAGCGGCTGGAGCAGCCGATCCCGGAAACGAACACCGTTTTCTCCGGCCGCAGGCTTTCGTCGCGGCACAGGCGCTGCACCGCCGCGAGTATGGCGTTGTCGCCGCAGCCGGTGCACCAGCGCGGCACGCCGCTCTGATAGTCTTCGAGTTCGAAGTGCTCGTCGCACATCTCCAGCAGGCACGAGGTGGCGGACTTCATGTCGGACATCATGTTCATGTTCTTTTCACCTTTCTTTGCTTTTGCATGCGCTTTTATTTTTTCAGTTTTTCCAGCATCACCCGGCGAATTGTGCCCGGCTTGATCGGCTGGCCCTTGACCTCGCTCCAGCAGTCTATGTCGATCAGAAAGCGCGAGCGCAGCAGGATGGCCATGGACGAATAGCGGCGGTTGGATTCGTCGATGATCTTGTCTTCGGGGCGGTCGCTCCAGTTGCTCTCGATCGTCATGACCTTCTTGAATCCCTGCATGATTTCCTTGATTCCCGGAGCCAGGGGCTGCAGGAACTGCAGGTGCAGGGAAGACACTTTCTTCCCGTCGGCGCGCAGCATTTCGACCGCTTCCTCGATCGCGCCTTTGGTGCTGCCCCAACCGACCACCAGCAGGTCGCCCTTGGCATCACCGAATACCGTCGGCGCCTTGAGCGTTTTTTGCAGGGCCGCCAGTTTCAGGCTGCGAAAGCGCAGGGTCTGCTCGTTGATTTCGGCATCGTAGGCGACATGGCTGTCGCGGTCGTGGGCGAGGCCGGTGAGGGTGTGCATGCCTCCGGGCTGGCCCGGGATGAAACGGCGCGCGAGGCCGGTGGTCTCGTCCCAGTCGTAGGGCTTTGCGCCCTCCGGAACGGGGCTCTGGTCGATCGGCGGCGCCATCCAGGTTTCATTGAACACCGGTCGCGGGAACGGCTGCTGCGAGGTGGCGAGGCCGGCGTCGGTCAGCACTACCACCACCATGTTGAAGGTTTCCGCGATCTTGCGCGCGGTGATGATGGAGTAGAAACACTCTTCGATGGTGCCCGGCGCCATCACCACTTTGGGCGCGTCGCCGTGGCTGCCGAAAATGGCAGTCATCAGATCGCCCTGCTCCATCTTGGTCGGCTGGCCGGTGCTGGGGCCGCCGCGCTGCACGTTGACCACGACGAGCGGTATCTCCCCCATGACCGCCAGGCCGATCGCCTCCTGCTTCAGCGAGTAGCCGGGGCCGGAGGTGATGGTGACGGTGCACTTGCCGGCGTAGGAAGCGCCGATGGCGAAGGCGCAGGCCGCGATCTCGTCCTCGGCCTGGTGCACCATGCCGCCGACCTTTTCGAACACTTCGGACAGGTAGTGGGAGGCCGAGGTCGCGGGCGTGATCGGGTACATGGCGCAGATTTCCATCCCCGAGGAGAGTACGCCCAGAGCCAGAGCGGTGTTGCCATTGACCACTATCTGCGGTTCGGTCGCGCGCGTCCCCGGGATGCTGTAGCAGAAATCGAGATTGGCTTCGGCCCACTTCTGGCCCGCTTCCAGCAGCATGATGTTCTGGTCCACCACGCTCTGATCCTTCTTGCCGAAGGCGAGGATGATCTGGTCGATCGCCAGCTTCACTTCCAGGCTGTAGATGTAGCACAGCATCCCGAGAGCGAACATGTTCTTGCCGCGCTTCGCGTCGGCGACCATGGTGCGGCACTCGCGCTCCATCGGTATTTCGATCACTTTGTAGCCCGCGGCCACGAGTCTGTCGTGGGTTTCGATGTATGACGCCACGATCTTGGAATCGGCGTGGGTGCGCCACATGTCCTCGAGCAGGATGATGCAGTTTGGTTTGAGTTCTTTCGCCCGCACCCGTCCGAGCAGCACCTGCTCGTTGAACGCCACCACCAGGTCGGTCTCGTCGCCGCCGTTGGTGATGTAGCCGGAACCGATGCGGATGCGGTTGCCGCTGGCCCCGGCGACACTGCGCGCCGGCGGGCGGATTTCCGCAGGGATGATTTCCGTGGTCCAGATGCCGTTCCCCATCTGCGCCGCGATCGCGCCCAGGGACTGGCCGCATTTTTGCGCGCCTTCGCCGGAATCGCTGATGATTTCGACGATGTGCTCTTTCAGCCTGACAGGCGTTGTCCTGCCCGCTGGCGCTTTGGTGCCGGTCTTGCTGACCGGCTTCTGCTTGGTCATTTGGTTCATGTGGTGTCCGTAGCCGCTGTTAATCGTTGGCGCCGCCTAGGCGACGCGCACGCGCGCGAAATTCCGCTCCCTGGTGTCGATCCCGAAAAGTGTGCCGGCCCCGTCCCCGCCGATATAGGGAAGCCCGGCATCACGGATGCCGAGATAGGCCTTCATGCTGCGCGCCGCCCTGCGCCCCGCGCCCATGGCTTCGATCACGGTCGCCGCACCGGTGACGATGTCGCCGCCGGCGAACACGCCCGCCACCGAAGTCGCGAGCTTGTCGTCGGCGCCGATATAACCCCATTTGTTCAGTTTCAGCTTCGACGTCTGTCCCATGATCGGATTCGCGTTGGTGCCGATCGCGTAGATGATCAGGTCCGCCTCGAAATCGAATTCGCTGCCGGCGACCGGCACCGGACGGCGCCGGCCGGAATCGTCAGGCTCGCCCAGTTCCATGCGCACGCAGCGCATGCCGCGCACGTTGCCCTTGCCGTCGTCCAGCACCGCCACCGGGGCGGTGAGCCAGTGGAATTCCACCCCTTCCTGCTCGGCGTGATGCACCTCTTCCGCGCGTGCCGGAGCCTCGGTGCGCGAGCGGCGGTAGACGCAGTACACCTTTTCCGAACCCAGGCGCAGCGACACCCGCGTCGCGTCCATGGCGGTGTTGCCCGCGCCGACCACGGCGACGCGCTTGCCTATGGGCTGCGGGGTATCGAAGTTCGGAAAGTCCCTGCCGCGCATCAGGTTGCAGCGCGTCAGCATTTCATTCGCCGAAAGCACGCCGTTCAGCGAATCCCCGGGGATGTTGAGCATGGTCGGGTAACCGGCGCCGACACCGACGAATACCGCGTTAAAGCCCATTTCGTCGATCATTTGCTCGATGGTGAACAGCCGGCCGACCAGGGTATTGCACTCGAATTTGACGCCGAATTTTTTCAGGTTGTTGATCTCGGCGTCGATCACCTCGTTCGGCAGGCGGAAATCGGGAATGCCGTATTTCAGCACTCCGCCCGGCTGATGAAACGCCTCATACACGGTGACGTCACAGCCGGCCTTGGCCATGTCCGCTGCGCAGGCCATGCCCGCGGGTCCCGAGCCGACGATCCCGACCTTGAACCGGTTGGGCTCAATGTAGGGAATGTTGACCCAGCCCTCCTTGATCGCGGTGTCGCCGACAAAGCGTTCCAGCCGCCCGATGGCGACCGCCTCAAGCGAATCGCCGACCGTACACACGCCTTCGCACTGGTTCTCCTGCGGACACACCCGGCCGCAGATGGACGGCAGAAGATTGGTGTCGGTGAGAATGTCGTAGGCGCCGCGAAAATTCTTCTCGTTGATCTTCTGGATGAAGCCGGGGATATCGATTCCCACCGGGCAGCCGGAAATGCAGGGCTCGTCCGGACACATCAGGCAGCGCTCGGATTCCCGCGCCGCGTCTTCTAGGCTGTAGCCGCAGGCGACTTCCTCGAAATTCTTCGCCCGTGTCTGCGGATCCTGCTCGCGCATCGGCGTGCGTTCCTGCGGAATACTGCGTATCGTCTTTTTCTTTGCCATGTCAATATCCTCTAGCTGCTAGACGGCGCTGCGGAGAACATGCTCTCCGGCGTCGGACTGGCGCAATGTCAACCATCAAACCGTATTAGCCGCCCGGCGCGTCCTCGAACGGATCCGGCAGTTCGAGCAGTTCGCTTTGCGCAGCACGGCCTTTTTTCGACAAGCCCAACGCATCCAGCGCGCTCGGACCGACCTGCTTCGTCATGCGGCAGGACTCCGACCAGCGCTCGTGGGCTTCTTTTTCCACCTTGGTGTAGCGCGAAAGACGCAGCATCAGGTCGTCGAAATCGACCAGATGGCCGTCGAAATCCGGACCGTCGACGCAGGCGAACTTCACCTGGTCGCCGACCTTCACCCTGCAGCCGCCGCACATCCCGGTGCCGTCGACCATGATCGGGTTGACGCTCACCATGGTCTTGATCTTGGCCGCGCGCGTCGCATCGGCGCAGGCCTTCATCATCACCGGCGGTCCGATCGCCACGACCTCGTCGATGTCGGAGTGTCCCGCCAGTGCCACCTTGATGCCGTCTGTGATCATGCCTTTCATCCCGGCCGACCCGTCGTTGGTGCACAGGATGAGTTCGTCGCAGCAGGCGCGGAACTTGTCTTCCCAGAACACCAAGTCCTTGTTCCTGAATCCGAGTATGGCGATCACATACGCGCCGGCCTCCTTGAAGCCGCGCGCCTGGGGAAAGATCGGCGCCACGCCCAGGCCGCCGCCCACGCACACCACCTTCTTCGCATGGCTGACCGGGCTGGGGATGCCCATGGGTCCGACCATGCCGTAGAGACGCGTACCGACGCGGCATTCCTGCTGCATCTGCTTCGTTGTCTTGCCGACCGCCTGGATCACCAGCGTGATAGTGCCCTTCTTCTGGTCGAAGTCGGCGATGGTGAGCGGAATCCGCTCGCCATGCTCGTTCAGCATGACAATCACGAATTGGCCCGGTTTCGCCGCCTTGGCCATCAGCGGGTGGCGCACCTCAAGCAGGTAAGTGACATCCGAGAAATCCTCTCGCGCCACGATCTCAAAATTGGACGTTTCCATCGCTGTTTTTCCGCTTATGTGGGACCTGTTCCGACAGGCTCGGCAAGTATCTTCCGCACAGTTCCGGCGTGTCTTGACCTAGATCAAACGCGAAGCCAGCCTATAGAAAATACCGCTGCCGGACAGGCAAACTTTGATTGGAATGGTGGGGCGTGCAGGGGTCGAACCTGCGACCTACTGATTAAGAGTCAGCTGCTCTACCAACTGAGCTAACGCCCCGGAACACGATAGACCTGAACAGCGCCAGGCCACTGGAATTACTGGTAGGCCGTGCCAGATTCGAACTGGCGACCAACGGATTAAAAGC